>Ga0214921_10003169_pt1 | contig 25531 bp, 21 predicted proteins | sample LL1505_MetaG_FD_177992 | JGI IMG/M metagenome (GOLD analysis project Ga0214921, IMG submission 177992) | Freshwater microbial communities from Lake Lanier, Atlanta, Georgia, United States - LL-1505 | ecosystem: Environmental > Aquatic > Freshwater > Lake | place: USA: Georgia | collected... | reverse complement strand
AGCAAATAGAAAATGCTTCTGTGCCAATCAAAACGCTTATTTTACTAGCATGTTCTTCATATGAAACAATAAATGTTCTCAAAAAAATACCTGATTTATCATATATTTAATTGAACAAAGCCAAAATTAAATGAATTTTTAGATTTCACTTCGTGAAAAACACTAGACTTTGCCACGAATTCACGAATTAAAATATAATTCGTGAATTCGTGGCAAACTTTTTTTATCAAATTTCCAATCTGTTAAAGTAGATTTAAGATATTTCATATCTTTGAACTTTGTTTGATAATCATTTAAATACATCCATTTATACAATGAGAATTTTAGTAATTGGTGGTGGCGGAAGAGAACATGCTATTTCTTGGAAGTTATCGCAAAGCCCCAAAGTAGAAAAATTATTTGTTGCACCTGGTAATCCTGGTATTGCAGAAGTGGCTGAAATTGCAGCCATTGCAGTAGATGATTTTGAAAAACAAGCAGCATTTGTACTTGAAAATCAGATAGATTTAATAGTAGTTGGGCCAGAAGTTCCTTTGGTATTGGGTATAAAAGATTATTTTAAATCAAGAGCTGAACTTGCTCATGTACTTATTTTAGGACCAGATAAAATAGGAGCACAACTTGAAGGTAGCAAGGATTTTTCTAAAAATTTCATGCACAAATATGGCATTCCAACAGCAAGTTCTACAACTTTTACAGCCGAAACACTTGAAGAAGGTCTTGAATATATTAAAAACCACACCTTACCAATTGTACTTAAGGCAGATGGATTGGCTGCTGGTAAAGGTGTAATTATTGCTGAAGATTATGAAACTGCAACCTCTACTTTGGTAGAAATGCTTGAAAATAAACTATTTGGTGAAGCAAGTGCCAAAGTAGTAATTGAACAATTTTTAATTGGGATTGAATTGTCCGTTTTTGCACTTACTGACGGGAAAGATTATATCATTTTGCCTGAAGCCAAAGATTATAAAAGAATTGGCGAAAAAGACACAGGGCCTAACACTGGAGGAATGGGGGCAGTGTCGCCAGTGCCATTTGCTGATGAAGCCTTTATGAAAGTAGTTGACGAAACTATCATAAAACCAACTGTTGCTGGTTTGCAAGCTGAAGGAATTGATTATGTAGGTTTTATTTTCTTCGGATTAATCAATACCCCTCAAGGCCCTTATGTGATTGAGTACAATGCAAGAATGGGCGACCCTGAAACAGAAGTAGTAATGCCGAGAATAAAAAGCGATTTGGCTGAATTATTTTATGCAGCTGCCAAAGGAGAGTTGAAAGGCAAAACCATAGAAGTGGACGAAAGAACAGCCACCACGGTGATGTTGGTATCTGGCGGATATCCAGCTGATTATGAAAAAGGATTTGAAATTACTGGAATTGAAAATTGGGATGACACATTAGTTTTTCATGCAGGTACTTTGCTAAAAGAAGGCAAATTAATAAATACTGGTGGTAGGGTAATTGCCTGCACCGCTTATGGAAATTCAATACCCGATGCCTTGGCAAAATCAAATGCGGCAGCTGAAAAAATAACTTGGAGTAAGAAAAACTTTAGAAAAGATATAGGGTTGGATTTGTTGTAGAGGAGAAGTGAATGGTGAGAGGTGAATGGTAAAAAGAGTTTAGAGTTTTTGCCTAAGGCAAAAACTCTAAACTCTAAACTCTAAACTCTAAACTTTAAACTTTAAACTTTAAACTTTGAAATTTTCACGCTAGACTCTAAACTACCTTTTCTATTTCGATGTATATTTTTTGATTAACAATACGAATACAATATCCTTGCACATTTTCTTGAAAAAAGACAAATTAATTGTATCTTTGAAACTACAACAAGCATAATTAATTGCGTTTTAATGTCGAACAGCCTACTTTATCCTTTCAAATTCAAAACCATTTTCAAAGAAAAAATTTGGGGTGGCAATAAAATCAATACTTTTTTGGGCAAAGACTTTAGCCCTTTAGATAACTGTGGTGAAACTTGGGAAATTTCGGCTGTAGAAGGTGATGTCTCTATTCTAGAAAATGGTGATTTAAAAGGAACTTCATTAACTTCACTTATCAATACTTATAAAGAAGAGTTGGTAGGAAAATCAGTTTTTGATAAATTCGGAAACGAATTCCCTCTCTTAATCAAATTTTTAGATGCTAACGATGATTTATCAATCCAAGTGCATCCAAATGATGAAATTGCGCAAAAAAGGCACAACAGTTCTGGCAAAACAGAAATGTGGTACATCCTACAAGCTGACAAGGGAGCTAAAATAAATGTTGGTTTTAGCAAAGAAGTAAACAAAGATGAATATTTAGAAGCCTTAGAATCAGGCAATATCATGGATATACTGAATCATGAAATTGTACAACAAGGCGATGTTTATCATTTACCAGCTGGGAGAGTTCATTATATTGGAAAAGGGTGTTTAATTGCAGAAATTCAACAAACATCAGATATTACTTATAGGATATACGATTTTGACAGAATTGATAAAAATGGTAATAAAAGAGATTTACACAATGAATTAGCCCTTGATTGTATTGATTTTGCAGTAGAAACTGAATACAAAACCTTGTATCATCAAAAATTAAACAAGGCAAATCAATTAGTGCATTGTGAATATTTCAGAACCAACTTTATAGCATTTGAAAAATCAATAAAAAGAGAATATACCGCTATAGATTCATTTATAATTTATGTTGTAGTAGAAGGAAATATTGAGATAAACAGTCAAAACTTCAGTACTTCTGCTAAAATGGGTGAATGTGTACTTATCCCTGCTTGTTTAAAAAATATTGAAATTCAATCAACTAGCTTAGCAAAGTTTATTGAAGTGTGGGTTGATTAATTGTTTTAGCAACTAATTTATGACCAACCAAAGCATAATATAAAATATACACATAACACAACAAAACCACTACAAAACTTAAATTATAACCTATTACATTCTCAGCCAAATAAGCCTGAAATACAGGTATTATAGCTCCACCCACCACCATCGTGATTACCAAACCAGAACCTTGCGTAGTGTAGCGTCCTAAACCAGAAATTGCCAAAGGAAATATACATGGCCACATAATGGAATTACACAAACCTAGCATTAGTATACATGATCTGGAAACCATCCCTGAAGTAAACATACCAACAAATACAAAATAGACGGCCATAATAGATACAAAAATTAACCCTCTTTCTGCTTTAATTTTTTGCAAAGTAAAGAAACCAACTACTCTGCCTACCATTGCGCCAACAGAATATAATGCAACATACCAAAAAGCTGAATCTTTGGTAAAACCACCCATTTTAGGTTGTTGTAGATATTTAATTAAAACATTCCCAATTGATACTTCTGCTCCAACGTAAAAAAATATAGCAAAAGCACCTAACACAAGGTTTTTAAATTTGAAAAGTCTTCCAATTTCCATCTTAGACTCTTGTATATCATCATATTTAATCTCAGGAAGCTTCGAAATATAGATTAATATTCCTAATAAGATAACCACACCAGCCATAATGAAATAGGGGTTTCTCATACTGTGAATAATTTCTTCCGCATTCATATTATCAGAAGCTACCAAAAGCATTGAACCACCAATTATCGTATTTACTGTAGTTGCTAAAGAATTGAAACCTCCTGCTAAATTTAACCTAGAAGAAGCTGTTTCTCTAGTGCCCAACGCAACAATGTATGGATTTGCTACTACTTGAGCAATAGTGATTCCCACTCCCATTACAAATAAAGAACCCAATACTAAATAAAAGTTATGATAGGAAGGTGTGATAATAAATAAAACTAATCCTATAACTAATATTACCAAGGCTATTAAAATTCCTTTCTTATAGCCAACTTTTGTAATTAACCAACCTGCAGGAAAAGCACATAAAAAATAAGCAAGAAAGAAGGAAGATTGTACAAAAGAACTTTCTAAAAAAGACAAATTGAACAAATTCTGCAATTCAGGCACAATTATCTCATTCATTACCGTAATAAATCCAAAAAGAAAAAATAAGGAAACCATTATGGCCAAAGGACCAAAACGATTTTTAGGACTAGTATTTGAATCAGAAGTGCTCATAACAAAATTAAAACCCAACTTTGGTGTACGGAAAAAATGAAAGTTTAGTTATAAAAAAAGTCGAAGTGGTTTGCTTCGACTTTTATATTTATGATATAATTCAATTTATTATGCTGCGTCAACTTTATTAGGTTTGCTTCCAATCAAAGCATAGTATAACAAATACGCATGACAAAGTGCAACAAATAAGAAGGTAACTTTCCAAGATAAATGATCAGCTAAACCACTTTGAATAAATGGAACCAATGCGCCTCCAAAAATACCCATAATTAAATAACCTGAACCTTGTTTAGTATATTTTCCAATTCCATTAATTGCGAGTCCAAATATATAACCCCACATAACTGAGTGAAATAATCCTACTAATACTAGTGAAAATACACCAAAATTTGAGATGATACCAAATTTTTGACCGAAAATTTCAACAGTTGTTAAATTATATTCACCACCTAAAACAACTCCTCCAAGTGTAAATATCAATGCTAATGCACTAACTGAAGCTAATGCTGTTTTAGCATTTGCATTTTGAAATATTGAAGAACCAACAAAACGACCAACCATTAAACCACCCCAATACAAAGTAGCCATCATACCAGCTGCTTCTTTCCATGCTTTTATACCCTCTTCAGTTGAACCAGCAGGAAGCAAACTTCTTAAATAAAGAGTAATATTATTTCCAATTGCAACTTCTGCACCTACGTAACAAAAAATTGCTAAAACACCTAAAGTTAAATGCCTAAATTGGAATGCATTACCCTCTAATTTTTCTTCTTTAGAATCATCTTCTCCAGCAGCAGAAATTTCAGGTAATGATAAGAAGTTGAAAACTAATGCAAGAACAATTGCAAATACAGTTAAAGCTATATATGGAATTTTTACATCATCTACAGTTGGTGTACCATCAAATACAAACTTTGAAGCAATTAAAGGAGCCAACGTTCCAGCCAAGGAGTTGAAACCACCAGCTAAGTTAATACGAGTACCTGCAGTTTCAGGAGAACCTAATGCAGCCAAATAAGGGTTAGCAACAACTTGTAAAATTGTGATACCAGCACCTAAAATAAATGATCCTAAAACAAATACAGTAAATGATACAATATTTGCAGCCGTCAAAAATATACCTAATGCAACAGCAATTACTAATAAAGCAATTACTAAAGTCTTTTTGTTACCATATTTTCTAATCAAACCTGATGCAGGAGCACCTGTAATTACAAATGCAGTAAAAAAAGCAAATGTAAGTAATGAAGTTTGTAAGTTAGATAAATTAAATACCTCTTTGATTGGGCCTTGTAATTGACCATTAAAATTGGTTAAGAATCCAAATAGGAAGAAAAGAACCACCATCATAATGAATGGCACTTTGTAACTTTGTGAAGAATTATTACTCATTTGTGTTAATTAATTTTTGCAAACATAAAACAAAATTTGTTTTATACAATTTTTTATTGGAAGAATTTAATTTTATACCAGTTGATACAACAAATCTGGATATAAACCTAAAATAATTATCAATGCGGCACCAACAAACAAAGACACTGTATATAAGCCAGATACAGTAATTTCTGCATTATTTGTTTCATTATCTTTAAAGTACATGGCTATAATTACTTTAAAATAGTAATAAATACCAATAATTGCATTTACAATAGCAATAATTACCAAATAGTTATATCCTTCTAATAAAGCAGATTTCAACACAAAAACTTTTGCAAAAAAACCAGCAGTTAGAGGTAAGCCAGCCATTGAAGCCATTGCAATGGTAAATAAAAATGCTAAAGACTTATTTCTTTTTACTAAACCTGCAAATGCACTTATTTCATCAGAACCTGTTTCAGATTCTACCACCATTAAAACACCAAACGCAACTACAGATGCAGTAGCATAAGCAACTGAATAGAATAATAAATCAGCAGATTCTGCACCAGTTAAAACTGTAATTAACATATACCCAGCATGTGCAATACTAGAAAATGCCAATAATCTTTTTACACTTGTTTGACGCACAGCTGTAATTGAACCTATTGAAATAGTAAGCACAATCATTACCCAAACTATATTTAACCAATAATGCTCTACAGGAGTAAAACAAATATAAAATAATCTAAAAAATGCAGCAAAACCTGCAATTTTAACCACAGTACTCATAAAGGCAGTTACAAAACTTGGCGATCCTTGGTACACATCAGGTGTCCAGAAATGAAAAGGTGCAGCAGAAACTTTAAAACCCATACCTACCAATAAAAACAACATACCAGCAAGTAAAAGCGGAGATGGTTCTGTATGAGCAGCCATGCTTCTTAAAATTTCTGATAAATAAAATGAGCCTGTTGCTCCATAAACCAAAGCAATTCCCATTAATAAAATACCTGTTGTAAATGAACCCATTAAAAAATATTTCAGAGCAGCTTCATTGGATGATACATCTTTCTTTTTGCTACCAGCTAAAATATACAAGCAAACTGACATGATTTCAATTCCTATAAATAACATTGAAAGGTTATCAAAAGTAACCATGCACAACATACCTACAATTGCAAAAACTAATAATGCATAATGCTCAGTTACATAATTTTCTATTTTATCAAAGAAATAAGTAGAAACCAATAATAAACCAAGAGTGGTGGCTAAAATTGTGCCACCAAATGCAACTCCATAATTATCAATAATTAACATATTGTTAAATACTGCATGTTTGTATTCCCAATTATATGCATTGGCAAGAAAAGCAGCAAAAACCCCACCAATGGTAATCCAATGTGCAGATTTTCTAGATATCGAGTACAATCCCGACATCATTAAAAAAACACCCAATAAAGCTAGTATTACGATAGATTCCATATTATTTTACACAAATTGATGTTGACGAAATAAGTTTTACAAATCCACTCACATCTTCAGAAGATAAATCAACTAAAAATTGTGGATACACCCCAAAAGCAATTACTGCTATACAAATTGCAACTAAAGAAATAAACTCAGAGGTTTTTAACTCAGTAAATTTTTCAGTAATTGCATTTGTTTCACCCAAAATAACATGTTGGTATGCTCTTAAAGAATAAACAGCACCTAAAATTACACTTAAACCTACCGTTGCAGCCAAAATAGGATTAAAACCAAAAGTACCACTTAGTAATAAAAATTCTCCAGGGAAACCATTAGTTAATGGTAAAGCTACAGAACCTAATAAAATGATTAAGAACAAAATAGCCAATCTTGGTGATTTACTTGCAATACCGCCTAGCTCAGATATTTTTCTTGTTCCAGTTCTAGATTCAATTATTTCAGCAATAATAAACAAACCAACAACATTTATACCATGTGCAAAACTTTGTAATAAAACACCTTGTAAGGTTAATTCATTGGCAACAAACAAACCAACTGCAATTAAACCTACGTGAGATATAGAAGAATAAGCAATTAACTTTTTAAAATCATCTTGTTTTAATGCCAACACTGCTCCATAAACAACACCAATTGCTGCCAAAACTACTGCAATATCAGCGTTAGATGAAAATACAGATTTAGAGATTGGATATAACCAACGTAAAATACCGAAAACACCCATTTTTAACATAACACCCGATAACAAGGCACTACCTGATGATGGAGCAGTAGCATAAGTTGTTGGTTGCCAAGTATGAAAAGGGAAAATTGGAAGTTTAATAGCAAATGCCAAGAAGAATGCCCAAAACAACCAAGTTTGTTCTTGCATGGTTAAATGTAAATGTTGAATTGCTGTATAATCAAAACTTCTGTTTCCTGCTGTTTGCACATAAACATAAATGATAGCCACCAACATAAACAAAGAACCTAAAATGGTGTATATAAAGAATTTAAAAGTAACTTTTGCTCTGTCTTCTCCACCCCAATAGCCTGCTATAAAGTAGATAGGTATTAATGCTGCTTCCCAGAACACATAAAACAAAATCAAATCATACGCCATGAAAACACCAATCATTGCACTGGTCATTAATAAAATCAGTCCATAAAAAGCATTGGCATTTTTAATTTCTTTTTGATAAGTAGAAAGTAAAATGATGGGTAACAAGAAAGAAGCCAAAAGAACCATAATAATTCCAGCACCATCAATTCCAACATGAAAATTAACGCCCAAAGAACCAATCCACGACATTTTAAATTCTAATAAAAGTGGGCCAAGTTCTTGGTATTTAGCCAATAACACCAAAGACAATAAAAACTGTACTAGCCCCGCAACTAATGCTATTTTCTTTGATAAATTCCCTGAAGAAGCAAACACAAACAAGGCTGCCAAAATGGGGAAAAACAGAACGGATAAGGTAAATAGATTATTCATTTATATTATTTCTTCTAAGAATTAGTATTTATATAAAAACCAAGCAAAAACAGAGATGATACCCAACACCATTAATAATAGGTAAGATGAGATATTCCCAGATTGAATTTTACTTACATAATTACTTTTTATAAGTACAATTTCACCAAATGAATTTACCAGTTGGTCAATTCCTAATCTCTCAATTACCGTATTTCCAAAAGATGACAATGCATATAATGGTTTCACTATTAAGGCATCATAAATTTCATCAACATAATATTTGTTGTAAATTAATTTATGTAATGGAGATAAATTTGCTTCTTCACTAGCTGGAATAGTTTTCTTCAATACATAAATAGAATATGCAACAATGATAGATACGATTACTAAACCTGTAGAAATACTCATTAGCGTAATTTCTGTAGCATGTTCTAAATGATGGTGATTGTGAGTGAATGCATTAGATGCTCTTAACACTGGTTCTAAATACGTTTGTAAATAATGTGTTCCGCCTAATACTTCTGGTAAATTTGCATAACCTGCAACAATAGAAAGTACTGCCAAAATAATTAAAGGCAATAAAATAGTCATTGGAGACTCATGTAAATGATGTTTTTGATCTTCTGTGCCTCTAAAAGAACAAAAGAATGTTAAGAAAAACAACCTGAACATATAAAATGCAGTTAACAAAGCTCCTAACACACCCAATGCCCAAAATATAGGATTTGATGAATAGGCCGCTGCTAAAATTTCATCTTTAGAAAAGAAACCAGAAAATGGAGGAATACCTGCAATGGCAATAGTTCCAATAGCAAATGTGATAAAAGTAATTTTTAATTTACCACTCAAGCCACCCATATTTCTAATATCTTGTTCGCCACTCATAGCGTGAATTACACTACCTGCTCCTAAGAACAATAAAGCTTTAAAGAATGCATGAGTCATTACATGGAATAAAGCTCCTGTATATGAACCTACGCCCAAAGCTAAAAACATATAACCAAGCTGACTAACTGTTGAGTAAGCCAATACTTTTTTGATATCGTTTTGCGCCAAACCAATAGTTGCTGCAAAAAGCGCAGTTGCAATCCCAACTACAGCCACAACAGAAGATGCTACTGGCGATAATGTATAAATAATATTTGAACGAATTATCATGTAAATACCAGCAGTAACCATGGTAGCAGCATGTATTAATGCTGAAACTGGCGTTGGACCTGCCATAGCATCTGGCAACCAAGTAAACAATGGCAACTGAGCCGATTTACCCATAGCACCTACAAAAAGCAAAATAGCAATTGCAGTTAAAGTAGGATTTCCCAAGTCATAATGAGCCACTTTTGCAAATACTTGCTGATATTCTAAGGTGCCAAATTCTTTAAAAATCAAGAACATTGCCAATAGGAAACCTAAATCACCCACACGGTTTACAATGAAAGCTTTCTTTGCAGCATCGTTATAGTTTTGATTTTTGTACCAGAAACCAATTAATAAATAAGAACTTAAACCAACACCTTCCCAACCAATAAACATGATGATGAAGTTTGAACCAAGTACTAATAATAACATGAAGAAAACAAACAGGTTCAGGTAAGCGAAAAACTTCACAAAACCTTCATCGTCATGCATGTAACCTATTGAATAAATATGAATTAAAAACCCAACTCCCGTGATAATCATTACCATTAAAATTGACAATGGATCTACCAAAAATGAGAATGGAATTTGCAATTGACCTACAAATAAGAAATCGAATAAGTAAATAGGATTCATTACCTCTGTACTATCTTTAATTTCTAAGAAAGTTAAAAAAGCAATTACAAATGCAGCACCAACCAATCCACTTGCTATGGTGCTAGCAATTAGTTTAGGCATTTTGTTGTTTAACAAGCCATTAATAACAAAGCCAATTAAAGGCAAAAGCGGAACTAACCAAATATATTGAGACATCATATTATAAATTCTTTTACTTAGTTCTTTAATTTATTCAATACATTAATATCAATAGAACCTGTATTTCTATAAACCATTACTATAATAGCCAAACCAACAGCAACTTCTGCTGCGGCTACAGCCATAATGAAAAATACAAATACTTGCCCATGCGGATTGCCACTGTAAGATGAAAACGCAGCCAACAATAAGTTTACAGCATTTAGCATCAACTCAACCGACATAAAAATGATGATGGCATTTCTGCGAATCAGCACTCCTAACACCCCAATACAGAAAATTACTGCACTTAAGAAAATGTAATAATTTAAGGGAACAACGTGTATAATACTATCCATTTTTTTATTTAGTTGAAAGTTGAAAGTTAAAAGTTGAAAGTTATTATAGTTTTAATTTTTTGCAGTATTTAATTACTTACGCCTTGTATTAGAAAACTTTAAACCTTAAACATTTAACCTTAAACAAATTTATTTCCAATCTTTTTTAGCCAACATTACTGCTCCAATCATAGCTGCTAGGAATAATACCGAAGCAATTTCGAAAGGAAGCATAAATTCATTGAACAATACCAAACCAAGGTTTTTGATTAAGCCAATTTGAGTATCAATATGTGAAGCTGTTTTTACAATTGATAATTTCATGTAAGCACCTAGCAATACTATAAGTAAAGTTAGTGCTGAAATTACACCTGCAAAAATCATGATAGTGCTTTTTTGTGGCTCTGTATCAGCATTTAAGTTCAAGAACATAATTACGAATAAGAACAAAACCATAATAGCTCCCATATAAACGATGAAGTTTACAGCAGCCAAAAACTGGGCATTCATTAAAATATAATGGCCAGTAATACTTGTAAAAGTTACTAATAGGTAAAGTACAGAATGGATTGGATTTCTTACTGAAACCACCATTGTAGCACTAATGATAGCCAAAAAGGCAAGGAAGTAAAATATTTTATCCATTAATATCCGTATTTAATTGTATCATTTCCTCCATGGTATAATTTTTCGTCAAGTGGTCCGCCACCTCTGATTTTACCATTTGGATGATGTTGTTTTTCAACTAATTTATCTTTGCCAAAAATCAATGATTTTCTATCAAAAGTAGATGGTGCAATTTCTTCTGATGTTAAGAAAATGGCTTCCTTAGGACAAGCTTCTTCGCATAGTCCGCAGAAAATACATCTCAACATATTGATTTCGTACATTGAAGCGTATTTTTCTTCTTTGTATTTTCCTTCATCGCCTTTTTGTCTTTCGGCAGCAGTCATTGTGATGGCTTCTGCAGGGCAAGACAAAGCACAAAGTCCGCAGGCGGTGCATCTTTCAGCACCATTTTCATCTTTCTTCAATACATGCAAACCTCTGTAAACATCAGAGAATGCACGTTTTACTTCAGGATAACGAATGGTGTTATGTTTTCTGAAGAAATGTTTTAAAGTAACAGCCATACCTGCCATAATAGAAGGCAAGTATAATCTTTCTTTAAAGCTAAGTTGTTTGTTTACAACTTGTACTGATCTATTGGTAAGTTTCATTAAAGGCCAATGTTTAATTATAAATTAAAAATAAGTGTTACACCACCCGTAATTACTATGTTTGCAATAGCAAGAGGAATAAGCACTTGCCAACCTAATTTCATTAGTTGATCATATCTGAATCTTGGTAAAGTCCATCTTACCCACATAAAGAAGAAGATAAAGAACAAGATTTTAGCAAATAAAGCTACAGAACCTAAAATCGCTACTAAATTATGAGACAATCCTAAATCGTTAAGGAATGGGAAGTTATAACCACCGAAATACAAGGTTGCCATTACTGCAGATGAAATAAACATATTGATATATTCTGCAAACAAGTAGAAACCTAATTTCATTGAGCTATATTCTGTGTGATAACCACCCACTAATTCTGCCTCACACTCTGGTAAATCGAAAGGTGTACGGTTACATTCTGCAAAAGCACAAATAATAAAGATTAAAAAACCAAGTGGTTGTTTTAAAATATACCAGTTCATTCCGTGAAAACCAGCTTGTTGCTCAGTAATTTCTCTCATGCTTAATGTGCCACTCATCATTACTAAAGCAATGATAGATAAGCCCATAGCAATTTCATAACTAATGTTTTGAGATGCCCCACGAATAGCTCCCAATAATGAGAACTTATTGTTTGATGCCCAACCACCTATCATTACGCCATAAACACCCAAAGAAACAATACCAAAAACATATAAAATTCCAATGTTTATATCCGCAATTTGAAGTGGCAGTTTATGACCGTCCCATTCTATGTAAGTTCCCCAAGGAATTACTGCACTTGTCATACAAGCGGTAAGCATTGATAATGAAGGGCCTGCAATGTAAAGCAAAGTATTTGCACCTGATGGTATTATCTCTTCTTTAAAAAACAGTTTGCCACCATCCATTATAGGTTGTAATAAACCATAAGGACCAGCTCTGTCCGGACCAAGTCTGTCTTGAAAAAAGCCTGCAAATTTACGCTCTGCTAAAGTAGAATACATGGCAGTACCTAAACTGATACCAAAAACTACCAAAATCATGATTAGTGTAAATATTAATTCTATACTCATCTTGTTATGGTTTTAAATAAGTTGTTTCTTTAATAGGACCATTCGTGTGAATACTAACTCTTTCTGGTACCACAGGTTTGTCAGCTTTTAACTCATAGTGATTTTGAGAAATCACAGAGTTGTGTCTTACTTCTGCCGGACCTTCAATTGTCCAATCTTTTACGTCTTTTTTCTCAAATCTGCAAGTATTGCAAATGAAGCTTTCTACTTCTCCCCATTGGTCTTTGCGAGCAGTAACACGAAGTATTTCGCCTTGGCGAGTCCATAAATGTACTTTGCCAGAGCATTTCTCGTTTTCGCAATTTCTGTGAGCATTCATTGGCTTGGTAAACCAAACTCTGTTTTTGAAACGGAAAGTTTTATCGGTTAAAGCACCCACAGGGCAAACATCAATCACATTTCCAGAAAAATCATTGTCTATTGCTTTTTCAATGTAAGTACTGATTTCGGCGTGATCGCCTCTACCCAATATTCCATGAACACGATTATCAGTAATTTGGTCGGCCGTAAATACACATCTGTAGCAAAGTATGCAACGGGTCATGTGTAATTGCACATAAGGGCCAATGTCTATTTTATTGAAAGTACGGCGAGGGAAATCATATCTTGTTGCCTGTGCTCCATTTTGATAGCCAAGGTCTTGCAAATGACATTCGCCTGCTTGGTCACAAATTGGGCAATCTAGTGGATGGTTAATTAAAAGCATCTCCACTACTCCTTTTCTTGAAGCTTGAATTTCGGCAGAGGTATCATTTTCAACTATCATTCCGTCCATCACATTCGTTCTGCAAGAAGCTACCGGTTTTGGCATAGGACGAGGATCTTTTTCAGAGCCTTGTGTAACTTTCACAATACACGTTCTGCATTTACCACCCGAGCCTTCCAGTTTGGAATAGTAGCACATAGCAGGAGGAACATGCTTGCCAAGTTGGCGAGCTGCCTGTAAAATGGTAGTGCCTGGGGCCACCATTACTTCATCTCCGTCAATCGTTACTTTTAATAAATCCATATTTTTAGTTGTCAGTTTAGAGTTTAGAGTTTAGAGAGTAAAGTGTTGAATGTTGAGTGTTGAGTGTTGAGTAATTCAACATCAAAAATCTACAACATTTTACTAAACACTCAAAATTCAAAACTAAACACTTATATAAATACTTAACATTCAACACTCATCACTAAACACTCAATAAATCTCCCTTATAAGATGCTCCTTTTTTAGCCGCTTCTTCAGGGTGGTTAATATGCCATTCAAACTCATGTCTGAAATGACGTATGGCACTTCCCACTGGCCATGCTGCTGCATCACCTAAAGGACAAATTGTATTTCCTTCTATATTCTTTGCAATATTAACCAATAAATCAATATCACTTTGTTTACCATGACCCGATTCTATGGCATGAAGCACTCTTTCTAACCAGCCTGTTCCTTCTCTACATGGCGAACATTGTCCGCATGATTCATGATGATAAAAACGAGCCAAGTTCCAAGTGTTTTTTACAATACAAGTATCTTCGTCCATTACAAAGAAACCTCCTGAGCCTAACATAGTTCCTGATACAAAACCTCCATCAGACAATGATTCGTAAGTCATTAATCTTGGTTCGCCTGCAGCAGTTTTTAAGAAAAGATTGATTGGCAATATTGGTACAGATGAACCACCTGCAATTATTGCCTTAATTTTCTTATCCGCTTTCCAAGAACCTCCTAAATATTCAGGTGAGTTTAAGAATTCATCTACTGGTAAACCTAAAGGAATTTCATAAACTCCGGGGTTTTTGATATGCCCACTAGCTGAAATTAATTTAGTTCCAGTGCTTCTACCAACTCCAATTTTAGCATATTCGTCTCCTCCGTGGTTTACAATCCAAGGCACTGTAGCAATGGTTTCTACATTATTAACAACAGTTGGGTTGTTGTATAAACCTGCAATAGCTGGGAAAGGAGGTTTAATACGAGGATTACCTCTTTTTCCTTCTAAAGATTCAATTAAAGCAGTTTCTTCACCGCAAATATAGGCACCTGCACCGCAAGTAACGTGTAAGTCTAAATCATATCCAGAACCTAAAATGTTCTTTCCTAAAAATCCTTTGGCATAGGCTTCATCAATTGCTTTTTGAATGATGTGTACTACATACATCAACTCACCTCTGATGTAGATATATGATAAATTAGCACCAATGGCAAAACTTGAAGTAATCATTCCTTCTACCAAAAGGTGAGGAAGTTTACTCATTAAGTATCTGTCTTTGAATGTACCTGGCTCACTTTCGTCACCATTACAAACTAAATATCTTGGCTTGCCCGATTTTTTGTCAACAAAGCTCCACTTCATACCGGCAGGGAAACCTGCGCCTCCTCTACCTCTTAAGCCCGATTTCTTTACTTCTTCAGTAACATCATCTGGAGCCATTTTCAAAGCTTTTTCTACAGAAGTATAACCACCAAGCTGGCGATATACATCGAAGGTTTCTATACCCGGCACATTTACGTGCTGAGTTAATATTTTAATATTATCAGCCATTATGGATATGCTCTTGATACTTTATTTTCTAATTGAAATTTATCTAACAATGAATCTATTTTATCATCTGTTAAATTCACATGATAATCTAGCCCTACTTGCATCATTGGTGCTTCGCCACAAGCTGCCAAACACTCCACTCCTTTTACAGTAAACATACCATCAGGAGTAGTTTCTCCTTCTTTTATGCCTAATTTATTGCAAGTATATTCTATAATCTCTTCGGCACCACGCAAGCAACAAGGCCCCGTTCTGCAAATTTCTAATACATATTTACCCTGAGGTTTTAAGTAATACTGAGAATAGAATGAGGCAACTTCATAAACTTCAATAGGTTGAATGTTTAAGATTTCTGCTACATAATCCATTACTTCAGGGCTCAACCAACCATTAAACTCGGCTTGTGCCAAGTGCAAAATAGAGATAATTGCCGATTTATGTTTCCCCTCAGGAAATTTACTGATATACTTTTCTACCAAAGCCTTGGCCTCGGGCGAAAATTCAATCTTATTTTGTTTTGTATCAGACATTTTTGTTATCAATTTGTTAATGTTATTCGTTATTCGATACTCGAATAAAAATACACATATTTAACATTCAAAACTCTTATTCAAAATAAATTAAAAATTGATGAAAAACTCTCAACTCTTAACTTTTAACTCTCAACTAATTAAGCATCCAACTCCCCTGCAATCACATTCAATGAAGAAAGTGTTACAATGGCATCGGAAATTAAACCACCTGTAATCATTTCAGGATAAGCCTGATAGTATATAAAGCATGGTCGACGGAAGTGTAAACGATAAGGTGTTCTTCCTCCATCACTTATTAAGTAATATCCTAATTCTCCGTTGGCTCCTTCTACAGCATGGTAAACTTCACCTTCTGGTGCATCTATCTCACCCATAATTATCTTGAAGTGATAAATAAGGGCTTCCATACTTCTGTAAACTTCATGTTTAGGTGGCAAATAAATATGTGACGCATCAGCATGAAAAATATCTGCTGGTTCGTTTTTAATTTTATCTACAGCCTGACGGATAATTTTTAAACTTTCCCAAACTTCTTGGTTAATTACGCAGAAACGGTCATAAGTATCTCCGTCTTTTCCAATTGGAATATCAAAATCAAATTCTTCGTAAGATGAGTATGGGGTTGCCACACGCACGTCATAATCTACACCTGCAGCTCTTAAATTAGGTCCTGTAAAGCCATAACTTAAAGCTCTCTCAGCAGAGATAGGGCCTGTTCCAACAGTTCTTTCAATAAAAATTCTGTTTCTTTCAAACAGATCTTGAAATTCTCTATAAGCTTTAGGGAATTCTACTAAAAATGAATCTAACTTTCTGAACACTTCTGGCGTCCAGTTTCTTTCAAAACCTCCTATTCTTCCAATATTGGTAGTGAGACGTGCACCACACATATCTTCGTAAAGGTCGTATATTTTTTCTCTTTGTTGGAAAATATAAAGGAAACCAGTAAAAGCTCCTGTATCAACGCCAAGAATGGAGTTACAAATTAAGTGATCGGCAATACGAGCAAGTTCCATTACAATTACACGCATATAATCTACACGCTTAGGAACTTGTATTTTTAACAGTTTCTCTACCGTCATGTGCCAACCAAGGTTATTGATAGGCGATGAACAATAGTTTAAACGGTCGGTAATAGGGGTAATTTGATAAAATGGTCTATGTTCGGCCAGTTTTTCAAAAGCACGATGAATGTAACCTATGGTAGGCTCTGCACTCATAATTCTTTCACCATCTACCTCTAATACATTTTGGAACACACCATGCGTGGCAGGGTGTGTTGGCCCCAAATTAAGGGTAGTGGTTTCTTTTTCTAAGCTGTCAACTAGTTTTATATGACTCATCTTATTAGTGTTGAGTTTTTAGTGTTGAATGTTGAGTATTATTTCTACACTTAAATTCTTTCTATTAATTAACTAATTATGAGGTTAGTAAACAAGTTTATACTGAAAACTCATCACTTAACACTCATCACTCAAAAAACTATCTTCCGAAGAAGCTGTCTTTTTTATCAATTCTGTTTGGATCTTCAAGAGGGAATTCTTTTCTTAAAGGAAAAGCCTCCATGTGATCCACATTCAAAATACGTCTTAAATCTGGGTGACCTACAAAGTCAACACCAAAGAAATCATAAGCTTCTCTTTCAAGCCAGTTGGCTGTGGCAAATACCGCAGTGGCTGTTTTGATATGTAAAGATGCTTTTGATAATGGGAATTTAAGACGAAGTCTGTAATTATTTTCTAAACTATGAAGGTGATATACCACCACAAAGTCTTGTTTTTTTTCTGGGTAATGAACTACCGTTAAGTCGGTCATAAATTGTACTCTCAAATCTGCATCATTGAACAAGAATTTAAGAATCTCAATATTGAATTCGCTTTTAGCAGTGATAGTTAAAAAATTGTAGGGCTCTTCTGAGTGTAGGATAATTCCTTCGCCAAAATGAGCGTTTAATTTTTCTAGAATATAGGTACTGTTGATTTCTGCCATGGCTTATAAAATATCGTATTTGGCCAATAATCTTTTATATTCTTCAGAATTTCTTCTTCTAAGTGGTTCGTTTTGAACTAATTCCTGAATTCTCATGAAACCATCAATAATTTGCTCTGGTCTTGGAGGGCAACCTGGCACATATACATCCACAGGTATAACTTCATCAATACCTTGCAAAACTGAGTAAGTATCAAAAATACCACCGCTAGAAGCACAAGCACCTACAGAAATTACCCATCTTGGTTCTGCCATTTGCTCATATACTTGACGCAGTACCGGTGCCATTTTTTTAGCAATTGTACCCATTACCATCAATAAATCTGCTTGACGAGGAGAGAAGCTTGGTCTTTCTGAGCCAAAACGAGCAAAGTCGTAAGTAGAAGCCATGGTAGCCATAAATTCGATACCGCAACATGAAGTTGCAAAAGGTAATGGCCACAAAGAATTGCTACGGGCATAACCTATTGCTTTATCAAAATTGGTAGCATAAAAACCTGGGCCTTCTATTCCGTCTGGTGCTTTTTCTATATTTACCATAATTTAAATTAATTAGTAATTAACAATTAATAATTAGTAATAATTAATTGTGATTGACCTTAAAATAAACACTTAAAACCCAATTTTGTTTGAAGTGTGTTGATTTACTAAAAACTCAACACTCATCACTCAACACTAAATCAGTGTTCCCAATCCAATGCTTTTCTCTTAATTACATAAAAGAAACCCATTAAAAGGAAAGCCATAAACACCAACATTTCTATAAATCCGTTTACTCCTAATGCTTTGAAATTCACTGCCCAAGGGTACATGAAAATTACCTCCACATCGAACAAAACAAACAAAATAGCAGTAAGGAAATATTTAATAGAGAAGGGGTTACGTGCATTGCCTACAGATTCAATTCCGCATTCAAAAGCTTCTAGCTTGTTTTTAGAATATCTCTTAGGACCAATAAAATTAGAAGCCAACATGGTTGCTACCACAAAACCGATAGCAAAAATCAATTGCATTGCAATTGGCAAATAATCAGCAGGTTGGGTTAACTCATGCATAGATTTAGCTCAAAATTAGGTTTTAATAAGTGGCAAATGTAAGTGCTATGTACCATAAATACAAAAAATAGTTGTTTAAAAATGCTAGTTTTGGATGTTTTGCTTTGGATTTGGAATGATTCTAAATAGGCGACAAGGGATAGGTGATAGGTGAAAAGGGAAAAGGGAGAAGGGAAAATGGAGAGGTGACAAAGGGAAAGGTGAGAGGTCATAAGGGACAAGGGAAAGGTGAGAAGTGAGAAGTTGACGTATAAAAAATATTCAGCGTTTCTACCAAAGGCAAAAACGCTGAACCTTAAACCTTACACATTAAACCTTACACCACTTTCTCTACATCTGTTTCATTGCCTGGTAAATCAAAGGCTTTGATGATGATTTTATCTCCTGCAGTGTTGGTGTTACTTACAGTAACTGTGTATTTCCAATCTAGGCCATTGGCTTGTAAAATTGCCAGCCCCTTTTCAACCAGTGTTCCGTCTGCTTGATGAATTTCAGTCTCAACACTTACCACCTTAAAATCGTCAGTTACTCGGGTGATAATATAATCATTTACATTGCCTGCATAATGACTTAAATCTACCGATTCTATTTGTGGGGCTTGGCAAAAGTCAGCCACTGCTACATTGTAAACTGATATTTTCTTGTCGTATGCTGCTTTTTCATATACAGCTTTGCTGATGGGGTCGGCATTTACTGCTTTTCCATATATAGCTGCTAGTTGAAACTTTTCCCTCGTTGCTTTTTGTGCAAGCGAAGCCTCTGAACTGCCCTGTGGCGCAGTTGACACCACTGTTTTGTCACCAACAGTACGAAATACAAGCATATTGCCTAATTTTCCGCTTAAACCTGCTGTTACCAGGTTGTTTTTTACAAGTGCCATAATATAAATTGATTTAATTTGGATACATAACTACAACTCTTGTGCCAAAATTGTGAAAGGTGAATGGTGAGAGGTGAATGGTGAAAATAACGAATTTCTAATTTCTCACCTTAAAAAAATACAATTAAATTCACTAAATAAGCCATTAAAAACTATAGGAGCACATAGGAGGCACATTGGAGAAACAGCGAAGCTAGTCTGTAGAAGCAGTATAGGAAAAGTGCAAATTTTGTGAAAGGTAAAATGTAAAAAGTGATATGCGATTTGACGGTGGCTGAGCCTGTCGAAGCCTGGTGGCTAAGCATGCCGAAGCCTAACACAATTTTTAGGATTATTAATTGACAACCTCTCATTTTTCACCTATCACTTCTCACCTATCCCCTGTCCCTTCTCACCTATCACTTCTCACCTTGATTTATTGCACTTTCTTAATATTCAATTATAACATTCTAATTTTAGTAAAAATAATACGCTTCAGGTTTGCTTTTTAACTTTTATCTCAGTTTTTTTGCCCGCAAATTATTACAAGCAATACAAAATTCTCTTTATGAAAAACTTTAATACACTACATCACAGAAGTTTAAAACAAAATAATCTAAAAGTTTTTATTACATTATTTTTTAGTTTTATATTTTTGGGTGTTTCGGCACAAACTTCCTTTACACTCGGCACAACAAATTCCGACACATGGTCGACTAAAACTTGGAATGGATCTGTAGTAAATATTACCAATGGCACTAATAGTAGTAAGGTAATTAGTCTCAACCCATATATGGGATGGGATTATGTGGAGATTTTACTTGCTTCACCTTTAAATTTAACCACAAATGCTAAATTACAAGTTACTCTTAATGGAGCAGGAAATTGTATAAACAAATATGTTCAATTTTATTTAGCAAAAGATGAAAATAGTATTGCTGGTACTGCCGATCATATTTCCTCCTATTTACAAATTACTGGTACAAACAATACTTATACTATTGATTTTGCTAGTGATGATTTAAAAAAGACATTTAATTTTAGTTCTGTAAAAAGTATCAGAATGTATTTTTTCAACAATGCAGGTGCTGGTATAGCTAGTAATTTAACAGGCACACTTACCATTAGTTCTTTGCTTTTAGGTGATGTAGTTACTTCATCAATCAACACATCTGCACCTGTTTTATGGGCAAATGATTTAAACTCGTCTATCAAAAATCTTAATTCGGGAAATGTTAATATTGGTTTAAGCGCAAACGATGACCCTTCACTTACTACTAATTATTACAAAATGACAGTGAAGGGCAAAACCAATTTAATTGGCGATGTGAATGTATTAGAACTTTGGTCACCTAATACTATTGCTAACAAACGTCATGTTTTAGCCTTTGATAATACCGACAACAGAACAATCATTAACTCTGCTAGCTGGAATTATGGAACAAGCTCATCAACAGGGCAAGATTTAATACTTCAAAACTTAGGGGCTGGAAATGTGGGAATTGGTAATTTTACTTCTGCCGATTTTCCTAGTGCCAACTTACACGTAAGAGGTACCACGTATTTTACAGGTTTAAGTAGTTTTGGCAACAATATTCAATTAGGTGGCACCCTTTTCATTGGTGCATCTCCACTCAGCACTACTCCACTTAATGCCACCAATGCTGCAGTACTTTCTTATATTTCAGGAGCTGGCAATAGCTGTAGTCCAAATTATTTAAAAATAGACAATAACCTACAAGTAACAGGTCGCATAGCTACCAAAGAAGTATTCGTAACCCCTGCTGCTACATGGTGCGATTATGTGTTTGAGAAAAACTACAAACTAATGCCTTTAAACGAATTAAGAACTTATGTAAACAAAAACAAACACTTACCCGAAATCCCCACCACTGCCGAAGTAGAAAAAAGTGGCGTAAACCTTGGGGAAATCAATGTATTGTACCTGAAAAAAATTGAGGAGTTAACTTTGTATGTGCTTGAACTACAGAAACAGATAGACGAGTTGAAGAAGCGTTAAAAGTAAAACGTGAAAGGTGAAAAGTGAAAGGTTTAAGGTTTTGCTTCATCTACTTATCACTTAAAAACGTCTAAGCCCCGCTATAGCTGGGCAGGCACATGATTTTGAGGATTAAAGGATTTACAGAATGTATGCCACCAAAAAAATTTGATAATCCTGATAATCTTGATAATTCTATTTTAGACAAATATGCCTAATACTTAATACTTTGTACCTAATACTTAAAAAAATGTCATTCAAAATTCAAAATTTAAAATTCATAATTCTGGGCCTATTGCTTAGTACTTTGTACCTAATACCTTGTACTTCCTTGGCCCAAAGCAGCTATGTGCAATTCACTTACGATGCCAGAGGCAACCGAACAGGTAGAGCAATTATAATGCCTTCAGCAAGAAAAGGAGATATAGCTTCACAAACGGTTTACACCACTGCTATAAAAGACCAATTGGGAGCTGCCCAAATAAACATTTATCCTAATCCTGTTATCAGCAATCTGACGGTAAAAATAGCACCTCAGGTATTGGGCGATGGAACAGTAGAAAAATTGAATGGTAATCTACAATTATTTAATGTTTCTGGCAACTTACTCAAAGAAACCACTCTTTCTAATAACGAAGGCGAAATTGATTTTTCCAACTTCACCGCTGGAGTTTATCTCCTAAAAATAAATACCGCAGGCGGAACCAGGGAATGGAAAGTGGTGAAAGAGTAGTTATCAGTTTAGAGTTCTGCTACAAGTGGCTGAGCCTGTCCAACACTAATGAAAAACACTATATTAAAAATTATTACTTCATTTAAGAAAATGTTACTAAAAATTAAACACTCAACACTCATCACTTATTTGGTCTTCGGTCTTTTGTCTTCCGTCATTTGTCTTGAAGCACAAGCCCAAAAAACCCTCACCCTCACCACCGATGTGAGCAATGCTACTCAAACCGACTACAAGGCAAGGGATTATGTAAAACTTAGTTCTGATAATGTAGCAAGCCCTGCCACCAACTTTAAAGTAAGCAGTGCAGGGGGTAAAAGTTTTAGGTTTAGTTGCGACCCAAATATTGCCCAGACGGCAAGCTATAATACAGCTACACCCAACGGAAATAATGGTTACACTTACACAGGCACTACGCCATTTTCTACTACAGCACCTGTAGGTAGTTCTGCAGGCAGTGCCGATGTATCGGCTACTGGTGCAGCAGCTTATAATTTCCCTATTTTTACCCCAATGGGTACAAATGGCATACAGCCATCTATAAGTATTGTGTACAATAGCCAAGGAGGTAATGGATTCTTAGGAAGAGGTTGGGAAATTGGAGGATTGTCTAGTATTGTTTTAACAGAAAGTACTTACAAACTTGATGGTACTAACTTAATTCCAATCACGGGTACTGTTGGCGCAGCCAATACTGTTTATGGAGTTGAATTAGAGAATTATAACAAAATTGTAGGTACTGCTGATGGGCTTGGATTTTTAATTTATACTAAAGAAGGTAAAACTTTAGAATATGGCACCAGTACGGATGCAAGAATTAGTGGAGGGTCAAGTATTTATACCTGGAGGTTAAATAAAGTATCGGATGCCAATGGCAACTACATGACCTATACTTATGGGCAAGAAAATGGCGAAAGTTGGATAAGTAAAATAGACTATACAGGCAATACTATTAATGGTAAACGCCCCTATGCAACAATGATTTTTAATTATGATATTCGAAATGATAAAAACACCTATTATCATAAAGATTTAAAATATGTTCAAAAAAGGATACTGACTACTATTAGTTCATTTTCTCTAGGTGAATTAACCAGAAAATATGATTTCATATACACTTTTGTAGACCAAAATACTCAGTTGATTGAAATTAAAGAAACTGGTACAGATGGCACTTCTTTTAATACCAAAAAAGTAAATTGGGAGAGTATAATTGCTACCTCAATAAGTGCCAATAATTTTATAAATAACTATGATGACCAAGAAAAAATACTTCAAGGAGATTTTAATGGAAATGGCATCAATGATATATTTGTAATATCTAACACTTATTTAACCACCAATAGAAGAAAAAATGATGGTTATAAAAAACCAGTTATTGGTACCGAAAAATGGTTTTTTTATGAAAAAAATGTATTGTTAGCTACAGGTACATTTCCCGATATAAGTATACTAAATGATCTTTTTGCAGTAGATTTTGATAAAGATGGCAAAACGGAGTTACTATTTCATTACCATAACGAAAGTAACACAATTGTTAAAGTATATAAAATAGAAAATGGGACTAGTCTTGTACCCTGTACAGACAATAAATTTACAAAATATAACCTTAATACAAATTTTGCTTATTCTACTTTTGATAAACCTACCAGATTATTATTGGGTGACTTTGATAATAATAAAGAAATTGACTATTTGGTATTAGATTGGGATCTTGATAATTCTTATGCTTATGGTGACGGTAATTATAATGCAGCTGCTGTTTCTTATAGTAAAGATTTGATTTATTACATCAATCTAGCTAAAAGACAAAAAATAGTATTTGGAGTTAATTTAAATGCTTTTACTAACAACATAAAAGCCTATGTGAATAGTCAGTTATCAAAAGACAACAATTTTCAAATTTTTAAGAATTCTTGCTCAAATGCTGCTGATTGGGGAGGCGATATTGATGATGACTCTTATCCTGATTATACTTGCAAAGGTACGGACGGCACTACCAAAACTTTTAGTACTACAAAATATACAAGAGACTTCTTTATTGAGGCAAGTAAGCTAAGAACCAATCCAGAACAATGGATGTCATTAGATACTGATGCAGATGGTACTATTGAATTAATTGGAATAAGCCAATCTTCATCTCAATCTTATTTACTAAAAGCAAATAACAATGGGGCTTATTTAGATGTAAATGCAACTAACTCTACTTTACCACTCGCCACACTAAGCCAATTTTGTGCAACAGAGAATTACCAAGCCAATTATCCTTGCGATGTAAATGGTGATGGAGCTATAGATTTTCTCACTTTTTCACATGCGGGAAATGCGTGTGGAAGTTTTACTAATCCTACATGGAATTTTTACCTTAATAATGGAAATGGTGGATATAATGCACTAAATATCAACAATGCTTTTCCTTTAAATGTTTCACCTACTATAAATAAAATTTTTGTTCAATCTGTTGATGTAAACCTAGATGGCAGGCAAGAACTAGTAATAGCTTATGTTGACTTAGTAGATGAGAGATATTATTCTGTTGATGTCATTTATTTTAACGGTGAAATTTTTACAAAAAAGAAAATAGTTTCAAATTTGAATTATACTAATAATTTCACAGAAGGAATAAATATATTTGATTACGACAATGACGGATTTCCAGACCTGTATAGAACCTATTATGGCTTTTATACTACATTTGGCAAAAATAGTGCAATACCTCTACAAACAGGTACCTATACCACTAATCTTGTAAAAAGCGTTACCGATGGGCTTAATCAAACTACCCAGTTTACCTACAGCAATTTACTTGATGCAGCTGTATATGAGCAAAATGTAGCTAATTATATACCACCTGCCAATACAAGATTTTTAGCAGGAAATCCATTAAAAGTAGTAAAAAGCATTATTCGTCCATTGCCCTATGCTGCTAAC
>Ga0214921_10003168_pt1 | contig 25555 bp, 22 predicted proteins | sample LL1505_MetaG_FD_177992 | JGI IMG/M metagenome (GOLD analysis project Ga0214921, IMG submission 177992) | Freshwater microbial communities from Lake Lanier, Atlanta, Georgia, United States - LL-1505 | ecosystem: Environmental > Aquatic > Freshwater > Lake | place: USA: Georgia | collected... | reverse complement strand
ACCTTGGCGAGAGTTACGGGCCTTGGACCATGGGCGATGACCAGGCGGTGCTGGGCATTGTCACCAGCGCGAATGTCGCCTGCGGCGGCCATGCCAGCGATCCCGAAACCATGTTCAAAACCCTGACCTTGGCCAAGCAAAAAGGCGTCAGCGTCGGCGCGCATCCGGGCTATCCCGACCGCGAAGGCTTCGGCCGCAGGATCATTCCCTATACGCTGGGTGAAATCGAGCGCTTTACCGCAGGGCAAATCGGCACATTGCTCGGTATCGCAGCCCTTGCGGGTACAACCATCACCTATATGAAACCGCATGGCGCGATTGCCAATCAGGCGATGGATGACGAAGGCGTGGCGCAAGCCCTGATCAATGCGACCAAGGCGGTGGCTCCCGAGCTGCCGGTCTTGGCGATTTCAGGCACGGTGCTGGAACATCTGGCCCGCAAGAACGGCTTGGAGGTCTATTCCGAAATTTTCGCCGACCGCGCCTATACGTCCAAAGGCCGTCTGGTCTCGCGCGCGCTGGACGGTGCGATGGTGACGGATGCGGATTTTGCCGCGCAACGTCTGGTCGATTTTCTCAAAACCGGCCTGATGCCGACGCTTGACGGTGCACCGGTCAAGCTTGAAGCCCATTCCATCTGCGTGCATGGCGACAGCGCCCATGCGGTGGGCATGGCCCGCAAGGTCCGCGCCGCTTTGGAAGGCGAAGGGGTCACCATCCGGCGTTTTGTCGGCGGTTAAGCTCTTACAGCTTGCGCGGCTGGGTCAGCATGTCGGGCCGCAAAATATCGTCGAGTTGCTCTTTGGTCAGCAATTGGTGCGCCAGCACCAGATCATAGACGCTGCCGCCGGTCGCCAGAGCTTCCTGCGCCAGTTTGGTGGCATTGTCATAGCCGATATACGGGTTGAGAGCGGTGACGATGCCGATCGAATGGGCCACGATATGCTGCAGCCTGTCGCGATTGGCACTGATGCCGCGCACGCAACGCCCGGCCAGAATATCGCAACCATTGCGCAGATGTGTCACGCTTTTGAACAGGCTGTGGGCGATAATCGGCTCGAAGGCGTTCAACTGCAACTGTCCGGCTTCGGCGGCGAAACTGACCGTGACATCATTGCCGATCACCTCGAAGGCGATCTGGTTGACCACTTCGGGGATCACAGGATTGACCTTGCCCGGCATGATGCTCGATCCGGCCTGCATGGCAGGCAGATTGATCTCGCCAAATCCGGCGCGCGGGCCGGAGGACAAAAGGCGCAGGTCATTGCAGGTTTTGGAAAGCTTGACGGCCACCCGTTTCAGCACACCCGAGAGTTGCACAAAGGCCCCGCAATCCTGCGTCGCTTCGATCAGATTGGGGGCGGTGACCAGCGGCAAGCCCGTGATGGCGCGCAAGGCTTCGCAGACCCTGGCGGCATAATCGGGATGGGCGGTGATGCCGGTGCCGATGGCCGTGGCCCCGAGATTGATTTCGCAAATCAGCAGCGAGGCCTCGCGCAACCGTTCCTCGTCCTCGCCGAGCATCACGGCATAGGTCATAAATTCCTGCCCCAAGGTCATCGGCACGGCATCCTGCAACTGGGTGCGGCCGATTTTCAGGATATCCCCGAATTCCCCGGCCTTGTCCGCAAAGGCCTCGCGCAGCCGACCCATCGCGGCAATCAGGGACTGGATGCCGCTAAACGCCGCGATCTTGAGCGCGGTCGGATAGACATCATTCGTGCTCTGGCTGATATTGACGTGCTCGTTGGGGTGCAAATGCGCATAGTCGCCGCGCGCATGGCCCAGAATTTCCAGCGCGCGGTTGGCGATCACCTCATTGGCATTCATATTGGTCGACGTGCCTGCGCCGCCCTGAATGACATCGACGACAAAATGCCGGTGCCATTGGCCGTGGCGGATTTCCTCGCAGGCCTGACAAATCGCCTGCATCCGGCGCTCATCGAGCAAGCCCAGCTGGAAATTCGCCTGTGCCGCCGCCTGTTTGATGGCTGCCAAGGCATTGATGAGATCGGGATAAATGGAAATAGGGGTGCCGGTGACCGGAAAATTCTCGACCGCCCGTAGCGTATGCACGCCGTAATAGGCGCTCGCGGGCACGTCTTTGTCGCCGATCAGGTCATGCTCGCGTCTGGTGGGCAGTTGACTGGCGGGCTGCTGGCTTGTGGGCATTATTGCACCTCCCGTTGGCGGGAGGCGTGCCGGTGATCGCCGGACATTCTCCACGCGACACTGGAAGGAGAGGCTAGCCGCCTTTATGACGCTTGGCTAGCCCCAAACACTCATCCGCCTTTGACCGCACCGTCGGTCAGGCCCGCCACAATCTGGCGTTGCGCAAACACGGTCAGCAGCAGCACGGGCAGGGTCACGATCAAGGCGGCTGCGGCAAGTGGCCCCCAGCTCAATTGATCAAACGAGATCATGTTATAGACCGCTACCGGCAGCGTCCGGGTGCCGCGGCTGGCCAGCACGATGCCGAACACGAAATTGTTCCACGAGAAGATGATCGCCAGAATGAAGGCCACCGCAATGCCCGGTTTGGCAATCGGCAGGGCGACATGGCGGAACACCTGCCAGCGCGTCGCGCCGTCGATCATCGCCGCTTCTTCCAGCTCCATCGGAGTGGTCTCGAAATAGCCGATCATGATCCAGATCGCGATGGGCACGGTGACGACCAGATGGATGATGATTTGCGGCCATAGCGTGCCGAGCAGGCCGACCCATTGGAACAGCAGGAACAGCGGGATCAGATAGGACAGGCCGGGGGTGATGCGGGCGATCAGAATCACGATGGTGGATTTATGTGCCTGCATCCGCGCAATGCCGTAGCCCGCGGGTACGCCGATCAGCAAAGCCAGTAGCGTGGCCGAGCCTGTGACAATCAGCGAGTTGAAGAAATAGGTGGTGAAGCGGTTGGAGTTGAACACCGACGCGTAATTCTCCCAGGCAAAATGCTCGGGAATTAGTATCGGCGGATAGCTGGCATTGTCGATTTCCATCTTGACCGACAGCGAGGCCATCCAGATGAAGAATAAAATGGCCGGTGACACGATGATGAATACACCGAATGCAAGGCCGAGATTGCCCAGAAGCCCCCGAAGTCTCATGCCGCACCCCCTGTCTGGTTCCAGTGCAGCCGTTGGCGCATATAGAGCATGATGGCAGCCAAAACGACGATCAGCACAAAAAACACCACCGCAATCGCCGAGCCATAGCCGATGTCGTAATACACAAACGCCACGCTGTAGAGATAGAGGTTGATGGTCTCCGACGCCGAGCCGGGCCCGCCTTGGGTAATGGCAAAAATGATGTCGAAGCTTTTGACCGCATCGATCATGCGGATCATCGAGGCGACAAAGATGAACGGGGTGATCAGCGGCAGAGTGATATAGCGGAACATCTGCCACGCATTGGCCCCGTCGATGCGGGCGCTTTCATAGGGCTCGCTGGGTATCGCCGACAGGCCGCCCAAGACAATCAGCATCACCAGCGGTGTCCATTGCCATGTCTCGACCATCACGAGAGAGGGGATGACGGAGCCGGGGTGGAATACCCACAATTCGGCAGGCAGACCGAACAGCGACAGAATGTAATTCAGCACACCGAGCTGGGGATGGAACATCATGGTCCAGACCAGCGCCACCGCCACCGGCGTCGCCATCATCGGCATGATGAACAAGCCGCGCAAGAAACCGCGGAACGGGAATTTCTGGTGGAAAATCACTGCGGCAAAGGTGCCGAAAATTACCGGTAAAATCACCGAGAGCAACGTGTATGTAATGGTATGCCCCACCGCTTCGACAAAGCGCGGGTCGGTCGGCAGGCGGATATAATTGGCCAGACCCACAAAGGTGGTCGGTGCGCCGACTTTCCATTCATGCATGCTCATCCAGATGGTGAACAGCCATGGAAACACGATGATGCCCGCAACAACGATCAAAGCCGGTATCACAAACGGCCAATAGGACGGCACGCGCCAAGCTTTGCGCGGCGAAGGTGTTGCGGTCAGTTGGTTTGACATGATGTGATCCGAAATCAACACCCTGCCCCGTTATCCGTCGGGGCAGGGCATATCATGAGGCGTCTATGACGCGAGAAGGCTTACGATTTTTCGCTGCGTTCCAGGATCGGGCGGAACTGCTCGTGGGCCTTTTTCAACTCGGCTGCAGGATCGCCACCCGACAGGGTTGCGGTCACACCGGCGCCGACCAGATCGCGGAATTCGGCAACAGGAACCACGACCGGCAGGCCGAGCTTGCTGATTTTGGCCGAGTCGATGACTGACTGCACCCATTCCTTGGGCAGTTTCACGCCGCTGCGGACGTCCTGATCGTTGAGGACCGAGTTGCGGAACGGCACACCGCCACCGGCCTGCAACAAACGCGCGCCCTGCTTTTTCGACACGGCCCACTGGCACAGCAGGAAGGCGGCTTCCTTGTTCTTGGAAGCGGCTGCAATGCCGATACCGTCGCCATAGGTTGCCGAATACTGGCCTTTGGGGCCTGCAGGCACAACCGCGTAACCGACCTTGCCGACAATGCGCGATGCGGTCGGGTCTTCCAGAGGAGGAGCCCAGCCCACACCGTCCAGCCACATGGCCGAACGGCCCTGCGAGAAGGATGCCATGGATTCCATCCAGTTGAAGCCGGACACGCCGGGAGGTGCATATTTTGTGAGCAGTTTCTGGTAGAGCTTGGTGGCTTCGACAGCTTCGGGACCATCCGTGAGGATTTCACCCTTGGCATCGAGGAATTCGCCGCCGTAATTGAGGAAGAAATTGGTCCACAAGGTCATGTTCGCATTGCGCAAGCCACGGCCGACAAAGCCGAACGTGCCCGCTGCCGGATCGGTCAGCTTTTCAGCGGCAGCAGCCATCTCTTCGAAGGTTTTCGGAACGGCAATGTTCTTCTTTTCGAACATTTCCTTGTTGTAATAGAGGATGAAATAATCGACCGACCATGGCAGCGACAACAGGCGGCCTTTGTCGTCTTTGGCATATTTGAGGCCTGCAGCCGAGAAATCGCTTTCTGTCAGGTCGGAAGCGGTCAGATTCGGGTCTTTCATGAAGCCCGAAAGATCTGCCAGCCAGCCGCCTTTTTCAAACTGCCGCTTTTGCACATGATAGCTCAGATGAATGACATCGAAGCTGGGCTTGCCGGAAGCCAGTTCGATCACGGCCTTCTGGCGCTGCTGCTGTTCCGGAACCTGCTCGGACTCGACCACGATCCCGGTGAGATCCGTAAATTCCTTGATGTTCTTCTGGAAATTATCGCCGCGCGGACCCTTGGCCAGCAGCACTTCAAGCTTGGTGCCGGCATATTTTTTCCACTGCGGATCAGCCAGAGCGGGCAGCGTGCCGAGACCGAGCCCGCCAGCCGTCATGGCCCCGGCGGCCATTGTGCCTTGAAGAAGGGTACGACGTGAGAGAGTGTTCTTGAACATGCAATTCCTCCATGTTGTGTCCTTGCTTATGCTGCAAGGTACAAGATTGAATTAGTATGCAGACGATAACAGGTTTGCCGACCCTGTCCATAGAAGCCCTGCGCCGACACCGAAACCCGCTTTCGTTGCAGGGATCCCGTTTAACAGAAGCCTTGTTACAATTGATCCCGAGCAAAGCATCGGATGGGTCGGCAAATATTCAGCCGATCCAAAACGGAATTTAACCCGACCTTCACGGATTTGATATGAAGAGTCAAGACTGACATGTCAGCAGGATTCCCAAGCGACCGCTCACCACAGCGAGTGCACGCATTCCCTGAACAAAGCGCCTTTTTGCTCCAGCGTCATGACTGAAATCAGATGGGCTTCGGCCTGCAGGGCGGTTTTGCGTGTCCGGTTGTCGATGCCGCTTTTTTCGAGCAGCAGTTCGGCCTCTTCCATGCCGTTGGTCAGTTGGCGCATGGCGACAAACACCTCGGTCGAGGCCTTTCCAGCTGTGACAGCGAATGTATCGAGCGCCGACATCCGGCACTTGGCCCATCCGTTGGTTTTGTACTTGGCCACCCATTGCTCGACGTTTTCGGGCGGATAGAAGGGCACGATCTTGTCCTGACCCTGTGCGGAATTCGGGGCAGGTTTGGCAGGAGCCGGCTTGGCCTGTACCGGAATGATTGTCTGGGCTTTGGCAGCCATCGGCAGGATGGGCAGGGCCAGAGAGGCAAAAACCAGCCAAAAATAGCTGAAACAAGCTTTGAAAGTCGGTTTTATCGTCATCATCAACAGGCTTTCGGACATGAACAACACAGCAAGCCCCCCCGTCGCCGAAAGAGGACATTTGACTTCTGTTTTATAGCATAGCTGTCTTGATGCTGCGAATGGGCTTTTTCAGTGATTATCCGGTGCTTAAACCATGGCTTAAATAAGAATTGTGCACTATGCTGCATCCGAGTTGTTTTCAAGACCCGCAGATTGCGGGCCCTCAAAACCGTAAGAGGTTGCTTTTTCGATGGATTGTCTCGATCAAGCCCGTCCGCTGGGTGCGCATGCCGAATGTTCCCATCATGTTATGGGCGAGGATTGCCGTCTGTGTCTGGTCAGGCCGCTGAGCGTCTGTTCGGCGCTGGAGCCGGACGAGTGGGCCTCACTTGAAAAAATATCGACCGATGTGCGGTTCGAGGAGCGCGATACACTGGTGCGGGAGGCCGATGATGTGGTCTCGCTTTATACCATCACGGCCGGTGTGGTGCGTCTGGTGCGCACACTGCATGACGGCCGCAGGCAATTGACCGGCTTTGCCTTGCCCGGCGATTTTCTCGGCCTGTCGCTCGAACGCACTTGGACCTTCTCGATCGAAGCGATCACGCCTGTCACCGCCTGCCGGTTCGGCCGCGCCACGCTGATGGACTATGTCGACCAGAAGCCCCATTTTCTGATGCGCCTGCACGAAATGGCCACCCATGAGCTTAGTCTGGCACAAGATCACATGGTCCTGCTGGGCCGTTTGACGGCAGAGGAAAAGCTCGGGGCCTTTTTGCTGGAAATCCGTCGCCGCTGGGCGCGGATCGAGGGGCATAAGAGCGATCACATCCCCTTGCCGATGGGTCGGCAGGATATTGCCGACTATCTCGGCCTGACGATCGAAACCGTCAGCCGCACCATCAACCAGATGCAACGCGCCCATCATCTGGTGATCGTGCCCGATGGCGTCAGACTGCTGAATGCCGGCTATTTCGAGCAGCTTTGCCCGTAAATCCGGCGGATTTGTCCGCCGATAGGGTTGTTTTCCTGCCTCTGACGAAAGACTAAGGATCAAGATACTCCCGAAGGGGTATGGTTTGATCTGTATCAATGCGTGTCATTCCTGAATTGTGTGAGGTTACGGCAAAGCTGACGCTGCACTGCACCTGGTGCCCGCATTTGCAGCAGAAACGGAGCCGGTAATGACTGATCGCAGCACAATGAAGCAAATGACATGGGGTGAGGGCGGGCTTGCCGCCGTGATGGCGGCCTTCGCTGTCTTCGCCCTGTTGGTCGCCGCCAATGCCCATACGCAGGCCTATGCCTTCCATGCCTATGTGTTTTCGGCCTCGGCTGTGGCAGCTGTCTTTGCGATTATCAACCGCTATTACGACCGGCCAGCCGAATTGCCGCCTCAATTCATTGACGGCAAGCCCAATTACAACATGGGTCCGGTCAAATTTGCGACCATCGCCTCGATGTTCTGGGGCATTGCCGGATTCACGGTCGGGCTGCTGATCGCCTTGCAACTGGCTTTTCCCGTCCTCAATTTCGATCTGCCATGGACCAGCTTCGGCCGTCTGCGCCCGCTGCATACCTCGGCGGTGATTTTCGCCTTCGGCGGCAATGTCTTGCTGGCCACCTCTTTTTATGTGGTGCAGCGCACCTCGCGCGCCCGGATGGCGGGTGATCTGGCCCCGTGGTTCGTGATTCTCGGTTACAACCTGTTCATCGTCATTGCCGGCACGGGTTATCTGCTGGGTGTGACGCAGGGCAAAGAATATGCCGAACCCGAATGGTATGCCGATTTGTGGCTGACCGTGGTCTGGGTGGTCTATCTGCTGGTGTTCCTGCTGACACTGGCCAAGCGCACCGAGCCGCATATCTATGTCGCCAACTGGTTCTATCTGGCCTTCATTGTCACCATTGCCGTGCTGCATCTGGTCAACAATGCGGCCATTCCGGTGTCGATCTATTCACCCAAATCCTACATCATCTGGTCCGGTCTGCAGGATGCGATGGTGCAGTGGTGGTATGGCCATAATGCGGTGGGCTTCTTCCTGACCGCAGGATTTCTGGCGATCATGTATTACTTCATCCCCAAGCGGGCGGAGCGTCCGGTCTATTCCTACCGCCTGTCGATCATCCATTTCTGGGCGCTGATCTTCATGTATATCTGGGCCGGTCCGCATCACCTGCACTTCACGGCTCTGCCCGACTGGGCGCAGACTCTGGGCATGACCTTCTCGATCATGCTGTGGATGCCCTCATGGGGCGGGATGATCAACGGCTTGATGACCCTGTCGGGCGCATGGGACAAGCTGCGCACCGATCCGGTTCTGCGCATGCTGGTGGTGTCGGTGGCCTTTTACGGCATGTCGACCTTCGAAGGTCCGCTGATGTCGATCAAAGCGGTCAACTCCCTGTCGCATTATACCGACTGGACCATCGGCCATGTGCATTCGGGCGCGTTGGGCTGGGTCGGCTATGTCTCCTTCGGCGCGATCTATTGCCTCGTGCCGTGGTTGTGGAACAAGCGCGAGCTGTTCTCGATGCGGCTGGTCAACTGGCACTTCTGGCTGTCGACCATCGGCATCGTCTTCTATATCTGCGCCATGTGGGTGGCGGGCATCATTCAGGGCCTGATGTGGCGCGCTTATACCGCGCTGGGCTTCCTCGAATATTCCTTCGTGGAAACCACCGAGGCGCTGCACCCGATGTATATTATCCGGGCTTTGGGGGGCGCGCTGTTCGTCGCCGGTGCCTTGATCATGGCCTACAATCTGTACCGGACCATTTATGACGGCGAGCCTGCAAAGGCGGCCATCGAGCCCAATGCGGCTTTGGCTTCGGGTCACTGAGGAGCAAGATGATGTCAGACACACACACCACATCAGGCGGCAAAACCTCCGTTTGGACCAAGCACCAGGTGTTCGAGAAGAACTCGATCTTTTTGCTGATCGGTATTCTCGTCATGATCTCGATCGGCGGTCTCGTCGAAATCGTGCCGCTGTTCTATCTCAAAAGCACGATCGAAAAGGTCGAAGGCGTGCGTCCCCTGACGCCGCTGGAACTGGCAGGCCGCAACATCTATGTGCGTGAAGGCTGCTACAACTGCCATTCGCAGATGATCCGGCCTTTGCGTGACGAGGTCGAACGCTACGGCCATTATTCGCTGGCGGCCGAAAGCATGTATGACCACCCCTTCCAGTGGGGTTCCAAGCGCACCGGTCCCGATATTGCCCGTGTCGGCGGCAAATATTCGGATGACTGGCACCGCGACCATCTGCGCAATCCGCGCTCGGTGGTGCCGGCCTCCATCATGCCGGGCTATCCATGGCTTGAAACCACGATACTCGATACGTCCCATATCGACATGGATATGCGCGTGCTGGCCATCGAAGGGGTGCCTTACACCAAAGAGATGATCGAAGCGGCCGCCTCGGATGTGAAAACCCAAGGCTCTGCCGAAGATTCCATGACAGCCCCGTTCCTCAAGCGTTACCCCAAGGCCATCAGCCGCGAACTGGGTGCTGTGCAGGGACGTTTGACCGAGGCCGATGCCTTGATCGCCTATCTTCAACAGCTTGGAACGCAAGTCGATTTCAAACTGTATGACGATAAAGCCAATATTCGCTGAGCGGGGAGGAGCAGATGTCACCTACATTTGAAAGTGCTTCGGCTTTCGCGGCCTCTTGGGGCCTGGCCTATTTCGTCGTGCTGTTCGTTGGAGCCGTAGCCTATGCCTTGTGGCCGTCCAAGCGTGAAGAATTCGATCACGCTGCACGTATTCCGCTGACTGAGGACTAAGATCATGGAACAGAAAACATCGGCTCCCGCAGACACATCGACCCCTGTCCAAACGGGTGTCGGCACGATGGGTCACATTTGGGACGGCATCGAGGAATTGAACAATCCATTGCCACGCTGGTGGTTGTGGACCTTTTATGCCTGCATCATCTGGGCGGTCGGCTACTGGTTTTTCTATCCGGCCATTCCTCTGGTCAGTTCCTACACCAAGGGCCTGCTGGGCTGGCAGTCGCGCACGCAGATCGAACTGGATATGGCCGAACTCAAAGCCATGCGTTCGGGCATGACCACCAAGATCGAAGCCACCGAACTGGCCGACATCGAAAAGTCCCCCGAATTGCTCAGCTTTGCCCGTGCACAGGGCAGTGCGGCTTTTGCCGTCAATTGTGCGCCTTGCCACGGCGCAGGTGCGCAGGGCTTCAAGGGCTATCCCAACCTCAATGATGATGACTGGATCTGGGGCGGCAAGGCCGAGGATATCCTGACCACCATCAAGCACGGCGTGCGCTGGGAACAAGACAGCGATTCCCGCAGCGGTGTGATGCCGGCTTTCGGGCGTGACGGTCTCTTGAACCGCAAAGAGATTGCCACAGTCGCCGATTATGTGCTGTCACTGTCAGGTCTGCCGGTGGATAAAGCAGCCGATCTTGCTGCCGGAACAGCCCTTTATGCAGCCAATTGCGCGGCCTGCCATGGCGATACCGGCAAAGGCAACCAGGAGATGGGAGCACCCAATCTCTCGGATAAAGTCTGGCTTTACGGCTCGGACAAGGCAGCCGTCATGGAGCGTATCACCATCGGCGGCGGCGGCGTGATGCCGGCCTGGTCCAACCGTCTTGATGCGGCGACCATGAAGTCGCTGGCTGTCTATGTCCATACGCTCGGGGGAGGCAAATAAGAGGTCTTTTCCTCTTGTTAGCGGCGGTTGAGTATCTTCACCTTTGAACTGTGGCACGGGATGATCCCGTGCCTATGGAGCGTTTTATGTCTGTCCCCACTTCCGCATCCTTTGATCCCCATAGCGACGAACCCGATCTGCCGCTCTACGAGGCCCGCAAGCAGATCTATCCGCAGTCGGTGACGGGCACCTATCGCAGGATCAAGTGGATCATTCTGGCGGTGACGCTCGGGATTTATTACATTCTGCCCTTCATCCGCTGGGATCGCGGACCGAACGCGCCCAATCAGGCGGTGCTGATCGACATGCCGCACCGGCGCGCTTATTTCTTCTTCATCGAAATCTGGCCGCAAGAGGTCTATTACCTGACCGGCCTTCTGATCTTGGCCGCGATGGCGCTGTTTTTGATGAATGCGCTGGCAGGCCGCATCTGGTGCGGCTATCTGTGCCCGCAAACGGTCTGGACCGATCTGTTCATGGCGGTCGAACGGCTGATCGAGGGCGACCGGCGCGAGCGCATGCAGCGCGATGCCGGACCCTTTACGCTGGAAGTGTTTGCGCTCAAACTGCTCAAACACACCTTCTGGCTGCTGATCGCCTGGTGGACCGGCGGGGCATGGGTGCTGTATTTCGACGATGCGCCCACACTGGTCATGCAATTGCTGACCTTTCAGGGCTCGGCGACAGCCTATATCTCTATCTTTGTTCTCACGTTCACCACCTATACATTTGCGGGTCTGATGCGCGAGCAGATTTGCCTCTATGCCTGCCCGTGGCCACGCATTCAGGCCGCTTTGACCGATGAACACGCCCTCAATGTCACCTATCGCTATGATCGCGGCGAGCAGCGCATGTCGGTGAAAAAGGCAGCGGCCTTGCGCGCCGCTGGCGAGCCTGTCGGCGATTGCATCGATTGCCAGCAATGCGTGGCGGTATGCCCGACCGGTGTCGACATCCGCAACGGGCCGACTTTGGGCTGCATCCAGTGCGGCTTGTGCATCGATGCCTGCGATGATGTGATGACCAAGATCCACCGTCCGACCCGCTTGATCGCCTATGATACCGACGTCAATATCAAACGCCGCCAATCCGGCCTGCCCAATATTTTCAAGCCGTTCCGCGCCAGAACCTTTCTCTATGCGTTTGTGATTTCGGTTGTCGGCGGCATGATGGTCTATCAACTGGCGACACGTGCGCCTTCGACCATCACGGTGATCCATGACCGCAACCCGGTCTATGTCAAATTGTCGGATGGCCGGATCCGCAATGCCTATAGTGTCCGCATTGCCAATATGCTGAATGATCCGCGCACCTATTCCTTCAAGGTCTTGGGCATGGACAAGGCGCAGGTGGATATTATCGGGGCCGAACACGCCTCCCAGGGCGAATTGTTCATCGAGGTCGGCCCGGACCAGACACGCGAATTGCGGGTTCTGGTGACCCATGACAACGATGACAAGCGCGGGGCACCTGTGGCATTGTATTTCGAAATCCGTGACGAGTTGGATGGACGTCTGGCGGTCGGCAAGGATTTCTTCCGCACCCCCAATACCGTGCATTGATGTTCAAGCCTGAAAGGCCGTAAGCAATGACAGCGCAGAGTGGTGACGGGTTCCGATTGACCGGCAAAAAGGTTCTGGCGATTCTGGTCGGGTTTTTCTCGGTCATTATCGCGGTCAATATGGTGATGGCCTATGTGGCGGTGACGACCTTCAGCGGCATGCAGACCCAGCGTCCCTATGAGGCAGGGCTCAAATTTAACCATGCCATTGCCAAAGCCAAGGTGCAGCAGGAGCAACACTGGAGCGTCGATACCCATGTCGAGCGTGCCAAGGACGGGAAGGTCAGTCTGACCATAGCTTTGGCAGACCAGCAGGGGGTGGCGATTGTCGACCAGCAATTGACCGTGCAATTGGTTTCCCCCGTCGACTCGCGCAACGATGCCGTGTTCGCGCTGGTGGCCGACGGGCCGGGCCGTTATCGCGGCGTGACGCAAGCGGGGGCAGGGCAGTGGGATCTGGTGATCGAGGCGAAACGCAGCGAGGATGCGGTGTTTCGTTCCGTCAGCAGGGTTTCGTTGCAGTAAAGACCGAACCGCGATGGCTGAACCAGACACAACCCTTCCCCGTGATACCACTGCGGTCCCCGTCCAGCTGGAGCTGGTGGTCGAAGGCATTGACTCGGCGCAGGCGATTGCCCAGATCGAGCAGGCTCTGGCCGGTATTCCCGATCTTGTCTATGCCCGCCTGAACATGACCACCCGTCGCCTGTCGACCCAATGGGCGCATGCGGGGTACAATGCGGCGCCTTTGTTTGCGGTTCTTGACCGGTTCGGCTATCGCGCGGTGCCCTTTACCACCAATCAGGCCGAGCAGGAGGAAAGCGCGCGCACCAAATGGTTGCTGCGCTGTCTGGCCGTGGCAGGCTTTGCCACCATGAATGTGATGCTGCTGTCGGTGTCGGTCTGGTCGGGCAATGTCACCGAAATCTCGACCGAAACACGCGATCTGTTCCATTGGCTGTCGGCACTGATTGCGCTTCCTGCTGCTGGCTTTGCCGGACAGCCGTTCTTTTTCAACGCCATCCGGGCGATCCGCTCCGGCGAGATGGTGATGGATGTGCCGATATCGCTCGGTATTCTGCTGGCGCTGGGCATGTCGGTCTACGAGACCGCCCATCATGCCGAACATGCCTATTTCGATTCCGCTTTGATGCTGTTGTTCTTCCTGCTGTCGGGGCGGGTGCTCGATCATGTGATGCGGCTGAAAACCCGTGCCACGGCGGCCAATCTGGCCGCCTTGCGGGCTCCGCTCGCCAGCCGTCTCGGGCCGGATGGCTCATTGTCCGAAGTGCCTGCCGATGCTTTGGCGACGGGCGATGTGATCGTGGTGGCGGCGGGCCAGCGCATTGCCGCCGACGGTCTGGTTGTTCAGGGCCAATCGGCGGTGGATGAAAGCTTTCTGACCGGCGAGACCGACCGCCGCGTGGTGCTGATCGGCGACCGTGTCTATGCGGGCATGCTCAACGGCGATGGCCAGTTGCAGGTTCAGGTGGACGCCGTGGGGCGGCAGACCCTGTTGTCGGAAATCGAAACGCTCATCGACAATGCGGTCACCAGCAAATCGCGTTATGTGCAGGTGGCCGACCGCGTGGCGCGCGTCTATGCGCCGGTCGTGCATGTGACCGCCGCTTTGACGGCCATCGGCTGGCTGATGGCGGGGGCGAGCCTGCATGATGCCGTCATCATCGCCATTGCCGTGCTGATCATCACCTGTCCCTGCGCTCTGGCGCTGGCCGCCCCCACGGTGCAGGTGGTGGTGGCGGGGGCCTTGTTCCGCAAAGGGGTGTTGATGCGCTCGGGTGATGTGATCGAGCGCATGGCCGATGTCGATGTGATCGTGTTCGACAAAACCGGCACCTTGACACTTCCCGATACCAGCCAGCCCGATTTTGCCAGATTGTCGGACGGGGATTTGCGTCTGGCGGGCCGTCTGGCGCAAAGCAGCCACCACCCGCTGGCCCGCGCTCTGCGTGATTATGCGCGCGCCCGTTGCGGGCCGCTGGCGGCTCTCGATGATGTGCGCGAATTATCCGGTCAGGGCGTGTGCACCACCTATCAGGGCATGGATCTGCGCTTGGGCAGTCCCGCATTTTGCGGGCTGGACACCGAAACACCGACGGGCGGGCAATCGCTGATCGCTTTTGCGCGTGACGGTGCGGTGACTTTGTTGCCGGTCGGGCAGGTGTTGCGGCGGGATGCTGTCGAAACCATCAAGGCTTTGCAGACGGCATCCTATCGGGTGCTGATCCTGTCGGGCGATCGGGCCGAGGCGGTCGAGCCGGTCGCCAGGGCCTTGGGGATTTCCGAATGGCAGGCCGGTATCAAACCGGCTGATAAGCTCGATGCCCTCAACCGCATGAAGGCCGAAGGGCTGACGGTGCTGATGATCGGTGACGGCGTCAATGATGCGCCGGCTCTGGCGGGGGCGGCGGTGTCGATGTCGCCGACCTCCGGAGCCGATGTGACGCAGGCCGCCGCCGATGCTCTGTTCATGGGCGAAGGGCTGGGCGTGGTCGCGCAGACGCTGGCTTTGTGCCATAAAGGGCGGGCCGTGATGCGCGAGAATTTTTTGATGGCTCTGGTGTATAATTTGGTCGCCGTGCCTTTGGCGATGGCGGGCATGGTGACGCCGCTGATTGCGGCAGCCGCCATGTCGGGATCGTCGGTGCTTGTGGCCGTCAATGCTTTGCGGGCGAAATCAGGCAGGCTGGCACGATCCAGGACAAGGAGGGCCGAATGAGTGTTCTGCTTTATCTGGTGCCGACAGCCCTTGGTCTGGGGCTGGTCGGTCTGTTCGGCTTTATGTGGTCGATGCGGTCGGGCCAGTATGACGATATGGAAGGCGCGGCCAACCGCATCCTCAATGATGACGATCTGCCCGATCAAACAATCCGGCCTGCCGCCAATGATCTGAAAGGCCCCTGAAATGCAGGGCGGCACCAGCTTTCGCATGCGTGCCGGGCAGTTGTTTTGTGCCTGTGACAGCGATGGCCTGCCGCTGGCGGTCGGTCGCGAGCCCGATCAGGCCTCGATCCGCGTGATGGCGCTGGCCTTTGCCTTGTCGGTGCTGGCGCAAATCCTGACGGTTTCGGTTCTGCCATTGGTCAGCGCGCCTCTGGCCCCCACACCGCAGGCCGTGGCGTGGCCGATGATCGCCTTGCTGGCGGGCGGGGCGCTGTCGTCTTTTCCCGCGTCCATCCTGCTCGATCTGTTCGGCCGCCGTGCCGCTTTCGCGTTGGGGGCGAGCCTCGGGCTGGCGGGCGGGGTGATGAGTTTTTGGGCGGTGCTCCACGGGCAATATATAGGGCTGGTGATCGGCACGGCATGGCTGGGCATGGCGCAGGGCTTCGGCCTGTTCTACCGCCATGCCGGTGCCATGGCCTCGCAGGGCGGGGCGGGGACGGTGTTTGCCGCGGGCACGGGTGCTGCCGTGCTGGCGCCCGTTTTGATGGGGGGTATGGATAGTCTGTTCGGTCCTTTGGCCGCAGCGGGCGTGCTGGCACTGGCCGGACTGGTCTATCTGCTGACACTCGGTGTCGCGATCCGCCTGCCGGCCCGCAAGATCGGTTACGAGGAGACCGAAACAAGCCCCGACCGGCCCGCTTTGTCCGTGATGATGGGCGCGACCGCGCTGGCGGGGCTGGCTTGGGCTGTCATGACAGGGGTGATGGCGCATGCGCCTTTGGTGATGGCGGGATGCGGCATCGGCTTTTCCGCCTCCGCGGTCGGCATGGCCCTGCATCTGATGGCCATGTATGCGCCCGGTCTGGTGATCGGCCGCTGGGTGGCGGCATGGGGCGGCTTGCGTGTGTCGCTGGCGGGTTTGCTGCTACTGGTTGCGGGCGCGGTATTGTTAAGCCTGCAAACGGCGTTTTGGGGGCTGTCGCTTGCGCTGGTTGTGGCGGGGGCGGGATGGGGCATTGCCACCATCGGTGCCAGTGCCTGGCTGCACCAAGGCGCGCAGCCAAGCCCGATGCAACTTGCTCTGCATGATATGCTGCTGTTTGTTTCAGCCATTGCAGGGGCTGCAACGCTGGGGTTTTGAGGCGTGATCAGCCGCCTTTGACCCCTTGCGTATTGACATACAGCGCATAAAGCCCGTGGCCGCAAGCCATGAACAGGCGGTTGCGCATCGGTCCGCCGAAGCAGACATTGGCGCAGCGTTCGGGCAGGGCAATGCGGCCGATGGCGTGCCCTTCGGGATTGAACACCATCACACCGTCCAGCTCGTCCGAGCCCATGCCCCAACCGGCCCACAGATTGCCGTCGACATCGCAACGCATGCCATCGGGTGTGCCGCCCGGTCCGGCATCGACAAAGACACGGTCGCGCGTCAGATTTTGCCCGTCGACCACATCGAACACCCTGATGCGGCGATGCGGTTGCGAGCGCGATTCCACCACATAGAGCCTGCTTTCATCGGGTGAAAAGCACAGGCCATTGGGGCCTTGAATTCCCTCGGCCACAACCGATATCTGACCCGTTTTACCGTCGATGCGGTAGACATTGGCAGGCAATTCCTGCGGGGCTACGCGGCCTTCGTAATTGGACATGATACCGAAAGGTGGATCGGTGAACCAGATGGAGTCATCGGATTTGACCACGATATCATTGGGCGAATTCAGCCGTTTGCCGTCGAAATGGTCGGCCAGCACGGTGATGGAGCCGTCATATTCGGTGCGGGTCACGCGGCGGCCGATATGTTCGCAGGTCAGCAAGCGGCCCTGCCGGTCACGGGTATTGCCGTTTGCCATCTGCGAGGACTGGCGGAACACGCCGACCTGTCCGGTGGCCTCGTCCCAGCGCAGGATGCGGTCATTGGGAATATCGCTCCACAACAGATAGCGGCCATCGGCAAAATAAACCGGCCCTTCGCCCCAGCGCGTGCCGTGATAGAGCTGCTCGACCGAGGCGCTGAACACCCGATAATTGAGAAAAACGGGATCGAGAATATGGATGGCGGGGTCAGGATACCGCTCATTGGCAATGTGATGGCTCATTGTCGCTCCCGTCAAAGGTGGTCTTTTTCCATTAAGCCGCAGTGCGGCAGATGTGGCAACCGGCTTCAACACCGGGACACAGCGTTGCAGCTCTGCATTCCTGTCAGGTGACGCGACTGCACTTCCTGTCTATGTTGATGGAAATATCAAAAACAGAATGACCCGTCGGGATAAAGGAAACGTGAGATGAGTGACGCTCCAAAAATTGTTCTGATCACCGGAGCCGGATCCGGCATCGGACGCGCCTCGGCTTTGGCTCTCGCCAAAGAGGGTTATGTCGTGGTGATCACCGGCCGCCGCGCGGATGCTTTGCAGGCGACCGCTGATCTGGGCAAAGATTTGGCCGGAACAATCGTACCGATCGCTGCCGATGTGTCCGATCACGATCAGGTGGCGGGTTTGTTCGCCGAGATCAAAAGCCGGTTCGGGCGGCTTGATGTGCTGTTCAACAATGCGGGCGTCAATACGCCGCGCGGCACGATGCTGGAAGATCTCGATCCGAAAGACTGGCAGCGCGTGGTCAACACCAATCTGTCGGCGGCGTTTTACTGCACCCAGCAGGCTTTCAAATTGATGAAAACCCAGACCCCGCATGGTGGCCGCATCATCAATAACGGGTCGGTGTCCTCGCAAGCCCCGCGTCCCAATTCGATTGCCTATACCGCCACCAAGCACGCCATTACCGGCCTGACCAAGACAACCTCGCTCGATGGCCGCAAATATGACATCGCCTGTGGCCAGATCGATATCGGCAATGCCGCCTCCGAACTGACCGCCTCGATGCAGACGGGCGTGCCGCAGGCCAATGGCACCATGGCTCCCGAGCCGCTGATGGATGTCAAACATGTGGCCAGTGCCGTGGTCTATATGGCCAGCCTGCCGCTGGAAGCCAATGTGCAGACCATCACCGTCATGGCCAGCAAAATGCCGCTGGTCGGCCGCGGTTGAACTTCAAACCATCACAGCACTTGCATGATCGGGTAAAGCGGTTGATTGTTGCCGCAAGGCGGTCATCTCGCTCTATCTTCTCACTTCAGGCGGAAACGAAACAATGACGATACCAAAAAAACCACGCGGGCGGCTATTTTTTGCCAATCCCGGTCCGACCAATATTCCCGATAGCATCTTGCATGCCCAGGCCCATTTCACCGTGGATTTTATGGATGCCGATTTTATCGAGCTCTATAACCATTGTTTCGACGGGTTGAAAAAGGTCGTCAAAACCAACCAGCATCTGTTCTTCTATGCCGGTTCGGGCCATGCGGCGTGGGAAGCCAGCCTCGTCAATCTGTTCTCGCCCAATGACCGGCTTCTGATTCTCGAAACCGGACATTTCTCTGAAAAATGGGGCGAGATGGCCCGTGCCCATGGTCTGGATGTTCAGACTGTGCCGTCCGAATGGAACAAGGGTGCCGATTACGACGGCCTCAAGGCGGCGCTGGAAGCCGATACCGGCCATGTGATCAAGGCGGTCGGTTGTGTCCATAACGAAACCTCGACCGGCATGGTGATGGATCTGCCGCGGGTGCGCGCGATTCTGGATGCGGCCAGGCATCCGGCGCTGCTGCTGGCCGATACGATCTCCTCGCTCGGCTCGCTCGATTTCCGCATGGATGAATGGGGCATCGATTGCGCCGTCGGCGGCAGCCAGAAGGGCCTGATGATGCACACCGGCCTGTCCTTCACCGCCATTTCGGACAAAGCCATGAAGGCCCATCAGGTCTCGACCTGCCCGAAACATTATTTCAACTGGACCGTGATGCTGGCCCGTCCGCACAAGAGCTTCCTCGGCACGGTGCCGACCTCGTTCTTCTTCGGGCTGAAAGAATCGCTCCGCCTCCTGCTGGAAGAGGAGGGGATGGACAATGTCGTCTCCCGTCATGCCCGCTTGGGCGAGGCGGTGCGCCGTGCGGTCCAGCATTGGTCCGGCAATCAGGGGCCGCGCCTGTTTTCCGATGATCCGGCCCGCTATTCCAACAGCGTGACGGCCGTCAGAATGCCCGAGGGCTTCAATGCCGACGATATCCGCAAAACCGCGATGAACCGCTTCAACGTCTCGCTGGGTGGCGGCTTGAGCCGCTTGTCGGGGCAGGTGTTCCGCATCGGCCATATGGGCGATCTCAACGAGCCGATGATTCTGGGCACTTTGTCGGTCGTCGAAATGGCGTTGAAAATCAACGGCGTGCCGCATGCTTCGGGCGGTGTCGATGCTGCCATTGCCTATCTGGCGGAGCAGGGCTGAACCGGTTCAACCCTCTCACAGGTCTGAATTTCGGGCATCGGAGCTTTCCGGTGCCCTTTTTTTGCCCAACTTCAGGCAGCTTTAGATTGGATCATGCGTTGGGCGCATGGCTGATCGTGGCATTTCACGCTTGCGGTGCGCTGCAACATAAATTTATGTGCACTGCATCAAATGACTGCGGAGACTTCTCTCCCGTATGCAGCAAGTTTGAAGGATAAGACCATGTTCGTTGTTTTGATCACAGCCGTTGCTCTCGTTGCCCGTGGTTTCGACTGGGTGCGTGCAACCGCTCTGTCGCGCTGATCTGGGACACCGACACGATGGATCAAGCCGCTTGTCCGGCTTGATCGGTCAGGCGACCCGATAGCGTTCGATCGCGGCGGGGTCAGGTTCAAACCCCAAGCCGGGCGTATCGGGGATGGCAATCATGCCGTTGACGGGCTTGGGCGGGTTCAATCCGCACCATGCTTCCTGATCGACATAGAGATATTCAAACAGATTGAAATTGCCGAGTGCCGCGGCCAGTTGCAGCGAGGCCCAATAGCCGGGCCCGAAATAGGGTGAATGGGCGGCCATGCGTTTGCCGCTGGCTTTGATCGCCCCGGCCACCCGCAAAAATTCGGTGACACCGCCAACCTTCGTCACGCTGGGCTGAACATAGGCCAGCGAGGGGATGAGGGTTGCAAAGCCTTCCAGCGTCGAGACATTCTCGCCCGCCGCGATATTGATACCGCGTGACGCCAAGGCCTGCCAGTGATGGGTGCCTTCGGGCGGAAAAGTCGGCTCTTCCAGCCATTCGATCCGCTGCTCCTTCAGAAAATCGGCCATGGCCAGTGCCTTCTCGATGGGAATTTGGCAATTGGCATCTACGGTGATTTCGGCCTCCGGCGCAGCAGCACGGGCAGCGGCAATACAGGCTTCATCCACTTCGTGCAATTTGATGGATGTGTAGCCCTCGCGTATGGCTTTGCCGGTGAAATGGCGGACGAGTTCCGGCGTCCCGTAACGGACCAGCGAGGCATAGGCCTGCACCGCGTCGTGCTTGCGGCCGCCGAGCAGACGGCCAAGCGAGAGGTTTTCGCGCTTGGCGGCAATGTCCCACAGGGCAATATCGAGCGCGGAAATCGCAAACATCGTGATGCCGAAACGGCCGAACAGATGCAGCGCCAGTTGCGCATCGCGGTTGACTTGGGCCGGATCACGGCTGTCGCGTCCCATCGCGAAGGGGGTGATCATGTCTTTGACCGCGCGCGCCGTGACGTGCTGGCACAAATAGCCGAAGCCTTCGCCCCATCCCACCAGTCCCGAGGCGGTTTCAGCCCTCAGCATCATGATATCGAGCGCGTTCCAGCGCGTCGGCATGATGCCGTGGCCCTTGCCGCCGTCATCAAAGGGGATTCTCAGGACAATCGGTTCAATCTGGGTGATCGGATCGGGCGTAGTGCTCATGGGTGGTCTTTCTATGGGATTATCTGGGCCGGAGCCGTTCGGAGGAGCCTGTGAATTCATTGCCCGAGAAGACACCGCCTTTGGTCATCTCTGACGGGGCGAAGGCTTGCGGGCTGCCCTGTGCAGGCACGGGATCATGCGCCAGCACGTCGGCCTCGAAGGGTTCGGATTGGTCCTGCGGGCGATAGCCCAGCGCATGGGCGGCGCGGTTGTCATAATCGCGGCCCGTCGCGTCCGAAATACCGTAGACCACCTCGTAGCGCAGCTCGGGATGGGTGATGCCGAGGCTGACAAGCTGGCCGAGATCGCGCCAGCTGATCCAGTTGCCCAACCGCCGCCGGTCGATCGGCTTGCTGTTCACATTGCCGATACGGATCGACAGCACTCGCATGTCGTATTTATAGGCCATCATGGCCCCGATGCTTTCGCCGAAAGCCTTGCCGACGCCGTAACGGCTGTCGGGTTTCAAAACGGCATGCTCGTCCAGCACGGTTGTGCGGGGATGATAGCCGACCACATGGTGCGAACTGGCATAGATCACGCGCATCACACCGGCGGCGCGGGCGGCTTCAAACAGGCTGATCGAGCCTTCCACACTCAAAGTCACCTGTTCGGCCCATGGCGCATCGGTGGTGCAGGCGGCCAGATGCACCACGGCGTCGCAGCCTTGAAGATGTCGTGTCACTGCTGTCTGATCGGTGATATCGACCAGAAAAGACTGCTCTGCTCCTGTGCAATCGGTGACGGGCTTGCGGTCGAGCAGCACAAGCCGGTAGCCGCGCTCGCGCAATTGCTGCCTGAGGCCCGTGCCGACCAGTCCGGCCGCTCCCGTGATGGCGATCAAGCCGTGCTCTGCCCCGCTCATATGGCGTGTCCTTCCCGTTCGGTCTTTTCTTGGGAGCATCATGGCCGAGGACCAACCAAAACGATAGCCGCCAGGCGTGCATTTTTGTGCATGCGGCTATGTTGTGCTCAGTGCCGTGGCATTGAACCGCCTCCCGGACATGCAATGAACAACACAAGTAATAACTGTGTTGGAAAAGGGCTGTTTTTTCGTCAATTCTTGCGCTTGATTAAAATGCAAAAATGGCTGATGGTTAGACTTAAGATGTATGTGGCCTTGTGGCTTGTCACGAGCTTCCCGAGGTCAATATCTTGCTGCATGAGGGATCCATTGGCCAAAATCGTGTGGGTCATCGTGCAAAACGATCAATAAATGGCAGACGGCTTGAGAGAATCACGCCGAAACTGGCTTGAGGGATGATCCTGGGAGGACGAGGACGATGATCACGAAAAGACCATTCATCACTGCCGCTTTGATGGGCGGCTTGATGGTGACAGGGATGGGGTTTGCTTCCCCGCTCCATGCACAATCCAAATACAAGGAAGCTCCTGCGCTGGCCGATCAGGTCAAAGCGGGCAAACTGCCTGCGGTTGATGCCCGCTTGCCCGACCAGCCTTTGCTGGTCCCGGTCACGGAAACGGTCGGTCAATATGGCGGCGTCTGGCGCCGCGCATTCCTGGGTCCGGCTGACGCCAACAATTATGTGCGTGTGGTGTTTGACTCCCTGTTCCGCTTCTCGCCAGATGGCGGCAAGATCGAGCCCAAAATTGCTTCGAGCGCCGAACCTTCAGCTGATTTCAAATCATGGACCGTGAACCTGCGCAAAGGCGCACGCTGGTCCGATGGCGCGCCGATGACGGCCGATGATATCCTGTTCTGGTACAAGGATGTCTTGCTCAACAAGGATCTGACGCCGACCCTGCCGGGCTGGATGAAAAATGCCGACGGCACACCTGCACTGGTTGAAAAGATCAGCGATACGGCTGTGAAATTCAGCTTTCAGGCTCCTGCCACGATGTTCCTGACGGCTCTGGTGGCAGCCGATGGCGGCGACCGAACCTATGCGGCGTTTCTGCCGGCCCATTATCTGAAAAAATTCCATGCCGCCCACGCCAACAAGGAAGAGCTGGATAAAGCCGTTGCTGCAGCCGGCTTCAAGACATGGACCGAGTTGTTTGCCTCGCGCAACGCCCCGCCTGAAAATGCCGAGCGTCCTTCGATGGCCGCCTGGGTCCCGACCAGCCGCGTGAGCGATCCCGTCTTCACCCTGCGCCGTAACCCCTATTACATCGGCGTCGACAATGACGGCAACCAGCTGCCTTATCTGGATGAAGTGCGTTTCACGTATTTCGCCGATGCGCAGGCTCTGAATCTTGCGGCTATTGCCGGTGATTTCGACATTCAGGAACGCCATATCCAGATGAACAACTATCCGGTGTTCAAGGATCAGGAAAAGGCCGGAAAGTATAAGGTCATCACATGGCCGACCTTCGGCGGTGCCGATGCGGTCGTGATGTTCAACCAGACCTACAAGGGCGATCCCGAAATGGGCAAGCTGATGGCAACCAAGGACTTCCGCATCGCGATGTCCCATGCCGTCAACCGTGACCAGATCAAGGAATCGGTGTTCCTCGGTCTCGGTGAAGCCCGTCAGGGTGTGCCTGCTCCATGGCATCCCTACTTCCCTGGTGACGAACATGCCAAAAAATATACCGGCTATGATCTCGCCAAAGCCAACAAGATGCTCGATGATCTCGGCCTGAACAAGCGTGACGCACAGGGCATCCGCCTGTTGCCGAACGGCAAGCCTGCGACCCTCGAAATCTCGGTTGTGCCCGCTTTCGGTGCTTGGCCGGATGTGGCGCAATTGGTGGCCAAGGATTGGGAAAAGGCCGGTATCAAAACCATCGTGCAGATCCGCGAACGCGCTTTGCACTTCAAGATGCGCGATACCAACGAGCTGATGACCGAAATCTGGAACGATGACACCACGGCTTTCCCCTTTACCGGCAATGCCAAGGTTGACGTTCGTAACTCGGTGATCCTGACTTTGGGCCCGCTCTATGGCCAGTGGTTCAACACCAAGGGCAAAGAAGGGCAGGAGCCGACAGCCGAAATCAAGAAGATTGTCGAGTTGATCGACCATGCCCGCACGGTCGGTACCGAAGGCCAGATCAAGGATGCCCAGGAGCTTTACAAGATCTGGGCTGATCAGATCTACGAAATCGGTATTGTCGGCCTGACCCCGATGATTCAGGGTGTGGTTGTCGTCAACAACAAGATGAAGAACGTTCCCGCACAGCTGGGCAATGACTGGCCGCTGCGCACGCCGGGCAATGCACGGCCCGAACAGTTCTACTATACCCGCTAAACCTGTTACCTTCCTGCACGCGCTGTTATATCGACAGCGCGTGCGGCATTCTGGGATGCGAGAACTTTATGGCCCGTTTCATCATTCAACGATTGATGCTGCTACCGCTGTTGATGGTGATCTTCTCGATCATGATTTTCGCGATTGTGCAGGCCCCGCCCGGTGATTTTCTCACCTCCTATGCGGCGACTCTGGCCTCGTCCGGCTCCTCGGTGAGCATGGAACAGCTGGATGCCTTGCGTCAGCAATACGGGCTCGATCAGCCGATCCCCGTGCAATATTACCGCTGGATGGTTTCCCTGCTGCATGGCGATCTCGGCCTGTCGCTCGAATACCAGCGTCCCAACATCGAATTGATCGGCGAGCAGCTCTGGCTGACTTTGGCTCTCGCGGTGTTCAGCTTTGTGCTGACATGGCTGATTGCCATTCCTGCCGGTATTTATTCCGCGACCCATCAACGCTCGGTGCTCGATTATGTACTGACCATGTTCAATTATGTCGGTGTCGCAACGCCCAACTTCATGCTGGCTCTGGTGCTGATGTGGGTGGCCTTTTCCTATTTCGATCTCAGCGTGACAGGTCTGTTTTCCGCCGATATGGCCGGACAGCCCTGGAGCTGGGCCAAATTTGTCGATCTGTTGAAACATGTCTGGCTGCCGGCCACCGTGCTGGCGATTGCCGGCACCGCGCGCCTGACGCGTGTGATGCGGGCCAATCTGCTGGATGAGTTGAACAAACCCTATGTGATGACTGCACGCGCCAAAGGCATGTCGGAATGGCGGGTGGTGCTGCGCTATCCCGCGCGTCTGGCTTTCAATCCGCTGGTCAGCACGATCGGCTGGTATCTGCCGCAACTGTTTTCCGGCAGTCTGATTGTTGCGACCGTGATGAACCTGCCCAATATCGGCCCGCTCTTGCTGCGTGCGCTGGTTAATCAGGACATGTATCTGGCGGGCGCGATTTTGCTGATCTACTGCTTCCTGACGATTGTCGGCACGCTGTTGTCGGATATTTTGCTGGCGGTTCTCGATCCGCGCATCCGGATGGGGCAGTAAGATGGGCACCCCGCACACACCCCCTCTCGAACCGGTCGTCGAGACAGAATCTCTGGTCGAAGAACGGATTTCGGTGGCGTCGAACTGGACATTGGTCTGGTGGCGGTTCCGCAAACATCATCTGGCCATGGCCAGTGCGGCCATT
>Ga0214921_10003167_pt1 | contig 25557 bp, 23 predicted proteins | sample LL1505_MetaG_FD_177992 | JGI IMG/M metagenome (GOLD analysis project Ga0214921, IMG submission 177992) | Freshwater microbial communities from Lake Lanier, Atlanta, Georgia, United States - LL-1505 | ecosystem: Environmental > Aquatic > Freshwater > Lake | place: USA: Georgia | collected... | reverse complement strand
CTATCATATAAAGGAATATAAGCCATTTTTATCTCTTTTTCAATAAGTTAAAAATACAAATTTCTTTGCATTTTTACAAGGTTTTTGATAGGTTTGTTGACGTTAGTTTTTTCACAGACTGACGGTTCTCGGCTTTGCTTGTTGTAAATATCAGTATTTTAAAGAACGAAAGCAATTCACAACTGTTTCCTCCAACCAATATGCAACCAATTTCTTGTTGTAAATATCAGTATTTTAAAGAACGAAAGCAATTCACAACTCAATTAGAAACTGAAAAAAATGTAGTTACTTGTTGTAAATATCAGTATTTTAAAGAACGAAAGCAATTCACAACGTATCAAAGGCAAATCATTTATAATATTTCTTGTTGTAAATATCAGTATTTTAAAGAACGAAAGCAATTCACAACTATATATTCTCTTTACTTTGTGATCTGGATCTTGTTGTAAATATCAGTATTTTAAAGAACGAAAGCAATTCACAACGTATAAGTATGTATATTTGCATATCGAAAACTTGTTGTAAATATCAGTATTTTAAAGAACGAAAGCAATTCAGGATGAAGGGAAATGTTTTTTTTACCAAAAGTTTTTATCCCTTCATTCTGAATTGCCACAGTTTTTGTGGCATGTATCCCAACAATCACCCCCTATAAATCCCCTTTTTACCAGAAAAGAAATAACTTACAAATGTGGCAATAAAATAAAACACAATACCTTGTAAACCAAACAGCTCCACTCCCATTATGGCACTAGCGATGGGGGTTTTGCTTGCGCCTGCAAATACTGCAATAAAACCTATGGCAGCCATAAATCCAATAGGAAGTGGGATAAAAAATGATAAGGCACTACCAAGTGTTGCCCCTATAAAAAACAAAGGTGTAACCTCTCCTCCTTTAAACCCTGATGATAAGGTGATTACCGTAAGTGCTATTTTGATTATGAAAAAAGTAAACTCAGATTGATTATAAAATGAACTGGAAATAGTAGAAATTCCTAATCCAGTAAATTCCTCTAAATGAAAAAAATAAACCAATAAAAGTACGACGATTCCACCCAACAAAGGTCGAAAAGGTGGATAGCTGATAAATTTATTGAACAAATAAGTACTTTGGGTAGCCAATTCTAAATAAAAATTGGCACAAAAACCAAATATAATGGCAGATATTATTACCAAACCTACTGTTGTAAAACCAATGCTAGGAAATTGATTTACAATATAATGTGTGTGTGAAACGCCCCATGCCACGACAGTAAAATGCGATAAAAAAGCCAAAAAAGTGCAAAGAAGTAAATTATTTAATCGCAGAGCTCCTCTCCCATTTAATTCTATTGAAAACACAATTCCTGCCAAAGGAGTACCAAATACTGCTGCAAAACCCGCAGAAATAGAAGCAATTAAAATGCTTTTTCTTTGGTTATCATTTACTTGAAATAACCGTCCTATTTGGTCTGCTACACTGCCCGCAATTTGCACCGCAGTTCCTTCTCTGCCAGCAGAACCACCAAAAAGATGGGTAAGCAAAGTTGACAACCAAATAAAAGGAAACATTAAAATAGGAATGGATTCACCATGCTCATTTTTAATGCTTTGCAAAATCAATTTATTGCCTTTTACAAATCCATTTCCAAATTGATGGTACATGTAACCTATAAAAAATCCAGCTAAAGGTAAAAAATATAGGAGAAATGGAAATTGACTTTTTAGTAGAAGTACTGCATCTAAAGAAACTAAAAATAAAGCTGATAATGAACCAATTACAATACTTAATACAAGTACCAAACTAAGCTTTTTTATTGATATTTTGATATCATTCTTCGTCATTGTGCCAATTTGCCATTAGTTTGATGGCGTATTGTTTTACAATTGCTTGGTTAATTTCCACTTCCTGATTTACTTTTAATAAACATTTGTAACCACTGTATTTCAAAATATATTCTTCAGAATTTACATTGGCTGGGCCATTAAAAATAATTCCTTTTACTTTCAAGCCTCTTCTATTTATTTCATTGATAGTGAGCAAAGTATGATTAATACTACCTAAATATAAATTAGAAACCAGCACAATTTCTGCATCAAAATGGGCAATTACATCGGCTATAAATTGATTTTGATAATTAATGGGCACAAGTAAACCTCCAGCACCTTCAATTACCAAATTATTTTCTGTTTCAGGAATTACCAACTCATTGATATTGATTTCAATACCATCAATTTCTGCAGCCCAATGTGGTGAAACTGGGGTTTTGAACAAATACTTTTCAGGATAAATTAAACTATAATCATTAGAGATTAAAGAAGCAACAGTATCTGCATCTCTTTGTGAATCACCAGATTGCATTGGTTTCCAATAATCAGCCTGTAATGCTTCTGTAACTATGGCACTAATTAGCGTCTTGCCAGAATCTGTGCCTATGGCGGTAATAAAATATTTTCCCATTGTAAATAATTGAATATGAGTTTTTTTTAAAAAAATAATTATTCCTCTTTTAAAAAATACAATTTATAGTAATTCATTCTTTGGTCTTCGTCGTAGCCTTTTTCCATTAAATCATGACGACCGTGAATGTATATGTGAAAGTTTTTATCCAGTTTTAATATGCTTTTAAATTGCTTTTGGGCTTTTTTTACTGCTTTGTCTGAAATATCAAATTCATCAAAAGTTTCAATTTCTCTGGTCTGGAAAAAAGTGTTTTTATAATCATTAAAAGCTTCAATTACAATAGGTTCTGCCAAAGCTTCGTTCTGAAATTCTTCAATATTAAACACTTCTTTTTCTTCAAAATATTTAAAAGCATTTTCTTTTATAATGATTTGGTCGTGCTTACTTGCCACCACCACTTCTTCTAAATGCTCATCTACAAATGTTTTGCAGAGGTCTAAAAAATTACTAGTATGATAAAAATTATCTTCTCTTTGTTTGATTTGTAAAAAGGCGTCTTTCCAGTAATGTGCCTCATTTCCAGCTCCTTTGTTGGTATTGTCAATAAATACCAATTTATAACCTTTGTCTTTTTCGGTATTAAATACTATACAACCTTTATCTAATTTATTGATATTTACACCATTATCAGCACTTACTTCAAAAGCATCTTGCTGATTGAAAACCTTGATATAGGTATCTTTATTTTCAGATTTGAACAACCCAATTGCTTCACAAACTTCGCCATCTACCACACAACTTTGAAAAAAAGTTACGTAAAACTCCCCACCTTTAATTTTTGGATGTTCGGCTTTTTCGTATAAATGCTTAGCCAGATTTACAGAATTGATATAAAATCTATCTGGATCTTCAAAAATCTCTGATAAATAATGATAAACTTCGTTTAAATTTAAATCAGTTTCATGATGAAAAACAAAGTAATCGTCTTTTTTAAAAGGAGTTAAAAAATATTTCTTAAGTAATTGATTGATAGCATCATCAACAAATAGCAAACTCTTAGCACAAATCAAATCTTCATCATTGGCTTTGTTGTCTACTTTGTGAACCGCAATTTCATTCAACTCTGTTGTGCTAAAATCTAACATATCATTTTAAATTATTAATTCCAAACTTTGTCTTCACCTACCAGCCATTTTAAGGTATTGTATCTTTCTAAAATTCTATCTGCATCTAACAAAATATGTTCATTTTTTTCTAAATAATGATAGATGGTATTATAGGTAAAATATTGTTCAAATAATTGATTTTGAGATATTAGTACTGTATTTGAAACAAACTTTTTGATAGATTTATTCAAAGGAAGTTGGTCTGCTAGTGTCATTTCAGCTTCATTCAAAGGATTCACTTCGTCGGTCAATTTTAAAGCCCAACAAAGCACCTGCAAGCTTTCTTGCCACCAACCTGCATTGTTCATGTCTTCCTCATCATATTCAGATTTTGCAAGAATTTCAGATTCATACACTGATAATGAATCACTTAACCCTTGTCTATCAATCAATGATTTTAAATCTTCATTGTTCACATCATAATAAACGCCTATCATATAAGCAATTACCAATGCTCTTTTTGCAACTTCTTCTGGCAAAGGCATTACAATATCCTTCTCAGTTTTTATCTTTTCAGATAAAAAATATGTACTTGCTATGCCTAATTTCGCTAAAATGTTCATTTAGTTAGATGATAGGTGATAAGTGTTAGGTGATAGGTGATAGGTGATAAGTGATAAGTGAAAGGTGATAGGTGATAGTTTTATTTAATATTAAAACTTTATTACATTCAAATTTAACCTTAAACATTTAACATTTAACTTTAAACTTCTCACCTGTCACCTATTCTTGATACGCTTCCAATGGCTCACAGCTGCAAACCAAGTTTCTATCACCAAAAGCATCGTCAATTCTGCTTACATTTGGCCAAAACTTAGCATTTTTAACATAAGGCAATGGATAAGCTGCTTTTTCTCTCGAATACGACCTTGTCCATTCATTTTGTAATAAAATATCTGCCGTATGAGGTGCATTTTTCAATACATTATCCATTCTATCCACTAAACCAGCTTCAATTTCTTTTATTTCTTCACGAATGCTTAATAAAGCATCTGCAAATCTATCCAATTCAACTTTCGATTCACTTTCTGTAGGTTCTATCATCAATGTGCCAGCCACTGGGAATGATACTGTTGGAGCATGAAAACCATAGTCCATCAGTCTTTTTGCTAAATCAACTACTTCTATTCCTGCCGAATTTTTAAAATCTCTACAATCCACTATCATTTCGTGTGCAGATCTACCATTTGCACCTGCATACAATATTTTAAATTCTTTTTCAAATCTGGCTTTTAGGTAGTTAGCATTTAAAATTGCATTTTCAGTAGCTTCTTTTAAACCCTCTGCTCCCATCATTCTTATGTAAGCATAAGAAATAGGCAAAATACTTGCACTGCCCCAAGGTGCTGCAGATATGGCAGTTGTAGGGTTTGCATGTCCAATATCAACCAAAACATGACCAGGTAAAAATGGTGCTAAATGCGATTTTACACCAATTGGGCCAACACCAGGTCCACCACCACCGTGAGGAATACAAAAAGTTTTATGCAAATTCAAGTGACAAACATCAGCTCCAATATTGGCAGGCGAAGTTAAACCCACTTGTGCATTCATATTGGCACCATCCATGTAAACCTGACCGCCATTTGCATGAATTAATTCGCAGATTTCAATAATGCTTTCTTCAAAAACACCGTGAGTAGAAGGATATGTAACCATTAAACATGATAAATTTTCAGAATTTTCTTCTGCTAAACGCTTAATATCAGCTACATCTATATTTCCATTTTCATCACATTTAGATACCAATACTTTCATTCCTGTCATCACTGCACTTGCAGGATTTGTGCCATGAGCCGATGATGGAATAATGGCAATGTTTCTATTTACATCGCCATTGTCTAAATGATATGCTCTAATTGCCAATAAACCAGCATATTCACCTTGTGCACCAGAATTAGGTTGTAACGAAACTGCATCAAAACCTGTAATTTCACATAACCATTTTTCTAAATTTTTGAAAATTTCTTGATAACCAAGTGTTTGATTTCTTGGTGCAAAAGGGTGTATGTTACCAATTTCTGGCCAAGTTACTGGTATCATTTCGGTAGTTGCATTTAATTTCATGGTACAAGAACCTAATGAAATCATTGAATGAACCAAAGATAAATCTTTATTTTCCAAATACTTAAGATATCTAAGCATTTCGTGTTCTGTATGATGTGAGTTGAAAACTTCGTGTTGTAAGAAGTTAGTTTTTCTTTCTAATTCAGCAGGAATACCAGCAAAATATTCTTCAGAAAAATGAGCATCTTTGTTCAACACTTCCGCAAACACATTCACAATCAATTTAATATCTTCTAAAGTTGTAGTTTCATCAATTGAAATTCCCACCCAAGCAGCACTATATCTAAAGTTAATTTGCTTGTTTTCAGAAACTTGCTTTAACTTTGCAGTATCATTAATTTTAATAGAAAGTGTATCAAAAAATGTTGAATTAAGCACTTCAACCCCTAATTTTTGTAAATTATAAGCCAATAATGCAGTAAGTGAATGTACTTTAGTAGCTATGTTTAATAAACCTGTAGGCCCATGATAAACAGCATAGTTACCTGCAATTACAGAAAGTAATACTTGAGCAGTACAAATATTGGAAGTAGCTTTTTCTCTTCTAATGTGTTGCTCTCTAGTTTGCAAAGCCATTCTGTAGGCTTTTTTACCATTAGCATCTACCGAAACACCAATAATTCTACCAGGAATAAGACGTTTGAAACTTTCATTGGTAGCAAAAAAGGCAGCATGAGGTCCTCCAAAACCCATTGGCACACCCAATCTTTGCGATGAACCAATTACTACATCAGCCCCAAATTCACCAGGAGGAGTTAATAGGGTAAGACTTAATAAATCAGTGGCAAAAGCTACAAATACATTTTGTGCTTTGGCTTTTTCTACAAATGATGCATAATTATTTACACTTCCGTCAGTAGCAGGGTATTGAAGTAATACTCCAAATAGCTGATTATCATAAAGATTAATAGAATCTTCTTGCTCAATTACCAATTGAATATCCAATGGAGTTGCTCTGGTTACCAATAAATCTATAGTTTGTGGATGAACCAAAGAGGAAACTACAAACTTGTTAGCATTTTTCTTAGTGGCTGGTCTTGAAGCATATAACATGGTCATTGCTTCGGCTGCAGCGGTGGCTTCGTCTAGCAAAGAGGCGTTGGCAATCTCCATTCCAGTTAGGTCAATTACCATGGTTTGATAATTCAATAATGCTTCTAACCTGCCTTGTGCAATTTCTGCTTGATAGGGTGTGTAGGCGGTGTACCAAGCCGGATTTTCTAAAATATTTCTTAAAATTACTCTTGGAGTAAAAGTATTGTAATATCCTGTGCCAATAAATGATTTGTAAACTAAATTTTTAGATGCAATATCTTTAAATTCTACTAAAAATTCTGCTTCTGACAATGGAGCAGGTAAATCAAGTGCTTTTTTTAGTCTAATATTGGCAGGGACGGTTTGATTAATTAATTCATCTACCGATTCTACTCCAATTACTTTTAACATCTCATTCTTTTCAAATTCACTTTTTCCATGATGACGACTGCTAAATTTTTCGGAGTAACTGATATTGTAATTCATTAGTTAATAGTGATTTAAGAATGAGACATTAAATCCAAATAAAATTGGACAAGGAGGGCAAATTTACAAAAAATATAAACAAATATTGCCTTGAAAAGTAAACTTATTAAAATATTTATAAATAAATCACTTTAGACTTTGATTCAAGTACAAACTTCTTAATTTTCTGTACTTTAACCAGTCATATCTAAAGTTGAGTCGAGCTACTTTTAAACCCAATTTTCCATCTAAAAATCCAAATCTAAAAAAATAATCTTTTACAAACTTAAAAGGTGCTGATAAATACAATTTTACAAAATTCACCTTTTTACCTTTTTTAAATGCTTTTTTAGCATATAAATTGGTATAATTATCAATCTTTCCTTCATGTTCGCCCAAATTTCTGTAGGAATAATGCAAAATTGCCCCGTTTGGTATCATTTTTTGAACTACATTGTCTGCCAAATCCAAGGTTTCATGCACATCTCCATCCGACCACTTGGCACTTTTTCTATTAAAAAAACGAATATGTTTTTCGTTGATTAAAGAACCATATTTCAGCAATTTGCCTTCATACACTGTTCTTCTTTTAATTTTAAACACTTCATTTTCTTGAACAGTTTTAGAAAACAAGTCATTTATTGCATCAACAAGTTCATTTTCAATTACTTCATCAGCGTCAATACTTAAAATCCAATCATATTTAGCTTTTGAATTGGCAAAGTTTTTTTGAGGTCCATATCCAAGCCAATCTTGCACAAAAACTCGTGCACCTAAATCTTGTGCTATTTGCACAGTTTTGTCGGTGCTATTTGAATCTACCACCACCACATCGTCAGTAAGTAACAAAAGTGCTTTGATTGTGGTCGCAATCACTTCTGCTTCATTTTTTGTAATTAATACTGCTGATAGAGGTAAATGAGTCATTCAATAAGGCTGTGTAAACAAATTTTAAAATCAAAGATAAGCAGGTAAATGATTTATTTGATGATATGTGCTAGAAATTTCATCTTTTTTTAAAAAAATATGTTGAAATCCATTTGTTAAATAGATAAAAACCGCATTTATAGTTTGATTATACACCAATGCCTGTTCCACCACTTTTTGATTAATTTTCACCTCAGCGGCTTTGCATTCAACCAAAATTACTACCTCTGCCTTATTATTAAATATCAGAATATCAGTTCTTTTTCTTAATTTATTTAAAGTATGAGCACTTTCTGTTTTGGTAAGTGAAAAAGGATATTTTAACTGTGAATGCAAGAAATGAAGAGCATGTTGCCTCACCCATTCTTCTGGTGTGAGTAATAAATATTTTTTTCTACACACATCCCAAATATGCCACTCACTTTTGATTTGTTTTATTTTTGGTTCAATTTCAGGAAAATTTAACTTCAACAAATCCATTATATATCAATGATATTCATTTGGTTATAGGTAATTTTGCAACGTTCGTTTTCTAATTTTTGAATTTCTGTATCTACCCAAAGATTGGTTTTGGCATTATCCAATTCTTCTTTAAAAATAGCTTTTAATTCTTTTCTTTTCATCGATTCCAAAAACCTTCTCACTTCTTCTCTGGTTTCCAAAATTAAACCTGGCACAAGTGTTGGTTTTCCGTCATCATCTTTAGCAACCATAGTAAAATAAGAAGTATTGGTATGTTTTACTAATCCTACTTTAATATTTTCTGCAATTACCTTTATACCAACAATTAATGAAGTTTTTCCTACATAATTTACCGATGCCAACATAGAAACCATATCTCCTACCTCTACTGGTTGTAAAAATTCTACGTTATCTACCGAAACCGTAACACAGTAAGAACCAGCATGTTTTGAAGCACAAGCATAAGCTACTTTATCCATTAAGGAAAGTAAAATTCCCCCATGTATTTTACCGCCAAAATTTGCGTAGGCAGGAATCATAAGCTCAGTTAGCGTAATCTGACTTTCTTTGATGGCTTTAAATTTGGGTTGCATAAAAATTACTTTTGGGTAAATAGTTGATGAATGGCTAAAACTTGATTGATAATTAATTCATTTTCATTATTTTGAATTACAAATCTAGCATATTTTTCCATTTCCTCATCGCTTTGTTGCTGTTGTATAATAGAAAAAATTTCTTCTTTACTTCTAAATGGGTCACGCTGTTGTATCCTCTTGATTTTTAAATCAAGAGGTGCTTTTACTAAAATTATTTCATCTAATTGTTTGTACGATTCATTGGTGGTTAAAACAGCCGCCTCTTTCAAAACATAGTTGAAATTGGAAAATTGGGTAACCCAATTTTCAAAATGAATGGCTACTCTTGGATGCACAATTTGATTAAGCCCTTCTAATAAAACTTTGTAAGTAAAAACTTTTTCTGCTATCCATTTTCTGTTAATCACACCATCAATATATGACTCATTTCCAAGCAGTTGCTTAATTTCATTAATTACATCTTGTTGATAAGCCATTATAGCTTTTGCCTCATTATCAGCATTGTAAATGGGCACACCTAGTATGGAGAAAAAATGAGCTACGGTGCTTTTTCCAGCCCCAATGCCCCCTGTTATGCCTATTTTTTTTGTCATTTAATAGAAACAACATCAAAATGAACACTTATTTTGGAGTTATCTACTTGTACAAACTTATTGGTTTGATGAATTTTGATGGTTTCATCATGGTTTGCATCAATGTTCTTAGCTTGAATTTGAATGTGCAATGTGTCTGCAATTGCACTTAAGGATGAGGCTGGGCCTTTAAAAATCAATTCTTTAGGCTCAATTTCTATGGCACTATTTATTTTAAAACCACCAGATAATGAAACATTTGCACTGTCAACAATCACTTTTACTTTTTTTTCTTGTAAATAAGCTAGATTCAACTTTAAAGTGTCATTTTCTATATTGCTTATTTTAATTTCTTTAAGTTGTTCAGTAATAATTGGCAAAAAACTTGTTGCAATTAATTCATTATCAGTTGGTATAGATGAAATTTTTAATTCAAAAGGGGCAATTTTGGATAAAAATCCTCTTCTTACCAAAGTCCACCCATAAGAACTTACATTCAACCTAATGTACTTTTGAGTCATGGGACTCATTTGCACCATTTTATCCTTGTCATAAGTAACATGAATAGGATATTTAATTTGAGTAATGTAAGTTTTATTGAGTGCCTTAAAAATCCAAAAAGTACATGCAATTGTCAAACAAAACAATATAATTTTAATATCATTTCTTGAAAATGAAAGTAGCAATGGTTTTTGAGAATTTTGCATTACCTAAATTAGACTATGCTTTGGTAGATTCTGAAGTTTTATGCAATTTTTGAGTAGCTTCCATAGAAATGGCAGTTCTTTCAAATTTTGCTTTTACAGTTGATGCAATTTCCAAAATTACTGTTTCATCATTGTCTTCAAACGCAATTACTTTTCCATGCATTCCACCCAAAGTAACCACTGTATCACCTTTTTTAATGCCATCTCTGAATTTTTGAGCATCTTTCGCCTTTTTTTGTTGAGGACGAATCATGAAAAAATACATAATAACAAAAAGACCTCCTAAAAGTGCAATTTGCATATAGTTTTGAGAACCACCCGCTGCTTGTAATAACATTGATTTAGATTTTAGACAGTTTAGTTGATAATTGATAGTTTATAGTTGATAGTTGATAATTGATAATTGAAAGTTATTAGTTATTAGTTTAAACCTTAAACTTTTAACTTTTAACTTATCACCTTTCACTTATCACCTATTTTATATTTGCTCTTATTTTAATAATTGTAGTAGTAGGTACAGTATTGGCAGTGATGGTAATATCTTTATTTACCAAGCCAGACTTACCTGTACTATTAAATTTTACTTTTATAATTTCTGAAGCTCCAGGAGCAATTGGTTTTTCAGGTTTTTCGGGAATAGTGCAACCACAAGAAGCTCTAGCATCAGAAATAATTAAATCTTTTTTTCCCACATTGGTAAATTTGAATTCATGTTGCACTTCATCTCCAGCTTTAATATCTCCAAAATCGTGTATTTCTTCTTCAAACTTAAATTTAGGAGCATTTACAGAATCTACTGGTTCTTCAGTTTTATTACTTTCAGTAGTGGTAGTTACCACCAGAGAATCCTGATTTTCAGCTTTTTGATTAGTATTTCCACAAGCACAAAGTGCTAAAAAAGAGAGAGAATAAAATATTTTTTTCATTTTAGAAAATAAAACTATAATACTTACGAATTGCTTTTATTTTTTATTTGACCAATTAAATCTTCCACATCAGCCAAAAGAGATTCTGCTTGTTGTTTGGTATCATTTACAATTCTTTCGCCTTCTTTTCTAGCGGCAGTGAACGTAACTTCTTTCCCATTCATCAGTTGTTCTAAATAATCTTTTAAGCTATCTCTGTATTTTTCAAGCTGATAGCTCAATTTGTCTCTTGTATTTTTACCTTTATCCGGAGCATAAAGCACTCCTAAAGTAGCACCCACAGAAGCCCCTGCTAAAAATGCCCAAAATGCGTTGTTTCTACTACTCATTGTCTTAATTTTTTTGTTCAAATATATATTAAAATTTTGAATTTTGAATTTCGAATTTTGAATTTTCTGTGAATTAGATTTAAGATATTAGATGTTAGGCTGAAGACTGAAGAAAGTTGATAATTGATAATTGAAAGTTGAGCTTTGTACCAAATACCTAAAACATTTAACCTTAAACTTCTCACCTATCACCTATCACTTCTCACTTCTCACCTATCCCCTATTAAAGCAGCCCTCTCCCACTTTTCTTAATTTTGCCTTCTGCAACTAAATCTACAGCCAATTTGTCTAGCATACCATTCACAAACTGTTTAGATTTTGGTGTACTATAATGCTTGGCAACTTCAATGTATTCATTTATTGTTACTTTGGTTGGGATTGCTAAGTAATTAAAAAATTCAACCATCGCCATTTTTATTATCAATTCATCAGAATCTGCTAATCTTTCAAGGTTCCAATTTTTCAATTTTGGCTCAATAATTTTAATATATTCCTTCTCATTTGCCAATGTAGAAGTATATAAATCAACCATATAGCGTTTATCTTCTTCCCAATCAGCACTTAATTGAGTTACAATATCAGCTTGAGGGTTTTGCTCATCAATCAATTTCAAGGTTTTACTCACCATACTTTTCACATAGGCTTTGTTATCAACCCAATTGATGTCTTGGTCTTCAAAATGCGCCATCAAACCTTGATTTTGAAAAGCAAACTCTTTGATAATGAAAGAAACTACCTCTTTATCTTCTTCAAATGAATTTTCTTTTTTATCTGCTAAATAGGCTTTAAACTTTTCGTTTTTTCTTAATTCAGAATAAAAAGCTCTGATAATTTCATGATAACCAACCCAAGTAACATTATGAATTGAATAAGCATCAATAAGTTTTTTATTTTGAAGCAGATAATTTGCTACTTTGTTTTCTAAAAATTTTGCTTCAGGCACAATACTGTTCCCCCTTAAAGCTTCAATATCTTTATCAGCAATGTTTAGATTTATTAAATCAACTACTTCATTTACAAGCAATAAAATCAATAAATATCTTTTCTGAACCAATTCAGTTTCAGCAATTAATACTTTTAGTAAATGGGCTTTATCTTTATTATTTGATTCAATATAAAGACGAAGTGCTTTGTCGGCAGCTAAAAAAACTTCGTTATTAAAATCATGTTTTTCTTTGGGTTTTTTCCCAGCCAATTCATCTAGTACCTGAATGGCTTGTTTTTTATTGCTTTCGAGCAATGCTTTATCATCTGGAATTTCGGCCATAAGGTTTGGCTGAAAAGTTTCGTCAATTAAATCTTGACCTAATAGTAAATTGGCTTCTCTACAATGTTCGTAAGCAAACAAGTATTGAAAAGCTTTCATTCTGATAATTCTGCGATTAAGCATGCTAGGAAAGAACTTTTTTTTGGAGTTGCAAAGGTACGAAAATATTAATGTTTACCCAAAAAAAATATAATTGATTATAAATTAGGCAAATCTATTAAATCTAAATTGTAAAAATATAAAGTACCTTCGGTTGTGGTGTATAAAATAAAATTATACTTACTTAAAGTATTAAATATTACAAACGAACAATCTTTTTTCATTCTATCATGAGTTTCTACCGCTATAATTTTTACTTTAGGAATCCAATTTTCGAAATTACTTTCAAATAATTCTTTTTCAGCTCCTTCAATATCAATTTTCAATAAATCAACAAATTCCCAATTATTTTCTTTTATAATTTGATTTATTGTAATTGATTCAATATCAAATGTTTCATTTTCAGCCACTTCTTTAATTTGAAAGCTATTGGATGCATTATATAAATCTAAAACTTTAAAGAATCCATTTTTATTAAAAAGCCCTTTTTTAATTACCTTATAATCAGGTATATGTTTTGTGTTTTTAAGAATACTTTCGTAATTCTTAGTATCAATTTCTATCCCAACTATTTTTGCATCTGGATATTTTAAATGAAAAAACACACTTGCTAATCCAATATTTGCACCTGCATCTATAATTGTCTTTGGCTTAATAGGAAATTTAATATCATAAATATTGTTAACAAAAACTTCTTGAAAAGTAAATAAATCTAATGTACTTGACCTTAAATACAGTTCAGCACCAAGAGTAGAAATGTATATTTTTTCTTTTTTATTTCTTATTGCAATAAAAACACTTATTGCGTCTTTTAATTTAAAATGTTTTTTTAAACTTTTGATATATGATAAATGCTGTAACATATTTTTTATCTTAAATTTTAAGTGAGTAATTTAAAGGAAATAAATAAAAATGAAGGATATAACTGAAATATTAATCTATCCAAAGATGTTTCTAGATGCCATTTTAAATCATGTGGTGTAATTATATAAATTGATAAATAAACAACAAGACTTAAAACGATGACTAAAAAACTATAATTTAATCGTTTTTTTAAGGGTGTAAATATTATTAATAGAACAAATAGAATAATAGAAGGGAAATTATTCCAAACAATATTCCAAAAATATTTTAGTATTAAAAGATACCTATTATAATCTAAAATTTTATCAATTGTTTTTGTAGATTGTCCTGAAATAATATCATTTGGTGGTGCAAAAACATACTTAAAAAACATAAAAATTAACAACACTGGAAGTGCTCCTATTAAAAACCTTAGAAACAATTTATAATCATTAAATATAAATATGATAGTGCATGTTATGATAAAAAAAATCATTCCTTCGTTTTTAATCCATATTGAAGCAGCAGCTATTATTCCCAATAAATATACGTTTATCTTATTTTCAAATTTTGTTCTAATTAAATCAACTAATAATGAGATTGTTAATAAATAATAAAACGCTACAAACCCATCAGCATATTGAGTAGCAAAGAATCCTATTAGTTTAGAATCAAACATTATAAATAATAAAAGAACTATTCCAATTACTTTACTATTAACACTTTTATTTAATATTATAACTACACCTATCAGTGGTATTAAATTAAAGATGATAGGAACCAAATAATTGATACTACCAATTGATTTCCAAATTAAAGCAATCAATAAGGGTTGAAAAAGTGGATAATCTGGGTGAGACCAAGCAATTTTATTTGTAAACAATTGATGCCAATTTTCATCATAATAGAAAAATTTAGCATGTAAATTCCAAATTGCCCAAGCATCCCATTGCCCCCATTTAGATGCTCTTAAAAAGTACTTATAAACAATAATCATAACAATAATTATAGAAGAAATACTTATATAATTTATGTTGAAATTAACTTTTTGAGTTATTTTCATTCTGTTGACTATCAATAAAAAACCACTAAAAAATAGCAGGCAAATAATAAGCAAATAACTATTTATTTTAAACGTTAGAGAAAAAAAATACAAAAAAGAATACAACAACAAGTTGATTGAAAATGAAATAACAATGGGGGCTGTCAAATTTTTATTTTCAATATAAGAAAATACTAAAATTACAGTGCATAAAAAACTAATAGTTAATAATAATAACATTAAGATTTCTTTTTTAATAAATATGCTTCAAAAAAATCACTTTTATACTTCTTTAAAACTATCTTACCAACAAAAAAATGCGAATCAATTTTGTTATCAATCTGCTTATCAAGTAAATACAAAATAGTATCATTGTCAGTATTATTTTCAATTATGATTGGAGAAAATACAAATTGAGTTTGATAATATAGTTCAGTTGATGAATTATTTGAAATATAACTTGCTGTAAAATCTTTTCTTTGTAGTTTTAAAATTGGAAAAAATACTTGTTCTAATTTAGTTATATTATTTTTCTCTTCTTTTATTTCTCCTATCCTAATAGAAAGTAATATTGAAAAAATTATAACTAAAATTAATAATATTATATACTTTAAAAACTCCATAAATTAATTATTGAATCAAATTTAGTAATTATTTTACAAAGAATAAAAAGTTTACTATCTTTAAAATAAAAATATAATAGGTATGGTTAGAAAATTCTTTATTCAACTTTTTGAGTTTATTTATAGTTATTTATACCCTAATAAAACTTTAGTTATTTTAACAAGAGAACATTGCTTTTTTATTGCTAATCTTATTCAAAATGAATTTACTTCAACAAATTATAAAGTAAAAATTATCAATAAAAAACCAAAGTTTGGTTTTACAAAAAACAAACACATTGTAATTTGTCCTCAAATATTCAACAAATTACCTAAAAACTATATCGCTTACCAAATGGAACAAGCAGTAAGTACTTCCCCTTGGTTCAATGAATCTTATTTACAAAAACTTAATGCTGCTGATTATATTTTTGATTATTCTTTGGCCAATATTGATAATTTAAAAACAAAATTATCCTCTGCTCAAAAGCATATTTATATGCCAATTTATTATGTTAAAGATTATTTTTCAAACATTAAGGAGGAGGAGTTTTATGATGTGGGTTTTTATGGTGAATGTGATATTGAAAGGCGAATAGTTTTTATAAATGCTATTAAAGAAAAATATAAAGTAAACTTGATTTATAATTGTTATAAAGAAAATCTAATTCATGAACTAAAAAAATGTAAAATAATTATTAATATCCATTATTATGAAAATGCTATTTTAGAAACAACTAGAATTTATGAAAGTTTATCGTTAAATAAATTATTAATATCAGAATCTTCAGTAGATATAGAAAACCATAAGAATCTCAATGATATAGTTGATTTTATACCTATTGGAGATGTAGAGGCAATGTTAAATAAAATTTCTTATTGGATTGATAACCAAAAAGAAAGAGAAACTAAAATAGCAAATAATGTATTAAAATTATCTAGTGACGAAAATTTATTTTCAAAAAACTATCAAAAATTTAATTCGCAATCAAAGTACTTTTAATCTTAATCCCAATTATAATTTGTTTTTATAACATCATAATATACAGGTGGTTTACCTGCCATTAATGCTTTTTGAGGAAATTGATAATTTTCAAAATACCTTACAATTTCTTCTGCTTCTTTTTCAAAATTACATAAAGCTGATGAGTTGAAAATCTTTTTTCTGAAATTATCCCTTACATAACTCATGTGATGCATTTCAATTTGCTCTCTTGAAAAAATAACATTTTTCTCTGGGTCAATATCTTTTAATTTTACCCCAAATATTTTATACAATTTTACAATCAATTTGTGAGGCAAAGTGTACATTTTCCTTGTAGGATCTACATTTACTGGTGCTTTACAACCAAATAAATAGGTAGAATTTTTGTCTATTTTATAGAACAAAGAAACATAATACTCTTCAGGTGGTGAGATTTGAAAATTCAAATCTTTGTAATAAGTTCTTAATTGACAATATGTTGATTTTGGTTCATTCTTATTTATGAAATCAATTAAAAAATCAAATTCGGATTTTAGGTAAAACTCATCACTGTCTAAAGAAATATGATAATTACAGTTTTTATTAATTGATTTTTGCAAACCTATATTTCTTTTTTGTATTTCATTAAAATGAGGACCTTTTTCCAACTGAGGTTCAAAAAATACAATTTCATCTATTTTGTTTTTAATTAAAAGAGATTCCAAAAACTGCTTAATATCGCAATCTGCTTTTTGACCATAATTACTAATGTCCTGATAAACAACTGATATAAAATCTATATTTTCTCTAATACAGTTGATAGATTTTTCTAATAATTCTAAACTGTCATCGAACACATTGTATGATGCACCAAACTTGAATTTCATTTATATTAAGCAGTTATTTATTTGTTTTAAAAATACTAATTAATTATTTATTTAAAAATACTATTTTTGAAAGATATAATTCCAACTCAATGATTCCTAAATACCAAGTCTCAGTAATTATTATTAATTTTAACTCTAGTAGCTTCACAATCAACTGTATAGATTCTATTTTAAGTAAAACTAACAAGGAATTAAAATATGAAATAATTATAGTTGATAACAATTCTAAACAGGATGATTTTTTGACTTTAAAGGAATATTGCAATCAATTAACAAATGTAAGTTTAATTAGAAGTAAACTAAATTTAGGTTTCTCTGGTGGGAACATGCTTGGTGTGCAATATGCTGAATCTGAGTATTTATTCTTTTTAAATAATGATACTCTACTTCAAAATGATTGTTTACAATTGTTATTAAATTTTATGCAACACAACCAAAATGTGGGTGTATGCACTGCTCAAATGTATGACCAAAATAATAATTTTCATTGTAGTTTTGGCTATTTCCCTTCATTAGGACTTAAACTTTTAGGTTCTTCAGCGTTGAGAATTTTAGAGCCTAATCTTTATCCATCAAAAAGAAAAGTTTATACACAACCTATTCAAGTGCAACTAGTTACAGGTGCAGCTATGTTTGTAAATTATCATCACTTTGCAAAAGTGGGAGGTTTTGATACCAATTATTTTCTTTATTGTGAAGAAGAAGATTTGGCTATGAAATTAAAGAAAAAAGGTTTTGCTGCTTATTTGGTTCCAGAGGCAAAATTTATTCACTTTATGGGCAAAAGCACTGAAAGAAATTATAATATTGAAAAAGAATACTACATTTCTTTATTTTACTACTTAAGTAAGAATCAAAACTTTATAAGTTATAATTTATTAAAATTATACTACTTTATAAAAATGATTTTAAAATTTTACAAAGGTAGTTTTTATATTAAAATGGCATTTGCCATTTTATTCAAATCAAGCATTAAAAATTCATTACGCCATCAAAATCAACTCTCTACGCTACACCTTTAGCATTTTTGAGAATAAAAAACACATTACTAAAAATATTTTTTCTTCTCATTCTCATCAGAATTTTATAATTTTTTAAGTAAAAAAATGCATGAGAAAACACATAGCTTTTTTTATGTTTAAGTTCGTTAATGGTAATTAATTGATTTAAAAAAGCTTTGTCATCATTTGAAAGATGAGGATGTTTTCTAAATTCGTAATAATAACCAAGAAAAATATTTAGTAAGTCTTTTTTGCTAATTTTTTTACTTATGGTGGAAGCATTTTGATGCCTTCTAAACAAAACCAAAGGTTCATTCAAATATTTGACACCGTTTTTTGTAAGAGCTGTTACAGCCAACCACCAGTCATAATAAACTGGCAAAGAAGCAAATGGATAACAAAAATCTAATAAACTTTTTCTAAATAACATTGAATGCCCAGAAATGGAGTTTTGGCTTAGAATATACTTTGGGTCTTTTTCAGTAAATGAAGGATAATGATCTAATTCTTTCTCACCTGTTGGCTTTAAATGTTCATCTGTAAGTAATGCATCACAATAGGCAATATCTACATTGGAAGTTTCAATTAATGCTACCAATTTTTCTATTTTTTCAGGCATCCAAACATCGTCTTGATCGCAAGGTGCAATATATTTCCCTTTAGCAAGTAAAAAAGTTTGGGCCATATTTTCATTAATTCCTTTATTCTCAATATTTTGTTTACAAGAAATAAAGTCATATTTGTCAGCATAATGAGCTGCTATTTCAAAACTCGAATCAGAAGAAACATCGTCTGAAATAATGATTTCAATAGGTCTGTAAGTTTGATTAATCAGTGAATCTAATTGTTGATTTAAATGTTGTGCTCCATTGTAAGTGCAAACCACAATAGATACCAAAGCTTTTTCCATACTTACTTTACTCTTTTTAATTTTTTCTTCAAACTATAAAAATTTCTTACAAAGAATAATACAAAACTTGAATTATAAAAAATCTTAAAAAAAGGATTATTTGAAAAATACATAATGGTGCAAGTAGTTTGAATATACTTACTAGTGAGCACTTTACTATATTTTTCTATAAATTCATTTTTTGATTTGAAAAAACCATTACTCATATTGCCATTGCTTTTGTGCAATAAATTAAAGTTGATGGCATAAGCAGAATACCCCAAAATATCGGCAATTATGCACAAATCTGTGGCGTACAAATGAAAGCCTTTTAAATTGGCAGATGCTGCCAACCTGTGCTTGTTTTTGATTACCACAAAACATTCATCTACACTTTTTACTTTGGCAGGAAATTGACCTTCAACATGTTTAGTTTTATTTGCTTCTGTGAATATTACTGCTCTATTTTTGATTCCAATAACACCTGCATTACTTAAAATTGCCCAATTTTTATCTAGCTTTTCTACTTCTTCAATTCTCGTTTCAAGCACTTTTTTATCATCGTAACACAGTAAAATATCTTGGTGACAAATAATAACATATTCTCCTTGTGCTTGATTTAAAAATAAATTATAGGCTTCATAACCATCTTTTGTATTGGAGATGGAATTATTTACAAATAAAAATTCTGTATCATTTTCATTAAATCCGGCCTGATGAAATGAAGAAATCATTTCTTGGTATTCTTCAAGGTTAGTAACTAAAGTGCATACAGAAAACTTATATGAGTATGATTGTATATCGGTTATTTCTTTCACTTAACTTAAAAATTATCTTAAAATATACAATTTACCCCAGTCTTTTTTGAATGCTTTATCACCCGCGGAGTCAAGTTTTTCAATATCGTTGCCATTGGCTTTCATGGTCACTTTGTAAAAATATACTCCATTGGCTAGTTTGTCGCCAAATTCATCGGTGCCATTCCACACAAAATCAGTAAGATGGCTACCTGATTTCAAAGGTCCTAATTCATCCTGTGTAATTTCACGTACCACTTTACCTGTCGCCGTCATAATTTGTATTTTTACTTGGTCAGGCACCACAGCACCATTCAAAGTATAAGCAAATCTCATGGCATTAGAAAATGGATTTGGATAAGGATAAAAATTAGAAACCGCTGATTTGCTTTCTACTACAAAATCTATTTGATAAGGAACAATGCCTGATTTATTGCCGGTTTGGTCGGCAGTTTGTACTCTCAAAGTATATTTACCATCCGCTAAACCTTGAGGTAAATATTTTATAGTAAGTTGATTATTTGATGATTGACTAGGGTAAATTATCTCAATTGCAGTATTATTGAATATTGAAATTCTTTCAAAACTACAAGATTCACATTTTCTTAAATACACATCAAGCCCAATGGTATCTTTTTTAAGCATAAATTTATTCTCGTCTTTTACCACTATTTGAATTTCAGGATTTGGCCTCACCACTTCTCCATTTATAATTCTATTACCATCAATTAATACATCCAAAACAGGATTTTGTTGGTCTTTTATAACATCAAAATCCAACACCCAAGAGTTATTTTCATAGCTTTGCTCAAATTGATATTGCTGATTAGCATACACTTGTGAAATATTGTAACCCACTTTGTTTAAAGTAGAATACACTTTTTTAAAGGTAAAAGAAGAATCTGGAGCTAGTACTTTAGAAACTGAATCTGTTTGAGAAGCAACCAATTTATTATTATTGCTAAAATTATAATTGACTTTAAACGGAGATTCAAAACTTAAATCAGAAATATTGAGAAATTTATATTCAAGTACCAATGAATCACCTTCTTGCTTGGTTACTTTACCTGTGTATTTCAAACCATCTACCAATAAAACTCCTTCAGGTGTTTTATCAAACAACACTTGTAGTTTTTTCAACTGCGGAGGAGTTAAATTTGTTTTATCTGCTACTTTGGCAACCAAAGAAATATATGGATAAATTTTAGAATTGATAGCATCCTTCAAGCTAAACCCATCAGCCAAGGCTGTGTCTGCAAGTAATTTAACTTCTTTTCCCTGAATGGTATAACCTATTACATCAAATTTCAACTCATCTTTTGATGGTTTTTCTAAAGAAGCAAATTGTCTGTAAAAATTTCCCCATTCTTTGGCTGGGCCTATTTTTTCTGTTTTTATTTCTCCTTTATCTGTGCTACTTTCCAAGGTATAATCCATATTAAGCATCTGAAAACTAGGCAACAAAGCTCCATTTGTGTCTGGCACTAATTCTATTAATGCTTTGCCACCTTTTTGACCTAAACAAATATAAGGGTAGCCATCTTTCATCATTGATAATTTAGAACAACCTAATTGTGATAGTTTTACATCTAAAAATTTCTGAAATGGAGGTATTGTATTACCACTTCTCCATGAACTGAAATAGCAATTACCTGAACTCACTAAAAGTACATAATCTCCATTCTTTACAGAATCAACAAATTGCGCAAAGAAAGGTCTTGAATATTCTCTATAACTTCCTGCACTTGGGCTTGGGGCTAAATTTGAAAACATGTTCACAAAACCTTGTGCTGCAAATAAACATTGTAAAGCCCTACTGGTACTAAAAATATTATATTGTTTTAAGGTTGTTCTATCAAAAGCAATGGCAACCATGCCTTCTTGGTTACATTTTCCATTAAAAATTTGAGGGAAACCACCAATAGTAATCGTAGTATTAGCGTATCCTCCAGTTGCAGAAGCACCTGATGTTTGCACTTCAAATTTTAGTTTTACAGGTTCAAATGAAAATTTCTTTTGGGTAGTATCCTTTATCAAACCAGCAGAAAATTCATTATTAATAAGTTGCTCAAACTTTCCTTGTGACCAACCTTCTTTACTATTTTTAATGTACGTAAATGAACTATTTGAAACAGTATTTACTTCACCACCTTGTACATTTTTAAATTTTACTCTCCAGAAAAACACCTCAGAATCAGAAGTTGGTGGCAGGTTTTTAAACAAATCTACATTGTGCCATTTTACTAAATTGCTTGCATTGGTAGTAAAAGTTTGGTATTGGGTACTATTAAACAAATGGGTTGTATCAATTTCAAATACATAATCTCTAGCTGCACTTAATTGATCTGCAGGTTGGGCATAAAGCGAAACCGATGGTTTATTAATTACCGAAAATTCTTTGGGATAAATGCAGTTTACGCCGCTACTTGGCATTATAAAATTATAAGTTGCTACATTATTTGTAGTAGATAATTCCTTTAATTCATTAGTAAAATTCAAAGTTACTTTTATGGAATTTTGGCCCAAAGTAGCCATATCTTTTGATTTTATATGAAAATAAACAGTGTCTTTATACCCAATTGGGTCAATTAAAATAGAATTTGAAACTATATTTCCATTATAAGTTCTGTCTATACTCACAGATAGTTTTTCGCTTGTAAATTTACCAAAATTAGAAATCACAATCCCTACTGCAAAAGAATCACTTAAAGCGGTAACTGTTTTATTATCAAAAGATTTAATAAAAATATCATTATCTGTAATGGCATAGTCTGGATATTTAGGTCCAAAAACTACAATTGCAGGATCGCCTTGTAATACAGACTGTTGCACTTGTGTTAAATCAATTTCATCATTTTGAGGATTGTATTTTTTTGCGACTTCTTTATGAATTTCTCCTATTGTTTTTTCAATACCCAAAGAATCTCCAAATGCAATTTGATAATGATAAACTGCTTGATTATTAAGAGCATGTGCATAAGCGTAACCGGTGTTTCCAATAAAAGCAATAGCACCTTTGTCGGGAGTTTCTAACCAATTTTCAGCAAAAGAATTATCCGAAAATGGATTGCCAGAATTACAACCATGCATTAAAATAATTGGATATTTACCTTTGTTGTTGTATCCAAAAACGGGATCATCTACTCTTCCAATGTCAATATCTGAATAAGTAGGCGAACTATGCCCAAAAAAAGTAATCACACTTGCCCCTTGGTTTACATTTTCACTTATATTAAATGTTTGAAAATCTGTTGATGATTTTGAAAATCCATCAATTTTTGCTCCTATATATTTACCTTTAGCAATTGATTTTAAGCCATTTACTACATTTTTAAAATCCTCAATTTCACTAGCAGAAGTTCCTCCACTAAGGTGTATCATATTTTTTCTCCAAAGTGCATCATATTTAAGTGCTTCATGTTCTTGTACTTTGCCCAAATAATCCATTACTTCCTGAGAGGTACTTGCTGATATTCTGCCTGTTGGAATGGCATTGTAATTTTTTCTACCTAATATACCCCAACTAAAAAGCACATCAGAACCAGGTGTACCCATGGTTGGCACTAATAATTTATTCCTTATTGAACTTGTATCTTTTCTATAAGACCAACTATCAAAATCATACGACTTACCTAAAAGAAATAAATTGGAAGGTAAATTAGTGGTATCTTGACTCAAATATTTACATAAAAGCTTAATAGCCAGTGGTGTTTTTTGACCAAATGTAAATTGGTCATACAATTCATGGGTATATGCCACAATGGTATCGTAACTTCCTCCTGCTGTTGATGCTCTGTAACTTGCATAACTTTGAACAGGGTTTTGACTTCCATCCGCAGGTTCTGTGAGTTTAATGTGGGAAACCAACACAAAAGGCTTTTTTGATTTTGTGGAGATTTGTTTAAAATTAGCCTTACCTATTGAATATGAACTAAGTGGAGTTGAATTCCAATACACATATTTACTTTCATTGGTGCTTTGTGTAGGATAAATCCTGATTGAATCAGTGGTAGTTACCTGAACATATTTAAGGTTAATAACATCCGAAATATCATAAATCAAACTAGAATTATTGGCATTGTTTTTAGGAAACGATAAATAATCTCCACTTGCAGGCAAAACTGAAAAATAAGTAGGAATTTGATTTTCAATTGATTTATTATAAGAATATTGAAAAAAAGTAGGTGCAAAATATGAAGTATTAATATCATTATAAATAGCAACAATTACTGAATCTGTTCCTACTAGACTTGAATCTGAAACAGTTACAAAAACTTCTTTATTACTAAATTCCTTAAAATCAACCGTATCAATGTAAGTTATGTTTTGTCTGTTTTTTCCAACTCCCACATAAAATCTGATTGGGATTGATGAAGTTGAGGCTACTTTAAAATTAATTTTTAAACTAGGATTTTCTTTTACAATTTTGGGTGTAGCTAGTTTTATAAAAGTATTGCCAACTGTACCCACTCCCCAATTAGTACCCATCCAGCCTTCATGAGCATCATAAGTTGATAAATAAGTACGATAATAATAGGTACTACCTATGTTGTAACCATCGTTATAAACTCTTAATGAGTCCTTTATAACTGAATTAATTCTTTTGCTTCCTGAATTTGGAGAGTATGAATCAATCCTTTTTCCAACTACACCTCCCCAATTGATAAAGTAAAATGTACTATCTGTAAACAAACTATATTTGGTATTGGCCCTAATAGAATCATTTCCATATAGTTGTGCATCTAAAAATCCATCATTTTTTTGACCATAAAATTCAAAATACGAAGAAGCCACATTGCCTGAAAAATTATCTTTCACAGCTATTTCTTTCCCTTTATGGAAAAATTTTATTGTACTTCTTTCTGTAGTACCTGCGGGTGCACCGTTGGCAATTAAATCATTGTAAGAAACTCTGTAAATGCCTGTTTGTGAGACCCCTACTTTTAAATATTGTTTTGAAAAATCAATCCATTCATTGTTAAATTGAGCAAAAGTTGAAAAAGTAGAACTAATAAAAAGAAATAAAAAAAAGTATTTTGGTTGTTTTATAAATTTTATCATATTCCTATTTTTATTGAAATCACATTAGAATAAAGACTATTAGAAGAAAGCGTACCTAAAAGCGTAGTAAGTGCATAATCTATTGAAAATCTGTTGAGTTTCACGCCAATTCCAAAGTTTGGATTGATGGTTAATTGTTGCTTTGTAGTAAATTCTTTGTTTACTTTTTGAATATTTCCTACACCTGCTCTTATGTAAATTTTCTTCACATAATCAGCTTCAAGCCCTAAACTTGGGTCAATTGAGGCTAATTTTGATTTGATTAAAGTATTTCTTTTTCCATCAAATGTTGTATTCAAATCTAAAGCTGTAAGTAAACCAATTTTTTCTGAAAATTTGAATCTGTAACCACCTGCAAGTATTAGTCTTGGCAATGTTAATTCTATAGAATTGCCTGGAACCGAATTACCTGTGTTTAGTTGAACGTTATTTACATTTAAGATTGAGCTATTCACCGACCAAAAATTATA
>Ga0214921_10003166_pt1 | contig 25568 bp, 28 predicted proteins | sample LL1505_MetaG_FD_177992 | JGI IMG/M metagenome (GOLD analysis project Ga0214921, IMG submission 177992) | Freshwater microbial communities from Lake Lanier, Atlanta, Georgia, United States - LL-1505 | ecosystem: Environmental > Aquatic > Freshwater > Lake | place: USA: Georgia | collected... | reverse complement strand
ATTTTATCAATGAAATAGGAAACAAGATTAAAATTAAAATACAAAGAAATAATGATTTTGCAATTAATTATAAAACAAAAGAAAAAATTACATTTAATGATGGAGTAAAAATAACTATGATTGGACCGACAAGTGAAATGACGAGTGAAATTACATTAGAAGAAGCAATTCAACTACATAAATGTTTAGGTGAATATTTAAAAAAAAATTGAAATAAAAATATATAAAAATTATGGATATTAGTAAATTAATTTAAAATGGAAGAAGTTAAACTAAAAATTATATTGTTAAGAGAAAAATATTCTAAGGAAACTAATTATACATCTTTACGTGATTTAAGAAACCAAATTTATTGTTTAGAATGTGATTTAGTAAAGTTATGTATTGATCATAACAAATTCTTAATAAATATAGATGGATTTTTAGATTATATTAATGAAGATAATAATGGTAATTGTAAAATATGTGGTCTCTCAACAAAATTTAAACTAATAAATTAAAAAATTGAAATAAAATATATTTTTATCAAATATCAAATTAAAAATATTTAATTTTAAAAATGACTTTTGGAATTATTATTCATTATGGATTATATTCATATTATGGATATGACGATATTAATTCGGCAAAAAGGAGAAGAGTTCAAAATGGTTCAGAATGGTATTATGGGCGTTTAATTGATGATAATAATTTTAGACCAATTTCAGGGCAAAGTTTTACTAAAAAATATCATGAAGAAAATTTTAGTGGTATAGATTATTTGGATAATATGGATAAGATTGTTGATGATGAAAATAAAATAAAGCAATGGGTTATGTTTGCTAAACAAAATAAGGCAAGTTATATTATTTTAACATCTAAACATCATGATGGTGTTTGTTTATGGAATACAGCTACAAACTCTCATAAGTCATTGATAGATATTTGTAAAGTATTTAGTGATGAATGTAAAAAAGAAAATATTGATTTTGGATTTTATTATTCTTGGTTTGAATTTGGTAAATCATTTAATGTAAAATATTTTGAAGAATATTGTATGCCACAAATAACAGAATTAGTATTATATGAACCAAAATATATGTGGTTTGATGGAGATTGGAAAATAACACAAAAATCAATACAACAAAAAATAAAAAATATGGGTTTAATTATGAAGTCAAAAGGAATAATAATAAATGATAGATTAGGTATAAAAGATGAAGATTACTCTTATTGTGATTATCGTGTATTTTCAGATAGATATATTCCAAAAGAAAAATTAGATATAAAATGGCAACACGTAAATACAATTGGGTATTCGTGGGGATATAATAAAGAACAAACAAAAAAAGATTATAAAAGCGGAGAACAGATTTATGAATTATATAATGAAATAATTGGATTGGGAGGAGAGTTATTGATAAATATTGGTCCAGATAGTAATGGAAATATAATACAAAATGAAGTAGAGGCAATTGAACACTTATCTACTTATCTATAAATCAAATAAAAATTATCAATATTTAAAAAAATTGAAATAAAAATAATACTATTTTTTTTTAATATACTAACAATCCACGATGTCAAACACCGTTTCAGCATATTTTATTCGATTATATAAATATATTGTTCAAAACAATATTTATATTCCAAAACTAAATGATGAAACAGAAGGATATAATTATTTATACAAAATGGAAGATTTACAAAATGACCAAGAATTATCAATTAAAAATAAATATTTGGAATACACAAAAGGTTATAATAAAAATATATATATATTACAAATAGATAACGATTGGATATTTTACTATATTTATATTATTTGTTATATTGATGAAAACTTAGATTTATACAATTCAATTATAGTAAAACTAATACATAATAGCAATTATTTAGACGAAGAAAAAAAAGAAAAAATTAAAATGATAATGATTAATTGTGGTAAAACTCCTGACGTATTAAATGGTTGGATGGAAGGACATGTTATGGAGTTAATGGAATGTATGATTGATCTTGATATGGAAGAAGAATTTAAAAAAATTACAACCGATTTATCAAAAAGTCCATTAAAATCGTATAGAGGTATAATAAACTATTTATTCGGTTATATTGGTGCAAATGTTAAAGACACCAAATTAGAAAAATATATTGATATTTTAAATCAAGCAAAACTAATAGAGTAAAATATGTATTATTTTAATTAACTAAATTAAAATATAAAACTTTGTTAAACAAAATTAAAATACTTATAATGTGTTTTTTATATTTTATAAAATATTAAATAAAAAAATATTAAATAAAAAAATATTTAACTTTAAAAATTACTTTTGGAATTATTATATTTATATTATCTGAGAAACAATTAAATATTTTTTCCGTTATATTTGTCACATACAATATTATCATCACAATTTTCTATTAAATTTAATGTTGGATATTTTTTCATAATCTGTGTTTCTAAACTATTAGTTTCATCATTTAATTCTATAAATCTATCTATTGTTTCATAAGTTATTTTTTCGGTATAATAGTTTTCTATTATTTCAATTAAAAATCCAATACGCATATTATATATATTTTGTTTAATCATTAAATATTTATATTAATGATTTAAAAAAAAATTGAAATAAAATAATACTATATTGTATTCTAATATACTATAACAATTACTAAAATGGTTCAAACAAGATCACAAACTAAAGTGTTAATAAATAATGTTAAGAGACAATTTGTAGATGATATAACAATTCAATTAAATAAAATAGAAAATTCAAAAAGTCAATTTAAAAAAGTAGTTGAATTAACTAAATGTAATAATTATGTAACAATTAACTTAGATAAATTAATCGAAGTAAATCTTTTGTGTGAGTTTAATAAAAAGTTTCTACATACTTGCTGGAAAAAAGTAAATGAATTTCGTCAAGAAATTAAACAAGGAAGATTAAAAGACATTCCAGATAAATATTTTGATGCATTTATTAAAAGTGTATATGAAATGGAAAATAAAGTAATAGAATGTTTTAAGCGTTTAAATGTTACACAATATTAAAAAATTAAAATATAAATATTTGTTAAACAAAATTAAAAATACTTATCTTATAATATATTTTTTTTATATTTATTTAATGATTTAAAAAAAAATTGAAATAAAAATAATACTATTTTTTATTTCAATATACTAACAATATGTCGCAAACAATTTACAAAGAGCATTTATCTGAACCTTGGTTTAGTTTGATTTCACTTGGACTAAAAACTTGTGAAGGAAGATTACATAAACATCGTTTCCAAACTTATAAAGAAGGAGATATTATTATGTGGTTTAATGATGATTTTGGCAAAACCAGATTTGTTATGACTAAAATAACTTATGTTAAAGTTTATCCAACTTTTGAAGATTTTCTAAAAAATAACTTCTTTAGCGGATTAAAGGATAGTTTACCTGGAATGCCGAGTTTAAGTCATGGTCTTCAAGTTTATCAAAAATATTTTACAAAAGAAGATGAAACTAAATATGGTGTTGTTTCATTTGAATTAAAAGTTTTAAAATATAAAGTGATTGTTGAACGAAAAGATTATTTAGAAAAAGAAGTATTAGGATATTTTAGTTCTGTTGGAGAGTGTTTTGATAGTTGTTATAAAAAATTTAAAGATTTGATTGAAGAAAATGAATGGACTATTTATTACAATAAATTAAAAGAAATGATAAAACAAGAAGGCATTGAATATTTGGATAGGGGTAGAAATTTATTATGGGGTAAAAAATTCAATTTATTAAGATCAAAAGAAAATCCAGACTTTAATTGTATAATGATTGATTTGACTGACGCTGAAACAAGTGATTATTATCATCATTTACTAGAACATCAATTTGAAGTAGATGAAGATGATTTAGCAAAGGATACAGATGATTTTATTGATGAAATGATAGATGAATATGAGTTAAGAAGAGAAGAGATTGAAGAATGTGAAAGAATGGAACGCAAAAGATTAAATGATATTGCTTGGGAAATATTTCAACATTTACCTGAAGAATTAGAGAAGAATGAGATTAAAGATGATGAAACTTCAGATGAAATACAAAGGATGTTAAATGTTGATAAAAAAAAAAATCCAGCGTTGTTTACAAGTTTTGGTAGATTATAAAAATTTAATATATTAAAAACAAATTTATATATTTGAATAGATTTACACCCTTGAAGATTTAAACCCGCGCGCTTAATACAAAAAAAATTGAAATAAAATATTTGTTTTTTTTTAAACATATTAAATACTTACTATATCTATTAAAAATGGAAAATATTCACAAATCTTGGAAACCCTTGTTTGACTTATATGAATTTAATTTGGATGAATTATATAATTCTGGTGATGTAATTTACCCAAGTAGAGAGAATATATTTAAAGTATTTGAAATGGACGTAAATGAAATTAAAGTTTTGTTACTTGGTCAAGATCCATATCATAATCCCAATCAAGCAAACGGTTTAAGTTTTTCGGTTAATACTGGTATAACCATACCACCTTCTCTTAAAAATATTTATAAAGAACTTCAAAATGAGTTTCCAGATAGAAATTATATGTTTAATTCAGGAAATCTAGAAAAATGGTTTAAAAAAGAAAAAATATTCTTATTAAATGCCTCATTATCTGTTATAAAAAATAAACCAGCAAGTCAAATGGATATTTGGGAAGAATTTACAAATGACGTAATAAAATTCATAAGCGAAAACAATAAAACATGTGTATTTGTATTACTGGGTAATTTTGCAAAATCAAAACAAAATTTTATATCTAATAAAAGCAATATAATAATGGGAGTACATCCATCGCCATTTTCAGCAGACAAAGGGTTCTTTGGTTCAAATTTATTTAAAAATATTGAAAACAAATTAGGACATCAAATAGATTGGAATATTTAATATAAAGATAAATATAAAAATAAAATTATATTTATATATTTATATTAAATATATATATAAATATAAAAATAAAATTTATATATTTAATTATAATAAAAAATGGAAATTTATATCATCAATACGATATTAACAATTTTTTTTATTGGATTTATATTATTTAGATATTTTTATGCAAAATGGTTTATTTATAATAACTTATATCCACATGCTAATTTAATAAGAGACAATCGTTTAAAATAAAATTATTTTTTACAAGCAATATCTGCTTGTTTTTGAGCGGACCAACATCAATATCTACTAATGAAATTACTTTGGAAGAAGCAATTCAATTGAATAAATGTGTAGAAGAATATCTAAAAAAAAATAAAAAAAATTGAATATTTATTTAAATAATAATACTAATTAGAAAAAAATTTAGAACATATATACACATATAATAAATGGAATTGGTCGAAAAGTATTTAGAAAACAAAGAACAAAGTAAAATTTCTAAATCTAATTTGTATTTAGGAATCAATAAACTTTTAAATAAGATTTACTTTGAATATGATTTTACCAAATCAAATGAACTAACAGACTATGAAAGTTTTTATCCTGTTTATGCAGGAGATGTTAGCTTTGGTATATTATTTGGATTGGATTTTAGTCTGGTTCATAAAGCTAATTCTCGAATGCCTAAACCAAAAAAAAAGATTGTGAATGATTCTGAGCAAATTAAGGTAATGTTTCCAAAATTATACGAATTCATGAAAAATAATTTTCTTAAAAGAATTATTAATTTAGATGAATATTTGGAATGGATTAATTTTAATACAAGTACAAACAAATTATTCAGTACAATAGTAGACGAATTTAAAATTCGAGACAAATGGGCTACCCGACTATATTTGTGGTATTTTACTAATAAATTAACTAATTCAATCGATTTTAACAATTTGTATCTGCTTTTGGCTAATTGTCCTACTCATATATTTGTGGATAATCCAAAAACAACATTAGATTCAATATATTTATTTGATGATTACGAAATAACATTCTTTACCACAAATATGTATCAATGTTTACAATTTGAAAACTCCCTATATAAGATTCAATTTGGTCCTTACACAAGATATCTAAATGGATATACACCATTGTATACTATAGATATTTTTGACAAGAAAACCAACGTTCAAATTAATTATGTTGAAAAATTTGGACATCATTTACGAATGCTGATTGATTCAATTTACGAACAAATAATTTGTTTTATTAGAGAAAATTCCAAACAAGCAGGTTGGATTTGCTTAAATGTTTAATAATTTTTATTTGTGTTGGATAAAAAAATATTTAATATAAATTTTTTACACAGCCAACCAGACCAATTCTAAACTCATATAATAACTTTTGTAATTTAGTGTGATATTTAGCATTTATCGCATGTATATTTGTAATGATGATACCACGAAATCTATACATATTTATAGTCAATTGATTCCAATTGGATGTGTTTTTTGGTAGTTTAGCATCAATTAAACCAATGCAATAATTTATGTTAAATAATTCTTTTTTTAATGTTGGTTCATATCTATTTGAAAAAGGATCAATTATCAAACCAGAATAGCATTGGGTATAATCACCAACATATTCCGCACATAGATTTTTATAATCCAATACAAATTGATTATAAACAAGTTCAAAAAAATTCAAATCTTCTTGAGAAAAATAAATTTCTAGTTTGGTTTTTGTGTTGGTTAGAATATTATCAAAATAATCTGGTTCAAAATCAGATTTAGGTTCGATAAAATCCATGTTAATTTGATCAATCATATTTGTTAGGATATCTTGAATATAAGATATTTTTTCCAAATGTTTAATTTTATTTTCCAAAGTTTCTCTCAAATTAACATCTTGTGTAGTTTTTAATAATTCAAATAAAGTGGAATCCATTGTATCTAATTATAGTAATATTTACCAGTAGCATATAACTTTTTTTATATTTAAAATGTAAATACGATGCAGAATATATTAAAAATAAATTTAAAAATATATAATTTTTATTTAAAAATCATATTTATAAATATAAACAAAAAATTGGCGTAGCTATCGCCGAAAATATTATTTAAAAATGCATTTAAACGCATTTTTAGATTTTTTTCATTAATATATCATTTAAACTTAGATAAATTAATTGATTATAATTTTTTATCTCTTTTTCATATACATAATTTAACCTTCTATATGCTTTTATTTTTTGATTAGTATGTTCAACTTTAATACGTTTTTTATAAAGTTGATTTTCACTTTCATTTAATTTTCTTTTTTTTATTTCATTTTTTGTATTTCTATTATTTGGTTTTATAATACTTTTTTTAAATATACTTTTATTTAATTCATATATAAATGATGAATCATAACCAGAATCAGCCATAAATATTGAATTAATAAATTCTTTTTTTTCATCTTCATTTAAACTTTTAATTTGATTTTGATAAATGATACTATCATTATAATTACCACTTTCAATTAAACAATTTAATGTTATACCATTAGATTCTGTTATTAATGAAATTTTAATTATTTTTTTATTTTTAAAATAAGCATTTCTTTTTGCTTTATCTTTATTAAGTTTATTATAAACAGTAGTTGTATCTGTATATACATATTCTAATTTTTTTTTTTTTGATTTTTTTAAATATTTTTTAAGGTTATCTAAATAAGATAATTCAAAAATTTTATATTTATTAAGTTTAATATAATTTTTATAAATAGTATTATGGTTTATATTTTTATAAATAAAATTTTTCCAACTTGAAGATATTTTAATAAAAAATAATATTGCTTTCAATATTTCTTTAAGTTTATATTTTTGAGTATGATATTTAAAACTATAAGTTTCAAATAATTCAACATGTTTAGTTTTAATAAAATTATAAATAGAATTAACAACTTTCAAATCCATATAAAATATTATCTATAAATTATATTTTATATATAAACATTTTCTAATTATAAAAAGTAATCAGCTACTGGTAAATATTACTTATATATAATTATATATTTATTATATGATTTAATATAATATTATTTCAATTTTTTTTACAAATAATCTAATATGCATTTATACAAATATAATTATTTTGATACAACTCATTTAACAAACATTTATTTTATTCCAAGTAAAATTATGTATCTGTTCAAATACAAAACAAATAAAAATCTTTATATCTGCTAATTTATTAAAAGTTAAAATTTTTTTAACTATCGGATTATCAATATTAATCCTATCTAATAATGTATCAGAATCAAAATCAATTTGGATTAGTTTTTTTTTATTGAATGTTTCTAAGATATTATCAATATATTTTTTCAATAATGTCATAACAATATTTGAAAAAAATTCACTTGCAATTTGAATATTTATAATGTCAAATTGAAATGAACAAAGTTTACCCAAATTTTTTGATTCAATATATTTGGATACTACACAATTAACCAATTGCAAATTTAGACTATTGGATAAGTCAAATAATTTTTTTTTATTTTCTTCAATTTCATCAAGTTTATTGACAAATATTTTTTTACCATATTTTTCATCAATATCTAATTCAAGTAAAATTTTACATAGAATTGGAAGAATATACGAATTTGGAGCCTTATAACCCCAATTTGTAATGAAATCACAAGTAATCATATTAAGATCAGTAATGTTTTTATCTCTAATAATATAGTATAGAATTATTGGATTAGTTTCATTTTCTAATTCTAATAGTTGTAATTCATCTCTTTTATCAAGTCCATTATATAGTTTTAATCCAATCTGTCCTAATTTATCCAAATCATCATCGGCTATTTTAATCGGATATATACAATCTGATGTTTGTGAAAATTTAATCATTGAACTAATTGATTTGGTTTGAGCTTTCAAATAAAGATATTTACTAATCCAAACAATATCTTCTGCTTCCCAATCTAATTTAATATTTGATTCTTCACACCCTTGAATAAATTTTTTAATCAAATCATTATATTTGTATTCAGGTATATAAGAATAACCATTGGATATAAGTAAGTTATTTTGATTTGAATAGGAAATTTTGTTTGTAGTTCTAATACCAGACTCAAATAATTTAAGTGCAAATTCTTTAGGTTTGATACAAACATCATCTAATGGATTAGAAAGATTTGGATTGTAAAAATTTGTAATCGCGTTAGCAATTTGTTCCCGTAATTTATTTTCTAACCTTACAATTTCTTCAAATCTATCTACTTGAGCAAATAATTGTGAAATTTCTTCATCTAACATAGGAATTTGCCCGATAGATTTATTTAATTGGGTTAATTCACTAATACTAACCGGATTATCTGATTCATACCCAATTATTTCATTGGATTGGGTATCCAGGTTAGTTGAGACTTGAGTGTCTAAATTTAAACCTATCATATTCAAGTTTCTCATAATCAAGTTCATTTGTTTTTGTAAAATTTCTATTTGATATTGAGTTTTTTTTTCTTGATATAAAATTATTTGTTGGTTAAATCTATCCTTAACCAATAAATACCCAATAACTTTATTATTTAGATTTAATTCAAGTTCAAATTTAAGATTTTTTAATTTTTGGAATTCTTGAAAAATATTTCTTTCAAAATTTTCTTTCCAATCATTACGAAATATTTCCCAATGTTCTTTTGAATTGGATTGTTCATATTCAATCTGTAGCTTACTCATTTGTTTAATGTCTTGTCCAATCATTTGGATACCATATTCAATCAAACCAAATGATTGGACAAATTCATTTTGAATTGACAAAATTTTCATATCTACTTGATTAAATTGTTTTTGTACTGTGTTAACATGTTTATCAATATCAGATTTAAATTCTCCAATATCTTTGTTTAGTTCATTAATTTGTGTTCTTATATTGGATAAACTTTGATTAATTTGTCCTGAATTGTCTGAATAAGATACTTTTGAACCACTTCCACCCATTTTTTATATTTATTGCATATATTATAATTATTTAATTTAGCTATAAAATAAAATTTCAATTTTTATTAAGATATATTTAAAAAAAATTGAAAATTTAATGTATTTGTTAATTAATTAAATATTATAAAATTATTGGTAATACAAATAAAAATGTTTTCAAATTATATTTATAAAATATTGTTTAATAATTCTAATCAAATAACTCCTCTAAATTATTCAATATATTCAAAATCAATTGATGATGCATATGATTATATTGAAGCTCAATATAATCATATTATTAAAAAAGAAAAATGGAATATAAATCGTATATATGATTTTAATTCTTATGATTCTATTCATGTGTTGTCTTCAGAATTTTATAATATTGATTGTGAAATAAAATTAATTGGTTCTGATTCAATAGATAGGTTGGTTGAATTGTATAGAGACATTAAATTTGATAAAAAAGAAAATTACAAAGGAATTGTTATCAAATCACTTTATATTGTGGAAATTTCAGGAACAAATTTAATTAAAGTATTTAAGTTTGAAAATAATTTTAAGAAATATCAAGATAAATATCTTAATTTGTTAGGTTTTAATCAAATTGAAAATATACAAGGACTAATACAAGATATTTCAGATCCAGAATATTTACTTCATGTTGAAGTAGATAAAAAAATTATTTGGTACTTGCAGAATCATTTTAGACAAAAAACTTTGGATAATTCAGTAGTTTTATCTGGATTAGAAACCAAAACTAATTTTGTTTTAGAACAAGACAATTTGGTTTTTGAAGATGAGACAAATATTTTGGTGGTAATGTATAATATTTTTCTTGTATAATGTACCAAAAAGATATTAGTTATTTTTTATATTGTTAAAAAAATTGAAAATAACATTATATGGTATATATATATATAACCATAATAAATCTTAAAAATGTCAGAATACGTAATTACTAAAACAAATTTAAAATTGGATAGACCTGATTATATCCAAGATAATTGGGTAAATGATAATACTTGGGAATTTTTATCAAGTTTATCATTTGATGGGTATATCTTGGTGGGGAATTCAGTTGCTAATATGTATGAATGTATTCCTTTACAAGGTGATTTGGACTTCTGGGTAAGCTATACTAATAAATTTGTGGAAGCATTTGATTTTATATCCAAATATTATTCAAGATTTAATTTGTATCCATCAATGGTGGAAATGTATAATGACCCAGTTAATCCTCAAACTGATTTACCAAAAATTAATCTGATCCTAACACAATTGAATACTAATCAAGTAATTGAGAGATTTGATTTTCCATATTGTAAATGTTGGTGGACACCTGCAGATGGTGTAAATGTTACTCAAATGGCCTCCGAATCAATCAACAAAAAATTAATTCTATTTACTAATCCAGATGATCCTAACTCTATAAAATATAAAAGAATTTTAAAAGCAATTAAATATGGATATACTTTTACAAATGAATTTTGGTCAGAACTAAATCATTTGATATCAAATCCCGATAAAAAAGCAAGTTATATAAAAGGGTTTGTCAAACCCCATCCTATTACTTTGGAAGATTTGGATTTGGCACAATTTGAACTTGTGGATATTCCAATTAAAATTACTGATAAAACCAAATTTAATAAAACATTGATGGAATTAGCTTTGGGATATGAAAAATTGGCATTAACTCCAAATGTCAAATTACCTATATTACTAAAATTTGATTCAAACGAAATAAAATTACTAAAAGATTATATAAGAGCGATTGTTTTTTCAAATCCATTATCAGATACTCATTATTTAGAAGTAAGAATTGGTAGTTATCATGTTAATTTGACTAAAAGATATGATATTGATATGAAAATAAATAGAAATAATTCAAACGATTTGGAAAAAAAATATATTGAGGGGGAATTTGATGAAGAATCAAATAAAGAAGTATTTGATAAATTAAGTTCAAAAATGATTTTAACTAGTTCTGAACCGGTTACTAGGACTATTTTACTTGATGATAGAATACCAAAAGTAATCCCGCTAAATGAATCAGGATCAGCTTATATTTTGGTTGATTATTTACCTGAAGAACTATCTTCAAATGCGTATAATCAATTTGGACAAATGTGGGTTCTACATCCTGAATCTAGACATAAGATTATTATGTATGAGAAGGAAGTTGAAGTTAACAGATATTCAAAATCTTATTTAAATACATGGACTGATCTAGCCCATACTTCAACACGTTCTTATATGTATTCGGGTTTTGATACTTCTACAAACAACGATCCACTACCTGAACATTTTGTTGATTATTACAAATGGGTGCGTGAACAAGATCCAAAATATAACCAAGTAATTGCGAACTGGTATGAGGATAAATTTGATTATATTGCACCACATTCTGATTGTGTTAGAGGAATGATTCCTGGTGCCAAGATTGCAATCATGTCTTTTTATTCCAATATTGACCCTGACAATTTTAGATTTTTGGAATTAAGATCAAAAGTTAACACAGAATCACTTGTTAAAGTATTTAAGATTAGATTGGATCATGGGACAGTAATTACGATGTGTGGAAATACCCAAGAATTATTTGTTCATGGGATTCCTAAATCAGAATCAGATGTTTGCAAAAGAATAAGTTTATCATTTAGACAAATGGCTGATAAATAAAATATGTGAATTTATGTGATTTGAGATATTTGAGATTAGATAAAACTCATTAGTGTCTTTTAATTGAATATCCACATTATTATTATATTATTTAATTAGATAAAATCAATTTTTTTAAATAAATTATTTAGAGTGTCTCTGAACATAATTCAAAATCTAACATATGTAACAAATCAGGCTCAAATTGTTTCTTATATTTTGGTGTAGATACAGCTTTATTATGGTTTTCAAAAAATATATCTTTGCCATCTCCTTTAACTCCTTTTGGCATTAAATCATATTCTCCAGAACCGAGATATATTTCTATAATATCCCAAAAAAGTAATGATTTTGGTTTAGTTGCTTCTTCTAAATTTGATGCATTGTATAATATTCGTGTTCTACGACCCATTTGATTTTTATTATTATTAAATATATTTTAAACTAATTTCAATTTTTTATAAAAAAATAATTATTTGATGATAATATTTTAATTAGATGTTTGCAGAATAATGAGTTTATCATTTAGACAAGTAGGTGATAAATAAAATTAATTTTTTTATAAAGTATTTTTCAAATACCTCTAATCCAATTTTCTACTTGATAATTTGTGTTTGTGTTAAAAGCTTGTGAAGTATAACTATACTTATATCCATTTCTTAAGAGACAAGTTCTTGCAGAAGCAATTGATTTGAAATTTATTGTATCACCCCAAGCACCACTTAATCTCGCAAATTTTAATCCTTCACAAATTGTTAAAAGTCTATCCAATTGTTCTGATTCGCCATAAACATAAGAACTTGTACTATTTGTATAAATACAAGCACAATCAGCATCCATATTTAATTTGGTTCTATCCAATTCTCTTTGTTTCAAAATAGTATTTTCTTGTTCTAGTAAAGAAATCTTTTCTCTTAGTTCATTTAGTTCTTTTTCTAATATACATTGTTGTTCTAATGTTGAAAAAATAGATTCTGACATTTGGTGAAATTATTTTATATTAAGTTGGCTTTAATTAATTATTATATAATATATTTTTTAATCATTTAAAATTTCAATTTTTCCACAATACATGTGCAATAAGAAAAGTATATAAGACTCCAATTTGTATTTATTTAAATAAGTATATAAGAAGGCTATATTATATTAAGTATATAAGACGGCTAAATATATATTAAGTATATAAGAAACGTAATTATATTATAAATAAAATAACAAATATTTTTTAATTATTAATTTAAAAAATAAGATTTTAAAATATATAATTTAAGATTTCTGCATACTTATAATAAATATGTTGTATTTAATATTTTCTATCCTTATATACTTATAATTCTTATTAAAACTATAAAAAGATATCTTTTTATAGTTTTTCAAAACTATAATGAAACATTTTGTTTTATTAATGTTTTTTTATATTATTTTACACAAAAATTAAATGTAATTGTTATTTATATTATTAGTAGCCACACTATTTATAAATATTTTGTTAAATTTTAATTTGTCATTTTAATTTTATTATTTTTTTATACAATAGTTTTTATTTTTATTTTTTATACAATAATTTTAATTTTAATTTTAATTTGTCATTTTAATTTTATTATTTTATTATTTTTTTATTTTATTTTTTATACAATAATTTTAATTTTAATTTGTCATTTTAATTTTATTATTTTATTATTTTTTTTTTTTATTTTTTATACAATAGTTTTTATTTTTATTTTTTATACAATAATTTTAATTTTAATTTTTATTATTTTATTATTTTTATTATTTTATTATTTTTATTATTTTATTATTTTTATTATTTTATGCATAAGTTTTTATTTTTTATACGATAGTTTTTATTTTTAATTTTTATTATTTTATTATTTTATTATTTTTATTTTTTATTCAAAATGACAAGATTGCAATTTAAATCATAAATTTAAATAAAATCAATTATTATATATAAAATTATTTAATAGTGTGGCTACTATTTATTGTTTATCAATTTGTATTTTTTGTTCTTAAATTCATCATTAATTGTTATATTATTTTTTTTAGTATATTACAACTATCAATAAAAATAATCAATAAATAGTTATTATACTTATGTTTTAATAACTATTTATTGATTATTAAGACTATTGATATTGATTTAATTCTTGTTTTAATTCTTGTTTTAATTCTTGTTCAATGATTTTAATTTTATTTGCTAATACTTTTAAATTTTTATTTAAAGAATTTAAATCATCAGTTTTAATTGCCTCAATTATTTTTTTATATTGATAATAACCAGAATAAGATTTAACATACCATTTGCTAAACGGTATTTTTGATGTTCTAGGATTTGATATATCTTTAATTGTATTAGTTAGTTTAATATATGAATTAGAATATTTGAATAAATCATTAATATTAATTTTTCCTTTAATAATTGGATTAATGATTTTTTTTAATCCAGATATCATTAATGAATTGTTGTATTAGAATGTTATAAATATGTTTATTTTTTTTATCTGTGTCGTATTTTGTTTTTTTATTTTCATTATATTTATCATAAACATATTCAATTAATCTAATTAAATACAGATTGATTAATATAATTAAATATTTTTTTTTATATTGTTCAATTGTGTTTGAGTTATGTTCTTTTAAGTATGCAAATTTAAAATTCGATTTAATTAGTTTAAAAAATACTTCAACAGACCATCTCATCATATAAATTTTTTTAATTAATTCATTATCATATTTATCTACAGATAAATTAGTTGCTATATTACATTCAATTGTTTCTTTTAATTTAATATCATTTTTATCTTTATCTTTTTTAGTAATAAAAACATCGGATTTATAGTCAATAAATCTAATATTTACATCAGTAATTTTATTTATAATTTTATTTTTATCTCTGATACCAATACTATTATTTCTAATTCTAATGACATAATTTAATTTATATTTAGTTAAAGTATTAATAAAATCATATGAAAAGTATGCTCTATCAAACACTAAAATTAAATTATTAATATCAAAATTATTTTTTTTTATATAATCAACAAATGCTTTAATTTCTTTATTTTTATCCTCAATACCTTTTAATTCTAAATCTATTGGTATATGATTAGTTGCATCATAATAACCCATATTTAAACATGTTTCTAATGATTTATCATTATTAATATTAGTATTAGAATAAGTACGAATAAAAATAAAATTATTTTTATTTCGCTACGCTCAGTAAAGCTTAAGCTTTACCGAACAACGTGAGAAGTTAATGAAAATATATTTTCATTAACTTTCGTACCATCAACAGAAATAACATTATATAAATTATTATTTTTATTGAGATATTTGTCTAATAATGATTTAATTTTAATAAAAGTATCATTATAAAATTTAATTGGTATTTTTAATTCTTTTTTATAGTAACTAGTTCTATTTACATTCATATTATTATCATAATTATAATCAGAAACCACACATTGTTTACTTGGTTCAATAAAAGAATAATTAAAAATATAACATAAAGCATCAATAAAAGTAATTTTTTTATTTCTAGTTTTAATTTTTTTTTTCAATAACATATTTTTAATATTGGAGTCGGCATTTTTAAATAAATTATTAATATCATTAGCTAATTTATTTAATTCACTAATGAAGGCTAAATTATTATTTCTTAACAAAATATTTTTAAAAGTTTGGTTTGACAAATAATAAATCATTTTTTAAATTTATAGGTGAAAAAAAAAATAAATAAAAAGTATAACAGAAAAAATTGTTTTAGTCATCTATAATACTTTTCTTAATGCACATACATTAATTTTTCCATATTTAAAAAAAATTGAAATTTTAAATTTATTTTTAAATAAATTTAATAATTTTTTGCAAAATCCTTTTGTAAATAAGTATAATATTTTTATTATAAAAATATTGAATTTTAAAATATCTATACTAATAAACATTATATCCCAATACATTTGAAATGAATACAACAACAAATTCTAACACAAATTCTAATGATAAACAATATTCAAATTCACCCGATGCTAATATCTCAGATGCAATAAAAAAAAGTTTAAAAGTTTGGAAACAACTAGAACCCACAAATATTCCAATCAAACTAATAAATAAGATAAATAAAATTGATGATTTAGTATCTAACTATAATGATAATCTGGAAAAAACAAATTCACATATTGAATCTACAGTAATTACCACAAGTAAGACTATTAGTGAAGGTTCTATTCAAACCATATCTACTACAGTAGGATCTGAGATAGGATTAGAAATTGCTGCTGGTGGTGGATTTACTCCAGTATCATGTTTTTTAGGTGCAGGAGTTGCTGCAGGAATAAGTCTTGTGGGAATTGATAGTTCAAAACAAATTGGTATTGGTGTTAAAAAATTATCTGAAAACATTATTTCGAATGTAAAAAAAATTACAAAATCATTACCAAAATATGCTCAAGATCTAATATATGAATGTGTGAGTGAACCGGTTGAAAAAGTTTTAACAAGTGTTTATAATTTATCAAGAGAAAGTATTGATGGAATTAAAAATACTATTACCAATGTATTGACTGATGGATGGAAAAAACTTTTACCCCAATCTACAATAATTTATTGCGAGGATTTTAATTCGAATAAGATTGAAATTCAACTAGATAAATTTGTTGGAACTAAAATTTATAATTATTGTCATGGAACAAATTTTTATGGATATGGGTTTGAGTCTGGATTTAATTTGGATAATAGATGTTGGGATTTCACTTGTCCTAACAAACCAACAAAATTTTCACTCAAATATGATGAATTTGAATATAATCTTTATTTGCTTAAATCTAATTTAAGCAAATATAATTTTACTGAAACAAAATTAATACCTTACGAACAAATTTATAAACCCAATACAAATATTTTAACAAGAACTAAAATAAATCCAAATATTATACCTGATTATAAAGTTTCTTGTAATGTATCTGGAGGGGGTTCTGGAGGGATAGGGGGAATATTAGGTTCTTGTGTTGTTATTGCAATTCAAGTAAGTTGGGTATTTTGATTTGGTAAAAATTTTTTTATATTGCATATGCATTATTAAAATAAACATAACAACAAAGTGGTATAACGATGTGTCACTATCAAAGATGGGGTGCACAGAAGACTTTATAGTAATTTTCATAATTTTTTATGTTTTTATAGATTTTATAATTTTAAATAAATTACAAATTAAATTATTTTTATTAAATTTTTTTAATATTATTCGATATTTCAATTCTTTTTTTATTGATGTATAATCAAATTTAAATGCATGATTATAAATTTTTATTATTTGTTCTTTTTTATAATTTAAATTGAAATGTTCTATACTTCTTGTTATATGACTTATTATATATTTATGTCTTATCAAGATTATGTTTTATTTTAATTCATCATCTAAGTCTTTTAAGTTGCTATAATTTTTTATTTTGGTATTAAAGTAATAAGTAGTAAGTTTCTATTCATTTGTTGTATATTTATAATCAACAATATTTGTACTATAATGAGTTGAAGCAACTTTTTTATTAATAGTTACTGGATTATAGGTTTTAAGTTTTTTTAAAGTTTCCCATTTATTGATATCATTCAACATTTCAAAAATATTAGTTAAGTAATACTCATTAGAGTAATAAGTTTTATGTTTAGTTTTGTTATATTTATTTTTAATAACTTCATTAAAAATATTAATTAATTCAGTATCCATAATAATTTATATAATTAACTTATTTTTAATTAAAAAGAATAAAACTGACATATTTATTAAAAAGTATAACTGCAAATGTTCCGCGGCTCTATTTTATACTAAAATATATTTTACCTACATATGTAGGAAAAATAACAAAATTATCATATAAATTAATTCCATACAGATAATTTAAAATTTTGAAATGGATGGGTTGTGGAAGGTATAGTCATAAAATAAAACTATAGCCATAAAACAAGATTTTCACTAACCAAAATAAAACCAACAGATATGATAAAAGATTGGGAAATTTGGTTTAATGATAATAAACTGGAAGTCCCAGTCAAAAGTTCTGGACTAGTCCCATGAACTTGACAAGCTTTTTGGATCAATTGATCTTTTGTATAGTCTTCAAAATTTCAATTGAGAATAAATTTCATAGAAATTTTGTATCCTATAACGCATAAAATCAATATTCATTATTTTATGACTATATATGATGTTGATTGGCCTCTTCCAAATGCTCCAGTACCTTTATATTTGTGTAAATCAACCAAAACCCCATCCTTAAGTAAATAATCTTGTTTTGCTTTGATTTTTATGCGTTATAGGATACAAAATTTCAATGGAATTTATTCCCATTTGAAATTTTGAATACTATACAATCAATGTATATTTGTCTAAACCTAAACCAATACAGTTTTTACAAATAATCAATTCTAATTTGCTTCAAATGTCGCATTAAGAATAGCATTTGGAAAATTAAATAAATATATAAAAAATGATTATTTAATAATAGACGAAGGATTTAGTAGTTGCGATCATAAAAATATAAATAAAATACATACAATATTTGAAGTAATAAGAAAATATTATAAATGGTGTATAGTAATATCTCATATTGAACAAATAAAAAATAATTTTGATAAACTTATTTTATTAAAAAAGCAAATAATATTTATAATGATAGTTCAATTATTATTTAGTATTTATACAAAAAAATTACACCCCAAAAATTTAACTTGTATTTATATAAGTTTTATAATTTTTTTTTGTAATGTAATATTTAGTTATGATTAACAAAGTGAGACAAAAGAATTATTGAAGAATATAATTATCGTAACAAAAATACCCAAACATTTATATAAATAAAAAATGTTAGTATAATGCTGATAAAATAATGTGGACAGAAGATACTGGGTTATGGTAATATCTTCAAGAATTTTATTGCACTTAGAACAATACATAAAATATTTTATTATTTTTTATTTTTTGCATTAATTATACAAAATTAAAATTATATTTATAAGATAAATGCACTTTTTTAATATTATAAAAAGTAAAGTAAAACTATCAAGAGGTAAATAACATAGTATGCTTATATAAAATAACAAAATATTTTAATTATAAAATATTTTATTATTTTTTTTAACTTTTTATTAAAAGTAAATAAATTGCTAATATACTTTCCTTAAGTTTTATGTATTGAAACAATCAACGTATTTATTTATTGATTGTATTGTTGTATTATTTTCCTTATAAATAAGTATAACTCCTCAAAGTTCTGCTTCATTAAATTGATTATTTTTATTGGTTATAGAATGTATTTTAATAAAATTAATTGAATTAGTATAGTCATTATAATATTTATAAATTCGGGCTTCATATTCATTATTTCTTAAATTTATTTTTATAATTTTAAAATCATCATTGATGTCATTTTTACCACTTCCAGATAGATTATCAAAAGTTTTAAATTTTAATTTTAATTTATTACTTGATATAAAATGTAATATATTTATTTTATGTTCTTTAAAAAAAAAATCAATAATTTCTAAAAAATTTATTTTTGGAACATATTTTTTTACCCATTAACGTAAACTATTCATTTATAATTTTAATAAAAAAAATATTTATTTCATCTAATATTGTAAGCTTATAATTTAAAATTTAAATATCTTGCTTGTATCATTTTATACATTCAAAAATATTATTATATAAACTAATAATATATATATAGATTTTAAAGAATTTATTTTAAAATATAGTTCAATTAATTCTAAATTTTTAAATGATTTTTATAAAATAATAAGAGAAGACTACATTGAAAAATATTATGAATTTTTAATTGATAGTGAAATTTTAAGAAAATGGTTACAAATTAACAATAGACAAATGTTTAATAATACAATAAAAAGAACATATAAAAAAAATATTGATTATAAAATAGAACTAATTAAAAAAAGTGTCGGCACTAACAAAACATATCATTTTGTATCAAAATGTATGATTTTGTTAGTGGCTTTTTATATAATAAACTTATGTTTATTATATAAAAATTTTTAGTTAATAAAATACATCAAAATTTGATGTATTTTATTACTAAAAACGTACATACAAAATCATATAAAATCATACATTTTGATACAAAATGATATGATTTTATATGTTTTGCATGTTCGGTAGTGGTGGTCATAACTTTGAAGTTATAACTTTAACTCCAGAAGCTTCCAAAAAGATATGTTTATCTACAAATTCAAAAATTGGTAAACAAGTACAACAATATTTTTTAGATTTAGAAGTAGTTTTATATAAATATAAAAATTATATTATTGTAGGAATGAAAAAATAAAACAATAAGAAAATAATCATCCTTGATTTATACATATTTTATTTATAAAATATGGTATAAATGCAAGTATTAGTACAAATATTTATATACTTTTTTATATGAAAAAAGTATATAAACTTTGGACAAAAAAAGTCAATCCAACTAAAGGAATTATATACGTATTTAAGGCTTTAAATACAGATTTAACTTTGCACAAATTAGGAAAAGCTATAGATTCCAAAACAAGATTCAAACCACATAATTCACAATGGCTAATGATATAGATGTATTATTTCAATATGAAATAGAAAATATTGATCAAGTTGAATCTTGTGTAAAAGCCTTAATGAAAAAATCCCAATATAGAAAATATAAGGAAGTTTATCGTGTAGATTTAGATATATTGCGTAAAACAATTGTAGATTGTGAAAAAAAAATAACTGAAATAAATAATGAGATTGAAAAAAGAAATAAAAAAAATAAAAAAAATAAATTACAAACAGGAGGAAAACAAGAATCTTTAATAACAGATGATGATATAATTTATATGTTTATACCAAAAATAAATTAAAATTTTTATTATTTATTAAAATTATAAAATCAATATATAAAAGTTAATAAAAAGTATACAAACATGATTAAATGTTATACTGATATATTTTTTTTATGTATTGTGTTAATAATAAAATCATAAATATTTATCATCATTTGTGATAGTCATCCCACCCATACCATACATTATTAAAAATACATCATGAAAAAAATTAGCTTTAAAACATGATTTTGTCCATCGTTAATAAAGGATTTTTCTATCCAAGTGATATAGATACTTCGTGTGCATTAAACCATACTAATTCATTATTATCAGTAACAACACTTATTTCACTATTATTATATATAATTATATTACTATCTAAAGTCTTAAAAATATCGTTCATAGTTAAGGGGTTGCTACTAGTAGCAATAAAACTTGATATTTCTTGATAATGTATATATATATATATTTATATATATATAAATTATTAATATTTTTTAATTATTTCTCATTATTTGTTTTAAATGCTTTTCTGACTTATTATGATTTTCTATAAATCCTTTTGAAAATGTTCCATAATCACATATCTTACAATAATATTTAAATCCTTTTTCTCTCTCTTTTTTGTTTGAATGTTCATTTAATATATGTTGTTTATAAGTATATAAATTTTTGGTTTTACACTTATCACATCTTTCACATTTATATGGCTCTTTTATATCTGATCTTTTTTTTTAAATTAGTTAATATGATAACCTTTTTATTTTAAATAAATATATTTAAAATAAAAAAAATATATTATATAAAAATTACCAAATATTTTTATAAAAAAAAAAATATTAATTTTATGTATTGAAATAAATATTCAAATAAATTGGTAATTGGTATAAAATCATAAAATATTAGCATTCATATATACTTTTAAATAATTACAAATTGATTTTGAATTGGTAATTATTTATTAAAAAAAAGTTTAGTATATCTTTTTTTAACACCATTATATTCAGTAATAATATCTTTACTAAATATTTGATAATCATGATCTTTAAAAATACTTCGTAATAAAGTAATTTCATCCCCTTTTTCACCATTATTAACAGCAACAAAATATCCCCAAGTACTACATCTATAATATTTTTTAATATCATCATTTGATTCAATTAATTTATTTTTTAAATTAATATTGTCATGTAATTGTGCTAATAAAACGGAATTATCTTCATTCAAATCCATTAATGTTTTTAATTGTTGAAAAAAAATATTTCGTTCATTAGAATAATATGTTTTTTTGTTTCTTCTAATTTTTTTTTTCTCACTATTTGAATTATTATCATTATAATCAATAGATTTATCACTCATAACCTTATATATACATTATATAATATTTTTTTAAATAAAAAATACAAAATCATTAAATATAAATATATAAATTAAATATTTAAGGTATTTTATTTAATATATATATAAAATAATTTTCTCAAACTAATTTAAAATAGAAAAAAATATTTTATGAAAATTAAAAAAGGTATACTGTATGGATTAAGTAATCTTCACTTTTTTTTGTTAAAAAAAAGTTTCATTCCTTTGGAATGAAGCGTTAAATATATTTAACGCCTAAAGGTTTAACTTGTTAAACTTTATTATGCTTATAGCATAATAAAACTTTTTTTAGCAAAAAAAGTGATGGGGAATTAATTTGTTGCAAATATTATGAAAAGTTATTAGAAACTATATTATCTAAATACAAAGTAAATCCACGAAGAGAGTTTTATTATGTTTCAAAAGAAGAAATTATAATGATATTTGATTTCTTTTCAGAATTAAATAAAATTTTAGATACTGAACAAAAATTATTAAAATATATTCAAGAAAATAATCCAGAATATTTATCAAATAAGAAAAGAATTTATAAAACTGATAATTCATCTACATTGACACCACTTATTAAAATGAATTAAAAAATCTGTATGATAACCTGCGGATTAGATTTTAAAATCTAATCCTTGCATAAAATGGATGCCTATCCATTTTATGTGGGCGACAAGGAGGAGCCCATGCGTGTATCTTGAAGAGTTTTTCTCATTGTAGAACTTAAGAATCTTTTAAATTAAAAAGTAAAAGAATTTTATTTACTACAATAATTTAATGTATCTTCAAGAATAAAACTTAATAAAAATTGAAACTACAATTAACCATATAAATTAAATAATAGGAACATTTAATATTATCCAGAAATGCAAAAAGATTCAAATCCTATAATGCATAATGTTAAAACTACCCTAATGTCAATATTCAAAAAATATCATTGAGAATAATAAAATTACTAGTGATAACCAGCGGAGATTATGAAATAATCTCCTTGCATTTTTATAAATAAAAATGTGGGCTTTTACAAAAGTATATAAGCAAACAAAAATATAATTAACACATAAAATTAAGCGTAGAGAATGTAAGAAAACTTAATGTAAAATAAATTTACAACAAAACAAATTTATTGGATATCGTCTAAAAATTTTGTCTTATCTTCAAGAATTTTATCTCACTTAGAAACAATCAAATCTATTGTATATGTTCAATAGAACTATATTTACTAAGTGTGTTAAAGAATTCTTGAAGAAAAAAATATTATAACTAAGATGACCTGCACATTTTTATTTAATAAAAATGCTTGCATTATTTTAATAAAATAATGTGGGCCGTAGGGACTTGGGCCATCATATCTTCAAGAATTTAATAAATCACTAAGAACAACAAAACTCTATTAGATAACAATAATAGAATTAAAAATACTTAGTGAGTTAAATAAAAAATCTTGAAGAATATACCCAATTAAAAAATTGAAACCACTATATACCATATAAATTTAATAATAGGAACATTAAATATTATCCAGAAATGCAAAAAGATTCAAATCCTATAATATAAATTGTTAGCAAAACACTCCCACCTATCATGATTTAAAAACATCATTGTGAATTATAAAATTACTAGTGATAACCAGCGGAGATTATTTCATAATCTCCTTGCATTTTTATAAATAAAAATGTGGGCCTTTAGAAAAGTATATAAGCAAGCCAAAAATATAATTTACACATAAAATTAAGCGTAGAGAATGTAAGAAAACATCATTGGGAATTATAAAATTACTAGTGATAACCAGCGGAAATTATAAAATTACTAGTGATAACCAGCGGAGATTATGAAATAATCTCCTTGCATTTTTATAAATAAAAATGTGGGCCTTTAGAAAAGTATATAAGCAATCCAAAATATAATTTACACATAAAATTAAGCGTAGAGAATGTAAGAAAACATCATTGGGAATTATAAAATTACTAGTGATAACCAGCGGAGATTATTTCATAATCTCCTTGCATTTTTATAAATAAAAATGTGGGCCTTTAGAAAAGTATATAAGCAAGCCAAAAATATAATTTACACATAAAATTAAGCGTAGAGAATGTAAGAAAACTTAATGTAAAATAAATTTACAACAAAACAAATTATTACCTCAAATTTTGGTCGTAATTAGAAGCAATAACTCATTTCCAAGCAATTATACTTAGTAATTTTGGTCTTAATTACTAAGCATAACCACTTTTTGAAGCCTTAAATACAATCCAATGATCAGTTGAAAAGTATTCAAGCCTCCAATTATTAACACAAATCAACGAGTAGTCTCCCAAGAAAGAAATGGTCTATTTCTTTCTGGAGCACCAGAAAATAAAACGTCTTTTATTTTCTTGGGTGTCAGTTCGTTATCTTATGCCTTTTTTGTTGAAATTTACAGAATTGACCAGATTCTATAAACTCTACTTTCTTGATATATTAGAATTATAAAAAAATTTTTTTGAACGCGAAAAAATTGTTCTATATATTTTTAATTTTTTTATCCGAAAATGCAGAATTATTTTAATCCTAATTTTTGTTCTATATATTTTTTGTGTCATCATTAAGTTAACACGAGTGTTTTGGTAAAATTGTTCTATATATTTTTTGTGTCATCATTAAGTTAACACGAGTGTTTTGGTAAAATTGTTCTATATTCTTTTAAAATTTTAACCCGACTTAACTACCCCAAAACGGGTTTTATTATTTATCCTATTATTCTTTTTGTGTTAAATCCGTTGAAGCATATTGTAATTAATCCTAATATGCGTTTTATGGCTTGCATCTTTTTGCTTCATCGGATTATTTTGATTGGA
>Ga0214921_10003165_pt1 | contig 25578 bp, 32 predicted proteins | sample LL1505_MetaG_FD_177992 | JGI IMG/M metagenome (GOLD analysis project Ga0214921, IMG submission 177992) | Freshwater microbial communities from Lake Lanier, Atlanta, Georgia, United States - LL-1505 | ecosystem: Environmental > Aquatic > Freshwater > Lake | place: USA: Georgia | collected... | reverse complement strand
TTTTGATAAGATCTCTTAGCTTTAAGGCGATTTGAAATGTTTCTTTATTTTCATCACACCAATCTTTAAATTTTTCTACTTCTTCATATGCGGTATTAATATCTTTAACTTGACCATAAACTTTCGGAATCAACGAAGAGATATTCGTCATTTCTTCTTCTGTCTTTTCTCCAACGATTTTACCACATTCTTTAATTAAGAGCTTTCCACTCAAAGTGTTAAGGGTCAAAATTTTGCTAGTTTTGCCTTTAAACTTAGATTCCAAATACTGTAATACTTTTTGGCGATTATAATAACAAATATCCAAATCAACATCACACATCAAACTACCATCAAGATATGTTATCCCGTCAATAACCTGCTTTTTAGCTCGAATCTTGGATATAAATCTTTCGAAATAAAGATCATATTTAACTGGATCAATTCTAGTTACGCCGATTAGGTAAAGAATAAGTGAACCAGCAGCTGAACCTCTACCTAATCCAACTGGTATACTGTTTGTTTTACAAAAATTAATAACATCCCATACTAGTAAAATATAATCCGTAAATCCTAATTCTTTTAATGTTTCTAGTTCGTGTTTTGCTCTGTCGATATATTTCTTATAATCTTTATTGTCTTTTTCTATCTTTAAGTCCTTAAAACCATTTAAAGCTAATGCTCTGAGAAAATCATAATTAGAAACATCTTCGCTAATATTAAGATGTCTTTTTAAAGATGCATCAATATTAAATTCTGGAAGCCTAACTCCATGCAATCCAAGATCAGTAGTAGTGAATTTACTATATAAAGCTTCGTCTTTTAGGATATTATTCATGGTCTTCATCTTCTTTATCAATGTTATCTATTTCTTTATTAAAGGCGTCTAATCCAGTTGCTAATATTTTCATGGATGCTTTATCCTTTAAATTAAAGAATACGTCTGCTTTGCCTTGTTTCTTACCTTTTTGGACAGTAATAAGTAAATACTCTATTGCACCATCTTCTAATTTTTGGATTATATCATAAATATCGTCTAGTGATGCCATGTTATACCTCTAATTGCCATTTCAATTTATTCCATACTTTTAAATTCAAGTCAAGATCATTAATGGCATCATGAAGTTTTTCGTAATCATGCTCTATTCCATTTTCTTTTCCTAGGAAAGTCAAAGAGCTTTTAACATTCTTTTTCCTAGTATGAAGAATTTTATATTGATATTCAGTTAAATTATCTTTTGAATTGTAAGGCGTTTCATATTTTATACCTCTTGCTATTGCATTTGTATCAATAAATTTGCTCACAAGATGATCCCAATTACAACCCATATATTTATAATACTCTTTTATAAGATAAATGTCAAACCCAAGGGTATTATGGCCAATAATATAATCTGCGTTATCTAGCCAATCTTTAATAGTTGCAAATACTTCTTTTGGATCGTGTCCCTCTTTTTGAACTTTCTTATGATCATATCTTGTAATTCTGGCTGCGTCTTGACTGATTTTTAAATCTGTTTGCCATTTTAAATAGAAATTCTTTTGATCTATCTTTTTATCTCCTTGGACTTTTAGCATGGCTATTTGCCATGGAATATTATGACAAAAATTAAGACAAAGGTTAAATGTCTCACAATCTATGAATACCAAAGTTTTATTTTTATTATATCTTAGAAGATGTTCGTCCATAGCTTTATACTTCTATTATAAATGATTTTTGATATGAGTCCATCTTATTTTTGTTATATAAATCATTAGGAATTTGCATGTTTCTTATTTCATAATGCCATTCTAAATGCCTTAGTCTATTTTGATAAAACCATTTGTTATTATCTTTTGTTAAATTATAAAGATAAAAATTCATTAAATCTTCAGAAAATGCTACTATAATAGATGGCGCACCACAACATCCTGTTATATATATACTATATTTTTTCTGCGCCTCTTTTCTATATCTTCTGATAATTGCTTTAAAATAATTATCGCGAGGCTGAAACTTATGATGACCAATTCGTGTTAATTCTAATCCAGCTACCATTTTAGGTAAACCGTTTTCTAAATTAATCATGCAAGCTAAATCTAAATCAATACAATAAAGTTTATCTTGAGCATAAATCATATTTCTATAGCCCAAAGATCTATCTTCATTATCTTCCCTTTGCCTAATCTTTTGATTGTATTCTCCTACGATCTTTTGTGGGTCTTTAGTGATCATTTTTTATCTTTCCAGCTTTCAAAACAAAATTCATTACTGCTCATATGTTCAAGATCTGGTTTATTTAAAACAGTTCTTTTATTAATACATCTAAAGGTCAAATATGTTTTAAAGTCTTTTCTATCAGTATAGTAAATACTTTTTGCATTAAAAACTTCTAGTTTATTCTTTTCTGCAAATGATAGCATTTTATCTTTAATAAGAAAATCAAAAGGTAATTCGTTCTGTTCAATAAATACTACTGGCTTAGTAAAGTCTATTTGGGGAACACATATGCTATTTTTTAGAGTATTATTAAATATGAAAGAATCGTAGAATGGAATACCCATGATTAGATCGTCTGACCAGTTATTCTTTATTGTTGTATAATCTAATCTAGGTTCATAATAAAAACCATCTTTTGCGCCAATACTAAATAGTTTAGTTAAAAATTCATAACCTTTTTTATTTTTAAAGAAAAGTATCAGTTTTGAGTTCTTAACTCTTGATTCATCAGTTTTATCAGCCATTGACTCTGTAACCGAAATTCTTAATCCATAATTCAATTTAATATCATTGTTCTTGCAATTTGTATAAGCTTCAAGAAATGATGACATATTATCTTCTACTAGGAATATCTCTTTTAATTTATTTTGTTTAGCTATTTGAATAATAGAGTCTGGATACTCATCTCTTTGAGACTTATCCTCTAAAGTAAGAATAGACCTTCCTAAAGAATAATGAGATTTGAATAAGGGTATCATTTTTACCAATATAACAGGAATTTATAAATATATCAATCTAAAAATTCGTCTTTTGAGTCGTCAAGAAACTCATTTTTATCAGAACTAGTTTGAAATTTTGGGCATCCTTCATATGTTCGAGTTTCTACTTTAAATCCTTCTATATCTTTAAAATTATCTTCTAGACTAGTTTCTATTACTTCGCCTTTATCATTTACTTTAACATAATATTTATATGAATCTTTATACGGACACTTCCATCCACCAACTTGACACATCCATTTATTCTTAGCGCTATCTATAGCAAAGTTTGATCTCGCAGATTCCTCATCAAATTTGTTAACATAATCATTAATATGTTCAAGATAATGCTCAAATCCCTTAATTTGATTATCATCAAACACTAATTCTTGAATTGGCTGCTTAGGAAACCTAAGAAACAAGAACTTAACTATTGGTTTCAATTTTGGCCACAATTTCTTGCTTGCTAGACTATACATCATAGCTTGAATATTGGCTTCAAGGTCATCACCCCTAAACTTGTATTTGGAGCTTTTATAGTCGATTATATGCATTTCTTTTTTGATTTTAATAGGCTTATCTATAAAACCACGAATATGATATTTTGGTTCATCATTTTGAATATTAAAATCATACTCTGGCTTAACTATTTCACCACCTTCTCCAAAGAAATCATTTTTAAGACCGACTAAAATCATATCATTTAATAATTTATAATTACTTTCCTCTAGTTTAACTTTTAATGATAATTTTTTAACTAATCTATTTACTCCTTCATCTCCATCAATAGCATTCTTTTTTATTATTCTTTTATAATTTTTAATATGTCTTTTATTTAAAAGCAATTCAAAAATTGTATGACAAATTGTTCCCCTTAAAGCCCCGTCATTTTGACTTTGAGGAACTTTAGTATGATAGTTATTCCAGTAAACCCAAGAGCAGGTTTCAAGAGTTTTAATTCTAGATGCTGATAATACTTTTAAAGATTGTTTTTCCATTGAGCTATTTCTTCTTTTCTCATTTCGCCAAAATCTTTTTTAGGTGGTAGAGCTATTTTTAATTGATTTTTATCAAAGTATCTACCTAATCTGCTTTGGGTTTTTTCTGCTGCGATATTTCCAGCGTTATTTTTATTAGAATCATTATTTAAACTGATATAAATCTTTTTTGGATCAAGTTTTAAACAGTAATTTAAAATCGCTAAACTTAAAGTAGTTCCAAATGTAACAAGAGTATTCTTGACTCCAGCTTGCCATAAGCTCAACATATCTCCAATACTTTCAACCAAAACTATTTCTTTTTGTTGCTGTATGATTTCTGAGTTAATAAATAGTGGATAAACAAACTCTGTTTTTTCACCAATATGCTTCCACTTTATTTTAGATAAATTAGTAATATCTCTTCCAGAAAATCCTATAATATTATTCTTGGCGTTAAAAATAGGAAACACATATCTATTCTTCATCTTTCCCATTTTTGCAACTCCACCTTTAAAGATTTTTAATGTTTCAAGGTCTACTCCTCTTTTGAGCCAATAGCTTTGATTGTCTTCTAATCTAGAAAGAATTTCTGTATCAAATTTTTTAGAAGATTTTATAAGTGGTTTTTGGGGTTCTGTTGGATTCTTAAATGCAAAGTTTTTGTTTTTAAGCCATTCTTGAGCTTCACTTGGATTTTCTAATTTTAATGTTAGTTTAACTAATGAGTTTATATCTCCGCTTATATTCTGTTTGAAATCTACCCATTTACCAGTATCTTTGTAGATTCTTAATACAGAATCATTATCGCTATCCCTATATAAAGGTTTAGCTCTAAATTCTTTTCCACAATCTTTTAATTGGTAACCAAGATCTGTTAAGATTTGATACACGTTTAACTCTTCCATTCTAAAGCCTCGCTTATTGTAGGAAATTCTTTAATAAAAATCTTCTTGCACCTTTCTGCAATCGCTCTATGTTCTTTTTGAGTATTCTGTTCTGTTCTCAATTCTATATAATGAATCCAACTTCTTAATGAACCTTTCATGTACATTGTAGTTTGAGTTGTTAAAGGTAGTATCATTCTCGCTACTTCTTTTGCGACTCCATTTTCAATCATTGTATCGTAACAATGCTGAGAAAGAGATAGGGATTCTATTAGAATCTCATTAACTTTATCATATGCATCGGTATTTGTTTTCATAAGAATTTCACCTACTTGCCTATTCTTATCTCCTTGTAGTCTAAGTTCTATATCTTCAAACTCATTTGCAACGCTATATCTTTGACTAAACTCTTGAAAACTAAATGATCTGTGTCTAAGAATTTGAGCTGCAATTCCTCTGCTAGTTTTAATTTCAACGCACATATCAACTAGTTCGAATGGGCTCCAATGCTTATGTTTAATTAAGAATTTTAATAGTTTTGGAGCAGTTTCAGCATTCATCTGATTCGATGGATTGCTAACTCTTGCACAAAATGCTACCAAGTCTTCTGGATTTTTAATTCCTTTTATTTCTGGTTTTGTAATTGATACTAAGTCTACGTTCATAACAGTTCTCCGTCATTTGCATTTGCATCATTAAGTTCGTATTGTTCTCTTTGACGCTCTGCTACATCTGCGAGTGATCCTCTTTCTTCGATATTAAAATTTTGAACATTATAATTTAAATAATTTTGTGACCAAATTTCTTTGCCAGTACAATCTAGTCTTCTAACCAAATCTTGGTGACCAGCTGCATCTTTTCCTTGGAATCTAGTTTTGGTTGGGATCAATTTATGAGTTCCAAATGCTTGACCATCGAGAGTAATCTCGTCTAGAGTTTTTCTTCTAAAGATTGCTACAAATGACGCAAACCATTGTAATCTATCTGAAAGTGAAATTACAGAACTATCATCAACAACTTCTGAGCCTTTTCTATTGAAACTTTCGCCAGTTCTATTTAATTGCATAGCGGTAATAATTGGACAATGAATTTCTTCTGAAATCCTTTTGAGTTTATCGATCTTATCTCCAATCGCTTGATGTTCAGCCCAATTTTGGCCTACTTTTTCTCCAGTTAGTTTAATATAATCGTAAGCTATCATAGCTTGATTTCCTCTTCCAACTTTAGAAAGATACCATCTGCGAATTATAGAGCATACTTGATCAATATTTTTATTTCCTACATGATAATGAAAGTATTCATATTTCTTAACTTTATCCCAAGCTTCTCTTACCTTTTTAGTCATCTCCTCATTTTTACGCCAATTACCCGTTTCAAGATACCAAACTGGAACACCACTCAAAGATGCAACCATTCTTAATTGAATATCTACGGTTTGCATTTCTGTATCAAGAATAAGAGTTTTAGTTTTATTCTTTGGATTGATAGAAGTTTTAAAGCAGATATCATTTAACCAAGTAGATTTTCCTTGACCTGGTCTACTTGCAATTGCATAAATGTTGCCATTCTTTAAGCCACCATACATTCTATTAAATTCAGAGTATGGAGTTATAAGTCCAGTATCTTCTTTTGGACTATTGCCAATTTCTTCTATAAGATCTTCGACTCCTTCAAAGATATTAATTGGCATATCATTTTCTGAATAAGAAGAAATCTTTTTATTATAAATTTGATCTATTTTAGTGATAATAGAATCAAGGGATTCGTCTGAATTTTTTGTTACATATTCTTTAAGCTTATCTGCTGTCGAAGAAATCTCTCTTCTAACTCGTAGCTTAATAAGCTCTTTGCATGCTTCCATAGTAGCTTCTTGGGTTATTTGTGAGAAACTTAAATTATCAATATAATCGAAAATGTTGATCTCATCTTTAAATGATATTCCAAGATTCTTAATCTTTTCGGCTAATAGAACTTTATCTACATTTTCGCCTTTATGCTTGATATTCTTGAATATTGAATAAATAGTACAATGAACATCATTATAGAAGTCATTCTCTGTTAAAAACACATCAATATCTGCAAATAAATCTTGATGCTTTAATAGACCGCTTAAAACGTGTCTTTCTACTTGTAAAGAATAAATCATCCTTTATATATGATACCAAACTAGAAATTAAAAGTCAAGTTTTAATCTTCTTCCGAATCTTCTTCGTCTTTTCTGGCAATTAAATCAGTTGTAGCCTCTAAATTGAGTTGATCTATACTTTGGCTCCATGTGTTCAAATAATATAAAAGAGCCATTGCATTTATTTGATTATCAAATTTTGTATATACTTGAGGTTCACCTTTGCTTGAAAAATTAAAAAGTACATACCCTCCAAAACTGCATTCATCAATTTGTTTTAAAAGTGAATCTGGTATTTTAAATTTTTTCTTATTTGTCACTACAAAATTTTACACTTAAATAATTAATATTCCGCACTTTTCTTCTATATATTGTGGTGATAAATTTTTTAAATCATTTTCATAGAGTTCTAGAAATTTAAATCCATTAATTTCTAACCATTTTTCTTTTTTAACATCTCTTTTTATGCTTTGAAGGTATTTTAATCTAGAATTATCATGAAAAAACTTATTAAAGCTCTCATGTTGGTTGCCTTGTATTTCAACGGCTATCTTTTTTGTTGCATTTAATAAATCTACTTTAAGCATACTTCCATAAACTGGAAACTCTTCATATACAATGTGATTTTTCCAGTAAGGATAAAAGAATTGTTTGAATTTAAATTGCAACTTGCTTCTGGATTTTCCATCCCAATCTATTTGGTAATTTCTTACATTTTTATTAACGAGCTTGCCGTTAATATTCAATAATCTCATGATGCAAGAGTATTAATAAATTTATTATAGAAATATTCTACGATTGGTTTATTTTCTTCAAGATAAGATCTTAAATTATCTATTCCTTGATGCTGCTTCTTGAGTTCTAGATTTGATTTTTTAAGTTCATCAATAATTTCATCAGAAAAAGTAACCCATGCTCCTTTTGCAGTAGCAAATTCCCAAGCCAAGATTTGATCAATAACTTCATACTCTCTCCAAACAGAAGAACCATCTTTACGACCATACTTGATTGGGTATTGAATCTTAGAGTTTGTAGATTCATTTGTGGATTTTTTAATAACAATCTTAACATTATGCCCAATAATTTTATTCTTAACTGGATCATATTTGTCATTTGGTTTTTCAAGAATAAGATCCTTATTAAATTTTGGTTCAAATTCAAGAATCCAGTTGGCGAAATGCAGTAGCGCATTTCCACCAGTGGCAGTGGTTTGACGAATATCCTTATTAGCTGCGTAGGGATCAAGTTTAATATCTGATCGAACTTGACTTATGAAGATTGCGATGTGACCACGTTTGGAAAGCGCAAGAGAAATCTTCTTCATCAACATCGAAGAAATAACCGCTCCGCCAGCAACCTTTGTTGCCTCGGTCATGCTTTTTTGAGAGTCACCCTTTGTCATCAAACCGTCTACAGAATCAAGAATAAAGATATATCTCTTATTTTCGTCATTAGACTGAATAAGGTCTTTCATCAATTCTGAGACTGTTTCAAAAATATTGCATTCAAATACAAAGCAAGTTCCATCGACCCACTCCTTGGGGTCAGTTACAAATTTAATTCCAGAACGCTCCTTGATTTCCTTGCTTAATCTTCCTTCTGCTTTAAAAAGTAAAGCTCGAGAATTTTCTACTGATTTAAGGAAATTCTTTGTTACCTCCAGCGCTTCTGAAGTTTTACCGCCTTCATTCATGCCAATAAATCTATGTAATCCTGGGCATAAACCTCCACCAGTAGCAATATCCAGGTTTAAACTACCAGTTGATACTTTATAGTAAATTTCATCTTCAAAATTATAATGATCTTCTTTATTATCTTTTAAAAATGATAAGAGTCTATCTGATGCACTTGGACCAGATGGTTCAATAATTTCTTCTTTAGGTTTTCTTCCCATATCTTATAAATTCTAGCAGGGTTTTAGGCTTTTGGCAAATCTTTTTATCATTTTGCACTTTATTTTCTTCTAATTTTACAATTTCTGTATTTAAATTCAAATTAAAACTTTCATATTCTTTTAGAATAAAGGCTTTTCCTTCTGGCTTAAGAAACCATGCTAATGATGGTGGTGGACTTCCTAAATCTTTTAGATTATCCCAAAAATCAAAAGAATTAAATTTTTTAACTAATTTTTGAGCGATTTTAATTTCTCTTGCCCAATTAATATTTCCTTTAACAAATTTCTTAACTATTAATTGACAAAGTTTATGATTGGATATTTTCAATATCACATTCTACCATTTTTTTAATAAGATTGTCAAATGAAATTTTTGGTTTCCAGTTTAATTCTTTTCTAGCTTTATTTGAACTACCAAGAAGAAGCTCTACTTCTGCTGGCCTATAGAATTTTGGATTAATTTGAATTAATACTTTCTTATCCTTGGATAGATATACTTCATGTTCTTTTTCACCAATCCATTCGCCGCTTATTCCAGCGCAAGCAAAAGCTTTTTCAGCAAATTCTCTAATCGTGTGAGTTTCATTAGATGAGAAAATATATTCTTTTGGTATTCCATCATAATTAAGATTATATTTATCTTGATTTAACATCATCCAAACACCTTCTACAAAATCTTCTGCATCGCTCCAATCTCTCTTTGCGTCTATATTTCCTAATTCGAGTGGTTTGAATTCTTGATTATTTTTAATTGCATCATAAATTCTTGCTACATTTTTTGTAATTTTTCTGGTTACAAATTCCTCTCCTCGCCTTGTGCCTTCGTGATTGAAGAGCCAGCCTTGAATAGCGTAAGTATTATAAGACTCTCTATACACTTTCACTAATTGCCTAGAAGCGGCCTTGCTTGCTCCATATGGACTTCTTGGTTTTAATGGATGATTTTCATCTTGAGGAGTATATTGAACATTTCCAAATTCTTCGCTTGAACCAGCTTGATAAAGTCTGCAAGATGGTTTATAAAGCCTAATAGCTTCTAAAATATCAAGAACTGCTGTGGAATTGGTTTGCCAAGTTTGTCTAGCGAAATCCCAACTACTTGCAACAAAACTTTGAGCAGCAAAGTTAATAAAATAATCTGGTTGAAGTTTTTCTACAGTTCTAGAGATTGCATGAGAATCAGTTAAATCAAAATTAATAAGATGAAATCTATCAGATTTAATATGTTTAATATTTTCATGATTATATACGCTTAACCTTCTTACTCCACCAAAAATAAGATAATCTGTATTTTTAAGTAAAAAATCAACCATATGGCTTCCATCTTGACCAGTAACTCCAGTTATTACTACTGTTTTTCTTCCATTTATTATTCTGCTAGCGTCTTCAATGTTAAGGATATTAGAAGTGTCTATTTTTTTACCATAATAGGTTTCTTGAAAATTTAAATTCATATTTATATATTATAACAATTTTTTATAAAAATCAATTGTTTGTTTTAACCCATCTTTAAAAGGTGTTGTTGGATACCAATTTAATTCTTTATTCATTTTAGTATTATCTATTGCATATCTAAAATCATGACCTTTTCGGTCTTCTACAAAAGATGTATAATCTTGGGGATTGACATTCAATACTTCACAAATATCATTAATAATCTGTAAATTCGTTTTTTCACAATTTCCCCCTATATTATATGTTTCGCCAATTTTACCATTATTTAGTATAGACCATACTGCTACACAATGATCATCAACAAAAATCCAATCTCTTACATTTTTTCCATTCCCATAAACAGGTATTTTTTTATTGTTTAGTATTGAATTTATAACAACTGGTATAAATTTTTCATTATGTTGATTTGGTCCATAATTATTAGAGCAATTTGAAATTGTAATTAAACTTTTAAAAGTATGATTATAAGCTTTAACTAGCATGTCGCTAGCAGCTTTTGATGCAGAGTACGGAGAGTTTGGGGCGTATGGGGTCGTTTCTGTAAACTTACCCTCTTCACCTAAAGTTCCGTAAACCTCATCAGTAGAAATATGATGAAATCTAATCTCTGGAAAGTCTCTAATTATTTCTAGCAAATTAAATGTGCCTAATATATTGGATTGAATAAATCTCCTTGGATCAGATATTGAATTATCAACATGAGACTCGGCAGCAAAATGAACTATATGAGTTATATTGTATTGTTTTATTATTCTTTTAAATTCTTCTTTTGAAGGAGAGTAGTCTAATATATCTATCCAAAAATCATAAAATTTATATCTAGGATTATCTTGAATAGATTCTATGTTTTTCTTATTTGCGGCGGAATTTCTCTTAGTTGTTGTATCTATATTGATAATGGTGTTTACTTCTTTTTTATTAATTATATATTTAATAAAGTTAGAGCCAATAAAACCAAGACCACCTGTTACGATAATATTCATTTAATTAAATTTAAAAATTCTTTTTTATTTAAAATATAGTCTTTTTCATTATATATTGTTGAGCAAATGGAAATCATTATATCGCTACCAGTTAAAAATTTTTGTGAATCCCATACCATTTGTGGTATATGCACGAATTCTCCTTCTTTGATTAAGATTTTTTCTTTTTTATTTCCATAATCTAGATTGACTTGTATTTTACCTTTAACACATATTAAAAGTTGTTGAGTTTTGAAATGGGCATGATTTCCTCTAGTTGTATTTTTTGGTACATCTCTTACTATAAAAACTCTCTTGGGAATAAATGGCAACATTTTAAAGTCAATGGGTAGTAAATACCCTCCTCTTTTATCTGTAAAGGTATTATAAATCTTTATATTCATTGACTTTTTTAAGTATATAATTTAAATTAGTTTTTGTCAACTTATAATGAAATGGTATACTTACTGTTTTTTTAGAGATTCTTTCTGAATTTGGACATTTTTGATCAATTTTTGAATATATTTGATTTAAATTCTGAGCTTCATAATGAAGTCCACAAATAATTTCATCTTTTTTCATAGCTTCTATAAAATTCTTATTATTATTTACTTCTATTCTATAAAGATGATCACTGGTATTATTCAAATTTAATTTTTTATTATAAAAATCTCTAATATTTTTTAATTTATTTTTTGTTGAATCAAATTTATAAAAATTTCTGAGGACAATTTCTGCTTGTATTGAATTCATATACATTTTGTATCCTGGAAATTTAACTTGTCTTTCCCAATTATTTTCTGCATAAGACATCCCATTCATTACGGCTTCTTTTAGCCAGCAAATTTTATCATAATCGTCAGAAACAATCATGCCTCCATCAATTCCTCCTATTGGTTTAGTTGGATAAAAACTAAAAAACATCACATCATTAGGATTTGCTTCGTTTTTGAATTGATTCTTTTCTACTTTTTGTGCGGAATCAATTATTTTATAGTCTTTAAATTCATGTAGTATATAGGAATTCCCTATCCATTCTGTATTATCGGTGAATTTTATAGAATTTCCAGATGTTATTAATGCATTTAATACTACTGGAGGTATCATGCTTGGAACATTTACTTGTATTTTTTTATTTAAAAATAATAAGAATATAGCATTTGTGGCGCTATTTATTGAACATGCATATTTTGCGCCTACATATTTGGCGATGGAATTTTCTAATTCTACAACATTTTTATCATGTAGATGATTTTTAAATTCAGAAAGATCTATTTTATAATTATTTAAATTAAATAATTTTATCATATTTACAATATGGAAAATTTAGCCATTGTACCAACTTGGTTTATTAAATTTAAAAAATTTAAGGCTGGTCTATATTCTTCTCTGTTAAAATCATGTATAAATACTATTGTATTTTGATTACCAAGTTTTGAACATATTGAGGCGCAGGACACTCTAGCTCTTCCATCTATCAAAATTATATCGTATGGTCCATATGGAATTGGATAATCTATATAATCTTTAAATTCTTGATATGTTCCACAATGTACTCCTTCGGTATATGGTAAATTGGGCGTTCTTAATACGATTTTAGCATTAGATGGTAGATCATTTTTAATTTTAAAAAACCAATTTTCTTGATGTTCTATAGATAAAATCTCTTTGCATTTTTGAGCTATTTCAAATGTTGACTCTCCAGACCCATACTCTAAAACCTTGTGAGTTTTATTTATATGATCTAAGAAAAAAGAAGATTCTTCGCTTGTGCTAAACATATTCTTTTAATTGTTTATTAAATTTTAATTTTAAATTTTCTAAATTTTTAAAAATAGCTTCTGGATGTGTTCCGTCAAATTTTGAAGTTCCGCAAAATCCTCTTGTATTAGGTTTAAATTCATGTACTCCTTCGTATCTTTGTTCAATCGTATTTTTTTGATTTTGATCTCCAACAACCCAAGGTAAATATACTTCATTAAAATAATTGTCTATGCACATTTCTTTACTAATTTCGCTTTTATAATAGCCCACTTTATTAAAAACTTGTTTTGGAAATACATAAGAATAATGATACATTTGAATTCCAAAATTATTCCATAGAGTTTCAGAATCTATATGCAACCAATTTATATTAGAATTATCTGGATATCTTATCGTTGGTGGTCTATGTTTTTCCCATGAACAACCTGGAGTTACTTTAAATATTCTTAAAAAATTATCTTTATTTAATTCGAATCCATTTAAATAGTGATCAAATCCTCCATAAAAAGAACAACTTCTGACTCCCATTCTGGTGGGTTTATATTCTTCCATAATTTGAATTATTTTTTTTAAATCTTCTGTTTTATATACTTCATCTGAATCAAGATTAAAAAGATAATCTATATCTGATCTTAAATTTTTCATATAAGTTTGGCATTGTTCATCTTTTTCTGAGTATTGACCATGAGTTATTATAATTTTTTTATCTGGATCTGGGAATGTATTTAAAATATGATTAGTTTCATCCTCTGAAGTTGTTTTACCCATCCTTTGCCAATATGAAACTGGTCCTTCTGCAATTAAAATTTGTTCAGCAAATGGATAAACTTGTTCTAGGCATTCTTTTAAAACATAATCACTTTCAAAAACTATCATGCCAAATGCCAATTTCATTTTTTTCTTTCTAGTAAAATTGAACTACCAAGGTCTTCTGGCATGTCAATTTTGTCTATTAAATTAAATTCTTTGGTTATATTCTGGAAGTCATTAAAGTTTATGATTGATCTAGATGTTTCTAGGTTTCCATATGTGCCATATTTTACAGTATTAGTTGGTTCATTTGAAAAAATTTGTCTATGTATTATAAAATATTTATCAATATTATTTAATATTTTAATTAATATTTCTACTGGGGTCTCCATTTCGGACAAGAAGCCATTACAAACAATTAAATCATTGTTTTTTAAAAAAGAAAAGTCTGAGTTATATGCGTCAAAGTATCCATATTTTAATCGTGGATTTACTATTTTTGCTACGTTTTCTATTATATGCTCCAAATCGAATCCTTTATATTCATATTTATTTTGATATACTCTACCCAATTCTGCTGCACCACATCCCAAATCTAATAAAGTTTTAATATCTGCTCTTTGAACTAATATGTCTAGATATTTAAAATGAAAAGAATGCTCCAATCTGGGCCATCCATTTAGTCCTAATGCTCCTCTTATCATTTCTGAACAGAGAATGTCCTTATTATACCACGCAGATTTTATTTCTTTATTCATTTTGAATTTGGATATGGACAAAAGTCTTCCTTAAGTATATCATATTTTTTTCTAATTTCAATGATTTTATTATAATAATCTTCATATATATTATAGATATATGTATTTAATCTCTCTGGATTATGCCATTCATCCTTATAACCAGAGTACCATTTATTGTTTTTTATATTAAAATGCGAAAAATGATTAAATAAAATTCTTTGCTTTGCGTTATTAAATTTATAGATTACATTTCTTTTATCTAAAAAGTTAAAATTTTCGAAATTCCATGGTGCGCCATGACCAATTTCTCCTTCTATAACTTGTATCTTATCTTTGCCAAAAATAGGCTCGAATAATTCTAAATATTTTTGATCGCCACATGTTCCGTGAGATTTTGCAAATTGATTTTTGCAGTTAAACATTAAATCTTTCCAAAATCTAGATATTGTTATTCCTGGGTTTGATTTTTTAAAATAAATAATACCAACATTATAATTTCCTGTTCTTGATTCGTGATTATAAAATGATGATTGATTTTTATGCGTTACCAATCCACAATCTTTTTCTTTTATTTCTTTTTTTAAAATTTCCAAGCTTTCATAAAAAACCAAATCTGAATCACAGTACAAGACGGCTTTTTCGCTATGTTTTTCTAGTATATAATTTGTAAAATATGGAGTTAAGGAATAGCAATAGTAAGCATGATCTCCTAAATCATACCAATCTCCTAATTCTTCTTTTATGTTTCTATTTTTTATTTTCAATAAATTCTCGTCTTCTTTTTCTAGATCATCTAATAGATATGTTTTAATTTCTTTTATTTTATTGCAAATCTGAAAGCTTTCTTGATCTAAGCATAGGACATGAATTTTTAAATTTGTATTATATTTTAATAATGACTCTATCATTACTAATCCTTTATCCATATAATTAAAATCAAATAATGTACAAATTGTCATAATGTTAATTCGACTCCTTATACTATAATATAATTTTTATCGTCTCTTATAACCAAATCTATATCATTATCTATTTTATCTTTCATGTATATTTTTGATGCATTACTCAAAAATCCCATCCACCAACTATATGTACCAAAACTTAATATTAATTTTTTAAAGCATACAAATTTTTTTAAAGTATCTATTGTAGAGCCATTATAGATTTCTACATTTTTAAATTCATTTTGTATTTTTTTAATAGTAGAATGCGTGGGTTCATCTGATGTTATAATAATTTTTTCTGGTTTTTCTATTTTTAAAATATCAATAAAATATTCGTCTGGTAAATCACATTTTTGAACTTCTCGTGGAATGTCATCTTTTCTTATATGTATTCCAATTGTATTTTCTTCTATCTGTTCTTTATTTGGATTTAATTCTTTAAACCATGTTCTAATCTCTTGTTTATAGTTTTTATAATAAATATATTTTTGAAAATAACCTTCTAAAATAAACATTCTGTCTTTTTTATTTTTTAATATATTTTCTAATAAGTCGTCTTTATAATCATATCCATAAATTATTTCTTGAGGATCTCTACATATATTGCCGTCAATAGAGGTTAGGTTTAGTTCTTGCAAAAGAGGTAAATTATTAATTAATGCGTAATTAAATTCTTGTGCAATAATTCGAGCAAAGCAATACGAAAACATTTGATTGCCTAGCCTGCCTGGTGTTGGATTTACTATAACCATATTATTTTAACATTATATCATAATACTCTTTATATTTCATATTTATTTTAGAATTAAATGTATAGTTATTCCATGGTGGATCCCAGCGACAAAAATGAGAAATAATATTATTATTATTGTAATCTGTCCAAAATGAAAAATAATGATTAGGTATTTGTTCAGCTAATTCATTATAAATTAAATTTATAATTGGTTGATCAGTTCCAGTTTCCACATGTTTGTTTATATTTTTATATTTTTCATGTAAATCATATAATTTTTTAACTGTATCTTCTTTTATTATTGAAGAATTATAAAGTAATATTCCTGTATTAAAACCATATTTTTTAATATCAGTTTCTTGTGCTAAAAGATTATAATCATTTTGATTTGATTCATTAATTGGACTCCACATAGTAAAAAATTTTTCAATTGAATTTCCTTCGAAATCTACGAATAAATTATTATTTTCATTTAATAAATCAAATAATATATTTAATTTATCAAAAATCATTGTATCACAGTCTAAATATAAAATTTTATTCCAACTTTTAAAATATGTTTCAAAAATATGATATTTTATATAGTATGCTCGATCATATGGAGTAACGACTGGAAAGAAGAGTATGTTATATTTTTCTAATATGGGTTTTATTTTATCTTCTTTGCTTTTGTCGTAAATAATACAAATATCAATTTCTCCATGCTTATCTCTGATATTATTAATATTGTACTTAATATGATTCAAATAATTTTCATCTGTACCAAAAACAATTAATTCTCTCATTCTAATACTTTTATAATTTTGTTCGCACAACCTTTATATGTATAGTACTCGTTGTATATATATTTTCCAATATTTATTTTTTTATCTATTTCTTCTTTAGGAATGGATTTAAGTATATTATTTATATTATCTATATCTTTAGCATCAATAAATACTCCGTAATCATTAAAATTTATCATATTATTAAATGGAATCCATGGTTTATCCGAAATATATACTGGAATAGATTCGTGTTGTAGGGCTTCGCATATTCTAAAAGATGTTGCTCCATATCCTCTTGGGCATAAAGAAAAAATACTTCTAGACATTATATTTGAAAATGCATCATAACTTATGGAATTTTCAAATAAATATCCATCTTTATTTCTAAGATTGCTATGTAATTTTTCTCTAATCCAATTATTTCTTCCATATATAACACCTATAAAGCTCGCAAAGATATTCTTATTTTGTATTTTTATATTTGAATTTGGTTGACAGTTTAATGGAATTGCATAATTTCCAATGAATCCATTCTTGCCACCTCCTCCACCTTGTCCAAAAACATATATATTATTATATTCAAATGAATTCACAATACCATCGTCCCATTGAATTATGGTGAAATATTCTTTATTTTTATCTAAACCATTTAGAAATTCATTTATTTCAGATATATCTTCTTGGGCATAATTTTTTGAAATATAATAATTTGTCCAAAATATTGGTAAATATATTTTATTGGTTTGAGGTTTATTTTCTGTAAACCAATTGTAAAAATATTCTTCAAATATAATTTTATTATTTGGAGGGTATTCATGGTTGGTTTTAACCATAAAAGGCGTTTCTAGTATGTTCATTGCCATTCGCAAGTATTAAAATGTATACAAATCGTTTCTTCTTTAACGAATGATTTTATATAATTAATTGATTGATCGTTTAAATTTCTAACTGAATTCCTTTCCGCTCCTGGAAATGGAAAAAAATAATTTTTATTTAAATTTTTAATATTTGGTAAATTATTATTATCATTATAAATTTTATGAATATAATATGGGCCAGTTTTATGCATTACCATTCCAGCCTCATCTCCATTTTCATTTTTTATTACTGGAGTATTTTTGGATAAACCTTCTAAAAAATCTTTACAAATTTTATGATTCGAAATAGATCCCACGATACTATTCCATGTTTCATTTTCATTACCGCTTCCAATAAAAAAATCATAGTTTAACAATTCATCAAATTTCTTAATTTGAATAAAATCATAATCCATATAAATTCCACCATATTTATTAAGAATTTCAAATCTTAAAATATCAGATTTGGATCCTACGTTTTCAGTTTTATCAAAAAAATCTTTTTGTACCAATTCAAAATTAATATTATTATCGTTCCATTCTTTAATTTCGTAATCATTATTTATTCGTTTGATTTCATTTAATGTAATATCAAATTTTTCTGGTCTTTTCTTTCCAAGCCATATTAAATGTATAATTTTAGGTATCATTTTTAAATATACTAATTGCATTTTCAATGCTACAGAGAATATTTGGTAACTCTAGATTTAATTTTTTAATTTTTTCCGTGGAAAGTATACAATTACTCCTTGCTACTTTAAAATTCATTTCATCTTGGTCTAAGAATTTCCAATTCTTGTTTTCTAAATTATATTTTTTAAGTATTTGAGTAATTTCTTTTGCATTTGCTGCGCCCTGATTGGTTACATTATATATACCATATTCTGGTTTATTTTTTAAATTTATAAATTTATAAATGAATTGATTAAGATCATTTATATTTGTTAAGCTATTATTATAACTAATAAGATTTTCATATTTTAATATTTTATCTATATAATTACGCTCAGAAGATTTCTGTGAAAATGGCATTCTTATTCTAAAGATATAAGAATTGGTGTTTTTCAATGATAATTCGCATGCGTGTTTAGTTTTGCTATAAAAACTACTACTTTGATTATAAATTCCAAAATTTGGTTCATCTTCTTCTGTATAATCTTTTTCATATCCAGTATAAACGCATCCACTACTAATATGAATAATAGGTATATTCCAATAAGATGCTACTTCTGTTAAAAGAATGGGTAGTTTTACATTATATTTCCAACAAGTTTCTTTATCATTCTCGCAACCTTCTACGTTTGGCCTTCCAGTATATCCAACGCAATTTATAATATAATCTATTTGAATAGATTGATTTTGTTGAAAATATTTATTTAGAGTATTAATATCTAAATAATTTAAATCTTTTTTAGAATAAATATTCGATTTTATATCTAACTTAGATATTAAATACTTGTTAAGATTTTCCCCTATATAACCTTTACCGAGTAATAAAATATTTTTCATATATATAGTCTTCTATAGATCTAAATTGTAGACATTTTTCAAAATTATATTTAACCGCTTCCATTCTAGAGTGGTATTCGTCTTCTGATAAATTATTTAAAATATTATTAAATTCTTCAAAAGAAGAAAATTGTAGTATTCCATTTTTATCAAAAACTGACCCTATGTTTCTTGCTCCAAGATATATAGGAATTGTACCAGTAGCAAAACAATTTAATATTTTTTCTGTAAAATATAAATCATCTATATAATTTTCTATTACTATAGAAAACATGTAATCTTTTAGTGTTCTAAAAATTGGGAGCCAATTTCCATCTCCAGGTCCTCCTCCGCCAGTAAATTTATCTATTTTAGTATTATTTTTAAGAAAATCTATGATTTGTAGTCTAACTAAGTGTAATTCGCACATTTTTTTATTAGAAGATACCATTGAACATAATTTATTTTTATTATAAATTTGTATTTCGCCTTCTCCATGGGGTAAGTCGTTTCTGCCTCCTATCCAAATTCCTCCTCCAGGAATCCATTTACAATTTTCATATTTTTTTATAAAATCAGAATTATGGGTAAAAACCTTATCAAAATATGGTATAACTGGTTCTACTAATTGATATCCAAGGGCTTCAATCCCTCTAGATTCTACTATAAATCCATATGATTTATCTTTGCTTGATAAGCCTTTTTGTATGTCTAACATTCTAATATGAGAATAAAACGTTGGATTATTTAAGTCTTTTAATTCTCTATCCCAAGCTATATGTTTAGAATCTACTCCTGCAACACTATATTTATCGTGAGCAAAATTATTATCTATTAAATTAAAAATCTTTTTATTCATTTCTTTATAAATAAACCATCTCCCCATGTTTCTCCAGCCCATGAAACCTCTTCTAATTCAAATCCATATGTATATAAAAAATCGCATAAATCTTTTATATGCGCGCATCCTTCATATACTTCTGCTCGATTTACTTCGGATAAAATATAATCAATATTATTTAATACTTTTGCTGCTCCTTTTAGTGCTTCTAATTCGTATCCTTGGATATCTATATTAATAAAATTATATAAAGATAGATCTCCTTCATAATCATCAAGTTTGATCATATCTACTTCTTCTTTATGATTAAAATGAACCCAATTATATTGTTGTAAATGAATTTTTGGATTAAGTATTGAACTGGATTGACTTTGATTATTTTTTTCTACATTCATTATTACTTTTTTATTTTCATTGCCAAGGGCTTTATTTACAAGTATCCCCTCATTTTTAATGTTTGATTTTAAAATTTCAAAAACATCTTTTAGCGGTTCAAAATAAATCATTTTATTTATATTATATTTTTTATATAATACATGTTCTTGACCATGATGTGCTCCAATATGGATAACTCCTTTTATATTTGGAGAAATTTTTTCAAAAGTTTTTTCTTGTATTAAAAGCATATTATATAATAATCCATTCTTTTGGAATCAAATCTTCTAGATTCCATTTTCCATTATACGCTGGACCAAGCCAATTTCTTGGAGCTATAACTTTATTGTTTTGATTTAACCAGGCTGCCCACCAAGAAAAACTACTATTTGCTAAAATATTATTTTTACATTTTGACATTATATACATATCCTCAAACGCATGGTTATTTTCTATATATATAAAATTTATATCTTTAAATTGATTAAATATATTTTTAGCATAATCTATACTATCTGAAAAAACTAGATAGTTTGAACAATTTATCAATTCAAAAGCTTTTTTATAGTAATCTTTATTCATAACGGGATGATGATCTTGTCTATGAATATAATCTCCACATCTTAAATGTACTGAAGAGAAATTTTTATAATCTAAGTTGTATTTTTTCTGAACCGATTCTTCTATTGATTTTTTAAATATAAATTGATCTTTTAAACTTTTTTTAAAAATATTAAAATATTTATAAGATTGAAAATATCCTTCTAGGGTTGTGAAATCTGGGATATTAAATATATTTTTATTGTATGATATTGCATTGCCGTCATGTGCTTTGTATTTTATTAATTTTATATCTTCTTCTGTAAGTGTTTCTGCGAAAATATTGTCAAAACAATTTAAAAAATAATGCTGAACTCTGTTTGTGCCTTCATCAAAATGCTCTTCTGTTTTTGGTATTTTAATCTGATAATTATTAATTTTAGCTATAGAATAAAGTGTAGCATATTGAAAGAGTTGATTCCCAATTGCGCCATATTTGCCTAATTGAAGAAATGTTATCATGCTGGTCGCATTTTATAAAAATTTTCCATTATGGCTTTTCCATAAGTTGCATTTCCAAGGTTAATATCTGAAAAGCTATCTCGTTGTGTTGCTAAGTATTCATTTGTACAAAATCCTTTATTTTGACTTAAAAAGTGTCTCATAAAAAACCCATCATAAGATTCATTTCTTGCTTGCCAATGAATAATATCTAATCCTTCTGGAATATGGTTTAAAATAGGTTTAAAAGCTGATGAATTATATGATATCGCATGAGTAGTTAATGCGCTTTTAATTCTTAATAAATTTGGGCTTACTCTTTCTAGTGGTTCTTTGATTTTTTCATCTGTTACATTCATCCCAAGATAAAATATATCCCATTCTTTATCTTTTAATTCATTTAATGATAAACTTAAGTTTTTAATTGGTTCATTATGAAATTCTACATCATCTTCTAAAACTAATACGTTTTTTACATTTTCATTATTACAAATTTTTATAATTTCTCTATGTGAAGCCGTGCATCCACAGGCTCGAATATTAATCCATCTAAGTTGTGGTGGTAATTCTCCTGTAAATTTGATTGCATTAAATTTAATTACTTTATTTTCTATTCCTAATTTAGCAAATTCTTCTAGACATTGTTGCCATTTATCTGTTCTTTCTGGCAAATTAATGCAATATATCCTATCAAAGTAATCGAATGGATTATTCATATACAAGATGTTTGTGATTTTGTAGATCTTTTTCTAAAATATTTGGAGAAAATTGATAATATCCTTGATCACTAACCCATGCTCCATTTTTTGCGGTTAAAAATTCTATAAATTTATTTTTTATATTTAAATCTATAAATTCTAGTGGCATTTGAGAAAATGGGCTTTTTTTATTTTTTATACTTTCTTGAATTAAAATATTAGATGATTCTTTTGTTTTCCATTCTGAATTTAAGTTTCCATCGTATGTTGAAACGACTTTTTGACTAACTGACTTTGCTCCACCCATATAAGAATAATGCCATCCACCGTTCTCTATTCTTGGTATAAAGTCTTTATCTCTTCTTAATAACTGAAGACCCATACCAAAGGATAATGTATTTAAATATTTTAATCTTTCGTATTTGCAGGCTACTGTTCCAGTAACATTCTTATTGGTATAAACATTTATATAATGAACAAAAAACATTTGATTTAGTGCAACAATTGGATGCTTTATGATATCTTGAAAAATATTTTTATTTGGAATCTCGTCGCAATCTGAAATCATAATAATATCTTCATCTGAAAGATTTAGTTTTTCAATTTGTTCAAACAATCTTATTCTTTGCTCATGTTCTTTCGCGCCAATCTTTGCGTCTGGAAAAAATTTTAACATTAAAATATCAAATCTTCCATCTAGTTCTATTGGAGAATAAATAATCTTGTCTTTAAACTCTTGTAATCTTTCGTCTTTCCAAAAAGATAATTCCTTATCTTGTCCTTGATGAGTCTTTGTGGCTTCATTAATTACAAAGTAGTCTATGGTATCATATAGTTCTTTTATTCTAAGATAGACTATATCTTTTTCGTTGAAATACATAAAGCAATCAATTAGTTTCATTGTAGTATCCATTCTTCCGATGAATCAATTTGATCTAGAGAATGATTTAAAATATTTAATCTATAAAATCTTCTTATCAGTCTTTCATTATTAATAAAAAATTTCATATTATTATTAATTGGATTGATTCGCCAATATTCTTTTAATGAATCTAAATTAAATTTTATTCCCAAACTTTCGCAAAAAGATCTAAATTGTTGCCTTATGCTTTCTTGTTGTTGGTATCTTTCTGGAGTCTTACCATTATCGTAATAATGAAGAACGCAATGATTTGATCTTCCATAAATAAAATAATATTTCATATCGCTATCGATATAATGCTTTCTTTGAGATGGTCTTTCCTCCCATGCGAATAATTGTTGATTTTTATTATAATATTCATAAAGATCAATATAGCCACCCCTCATTCCTTGAAGACCCCAATGGGGACTTCCTTGAAATATCATATCGTCAAAATATTTAACAAGGAATGCTTTTTGCCTATCAACGCAACTATTTACTTTATTCTTTTCTAAGAAATTTTCTATAAAATTGGGTAAATTCTTAACCCAATCTATATCTAATCTTTCGCAACTATCTCGAATAATAAACCAATCGCCATTTTGCATTATATTTGATCTTAAAAAGCCATTCATTTGAAGGTCGTGGTCATTTGACCATTCTCTGTTTATGATCTTCCCTTGGCCTTTCCTTGCATTTAATACTTCGAGTGTACCATCTGTTGATCCTCCGTCTACAAAAATTAACCCATCAAAATATTGATATATATCTTTAGTCATATCGTCAATATTCTGCTTCTCGTTTTGGGTAATACCACAGAGCCAAATTTTCATAATTTTAAAAATTATACTAGATTATTAAGAAAATGTCCAAGCTTTTCGGTTTCTTTTTGATTATCTATGACTTGACGAATAACATTGGCCGTAGTATATTGAAGAAAATGTCTGTATTCTTTACTATCGTATAATGCTTTTAATTTTGCTACATATTCGTGCTGACTTTCAAAAAATAATGCTGTTATATTTTCAATGCTCCAATTCATTAAACTTTTGTTTTGTGCCATTTGGCGATGCATTAATACTGGTTTTCCACAAGCCATGCTTTCAATTACTGATATCCCATATCCTTCAAGATGTTTAATATGTTGGGTTGCAATACTTGATTTTAAAGTTTTTGTTAATTCTTCTTGAGAACTATTTGTATGGTAATGGTAGTCTATATATGGAGTAATTTGTTGTAATGTTTTACTCATGTTATATTCTTGATTAAAATTCTTTTCGTATTCTGAAATATAAATTCCAATTATATTTCCATCTGTTGGTCCATCAAAAGTGCATCTATCGTAATCTACCCAAGGTTTGTAATAAAGATGATTTACTTTATATTTATTAGCTAAACAAAAACCAACATAATCTGCACAAAGATAATTTTTAATAATATAAAATGGATAAGCCCCATCCCAATAATCATTACCACTATAGCAAGCTAATTTACTTTTTTCTTTTAAGTGGGGCCAAATTTCATTTAATATTTCAAATTGAGCTTCAAAACTTGTGACAAATATTATTTCTGGTTTAAGATCTAATATTTGGTCTTTATTTAGTACTTTTATGTTTTTTGTAGGGAACTCTAAATCAGCTTTTTCTTGAGTCCAAGTATTATTCCATACCCATTGATTGAATTGTTTTGGTGGTAAATTTGTTGGAATATATTCGTTGCTTGGTAAAATTAAAGTGTGTCCCAAAAGATTAAATGCTTTTGCAATGTTTTTTGTAAGATTTAAATGTATATCTGGCCAAAGTATGTTCAATAATATATTATTGAATTATCTTATGAAATCTCTAATTATTCTGGTAAAACAACAGGTACGCCTGTTGGAAGAGTTTTTAAGAATTCATCAATATTGATATGTTCAATATTAGAATTATTCACTATTCAGGTACCAAGGTTAATCCATCAGGCGCCTGTGGTAAGCTATTTAGCCAATCGAGTAAACCTGGATTTGTTGTGCCTGGTTCGGTAGAGGTAGAACTTGATCCAAGATTTATATTAGGCATAGGTGCAAAAATTGATGGTAAGTTTTCTAAAAAACCTCCAATTCCGTATCCTGGACCAACTCCTCCATTACCCTTTGATGGTGGCGTAATTTTTTTACTATCTGTTGTATTATCTGGAGTGTCTACTCTGTCTGTAAAACCAAAACTAGGTGTTGTGGGTCCTTCTGGTCCAGTAACATAGACAAGATTAGGTGGTCTATATCCTGGCATAGGAGTAGGCATAAATGGATTTGGTTGTTGATATTCATCTTCTGGAACATGTGGAGAATTTGTTGCATGGCTGATTAATTCTCCTGGATCAGGAATAAGATTTGTCATCGTTCCATTGTCTGGATTTCTTATCTCGAGTGTGCTACCATTTGAAGCTAGCCCCCCGCCAACAAGA
>Ga0214921_10003164_pt1 | contig 25579 bp, 24 predicted proteins | sample LL1505_MetaG_FD_177992 | JGI IMG/M metagenome (GOLD analysis project Ga0214921, IMG submission 177992) | Freshwater microbial communities from Lake Lanier, Atlanta, Georgia, United States - LL-1505 | ecosystem: Environmental > Aquatic > Freshwater > Lake | place: USA: Georgia | collected... | reverse complement strand
AAAGTACAAATCGTGGGTGACGACTTGTTCGTGACAAACACCAAAATATTCCAAGAAGGTATCGAAAAAGGCATTGCCAATTCCATCCTCATCAAGATCAATCAAATTGGCACCTTGACCGAAACTTTCGCCGCTATTGAAATGGCCAAGCGTGCGGGTTACACGGCTGTGATCAGCCACCGCTCTGGTGAAACCGAAGACTCCACCATCGCAGACATTGCAGTGGGTTTGAATGCAGGCCAGATCAAAACTGGCTCGATGAGCCGATCAGACCGTATGGCGAAATACAACCAACTCTTGCGTATTGAGGAAGACTTAGGTGATGTAGCGGTGTATCCAGGTCGCTCCGCTTTTTACAACCTCAAAGGCTAATAAAACGCAAAGGCTTATTCGCTTTAAACTTTTAGCCCATCGACTTTCACTGTTTACATGCTTACCATCCTGCGTCCTATTCACATGGTTTTGATTGCACTCCTTTTAGTGCTGCAAGCCCAATTGTGGTTTGGTCGCGGAAGCTTGCCCGATGTCATGCGTCTTCAACAACAACTCAAAGAGCAAAAGCTACACAACCAAGCGGCTCAATTAGCGAACGAGCGCCTAGGCGCAGAGTTGCACGATCTGAAAGACGGCTTAGAGATGGTAGAAGAACGCGCCAGAGCAGAAATAGGCATGGTCAAACCCAATGAAATTTTTGTGCAAATTGCACCTTAAACTCTCATTCCATGCACATGCGCAACAGACAGTTGCAGACCCCGATTAACGGTTTCAATATATGAAAGTCGCCATACTCGGCGCACCCGTTACGGGAAAAACTGAACTCGCTATGGCCCTTGGAAAATTCTTAAAAAGCCAAAGCATTCCTTTAGAAGTGACTGATAGCCCCCATATTCAAAGCTTAGAACAAGAAGATATCGCCTTGCTCTGTGGGCTAGACCTAGGCTCTCCCACCGAGACGCAATCCTTTGTAGACCAAGAACTCCGCGCTGGCTTGCAAACGCGAGGCATGGTGTTTCAAGTTGTTTATGGAAAAGGTTCTCTGCGTTTACAAAACGCATTGTTTTGCCTCGCTACCCAAACACCGCAATGGGCACATTTGCTGAGGCGCAGCGACATGCCCGTACGTTGGACTGGTAAGTGCGAAACATGTGGGGATGGACTTTGCGAGCACCAGTTGTTTACCAAACTGGTTTCTAACAAAGAATAGATTACTGAATCGCCGAACTACCAGGCACTTGTTTGTCGGCGCTGGTAAATATTTGTGCGGCGTCCACCGCATCAAATCGGTATTGTTGCCCACAAAAATCACAGCCTACCTCTACGTCATTGCGCTCAGACAAGATGCTTTCGACTTCGTCGGCGCCTAAGCTACGAATCATGTTGCTGACACGGTCACGACTGCAAGAACAGGAAAATCTGGGCTTCAAGGTTTCTAGGCGAATTAATTTTTCTTCCCAAAACAAACGTCTCAAAATCGTATCAGCATCCAGCTGCAATAACTCTTCGCTTTTCAAACTAGCAGCCAAGATAGAAATGCGGTTGTAGTCTTCGTTGCGCCCAATTTCATCTTCATCCGCCATGCTGGCTTTAGCGGCCAAGTTGCCTTCTCCCTTGATAGGCAAACGTTGTATCAACAAGCCAGCAGCTGTATTGTCGTCAGTCGCCAATACCAAGGTGGTATCGAGTTGTTCGCTTTGCAACATATAGTGTTGCAGCACATCGCTGAATTTGTCTATCTTGTTGCGATGGTCATCAAAAAGCGGCACGACACCTTGGTAGGGTTGCTGGCCAGGGAGTTTGTTCAACGGGTCGAGCGTAATGGCGCAACGTCCTTCGTTTTTCACATTAACCATACCAGATAAAGTCTGCGCTCCGTCTAATTCGCCCACCACTTTTGCAGTGGCACGCACACTCAAATCGGGTTGTACCTCTACGACCGCCAACTTCAATGGGCCATCGCCAAATATTTGCATGACCAAGGAACCATTGAACTTGATATTGGATTGCATCAAAACGGCAGCGGCCGTCATTTCACCTAACAAATGGCGAACAGGTTCTGGATAGGCGCCAGTGTCAAGATTTGCTGCACGCCGCTTTAATATTTCTTGCCACACGTCGGTGAGTTGCACCAATATGCCCCGAACAGGCAAACCTTCGAATAAAAATTTATGCAACCTAGACATCAAGACAGTTTCTTCAATCCTGATTTATAGCGCTGGGCATTTGCCATATAACCTTTTGCACTTTTGCGCACACCTTCTATTTGCTCTGGCGTCAATTCACGTACGACTTTGGCTGGACTTCCAAGAATCATGGAACCGTCAGGGAACTCCTTCCCCTCGGTTACCAAAGAGCCAGCGCCTACTAAACAGTTTTTACCAATCTTGGCGCCATTCAAAACTATCGCGCCAATACCTATCAAAGTTTCATCACCGATCGTGCAACCGTGCAGTTGCACCATATGTCCAACCGTCACATGTTTACCGATAGTGAGTGGTAAACCAATATCGACATGCAACACACTTCCGTCTTGGATATTGCTGCCTTCACCGATCGTGATTTTCCCGGAGTCCCCGCGTAGTACGCTTGAAAACCATACGCTGGAGTTGGCAGCCATCTCTACCTCACCGATCACCTGCGCGTTGTCTGCAATCCAAGCGGTGTCGTCTATTTGAGGAATATGTGTGTCAAGTTGTAAAACGGCCATGCCAATCTCCTACCTAATGATGTGATGTGTTGTCTACCTACAATTGTAGAGATGAGCATACGCCACGCCTCTCTCACCGCATTGTGCATTGCAGACCCCAAAGACAAGGTCCAATCGGTGCAATTGCTGTGGCAAACACATCACGAATTGGCTTTGCTTGCGAACGAACATCTGCTGCCCACGCAGAACACTTTGCTTCCTGGTCGGCCCGCACTTCCTCGCCTTATTCCCCCAAAGCAAGTCCCCACTAGGACACCTTTCACACCAGAGGGCTTGGCGTCGCTCCTCCATGCGGTCTGCCATATTGAGTTCAATGCGATCAATTTGGCGCTGGATGCCGTATGGCGCTTCCATGGTATGCCTGAGGCCTACTACACCGATTGGTTGCGCGTTGCCTACGAGGAGTCGCAGCATTTTGAGTTGTTACATACGCATCTCAAACATTTGGGCCATGCATATGGCGACTTCGATGCCCACGATGGCCTTTGGCAAATGTGCGAAAGAACGTCAGGCGATGTACTTGCCCGCATGGCCTTGGTTCCGCGCACACTAGAAGCAAGAGGCCTAGATGCCACACCTCTTATTCAAGCCAAGCTACTTAAAGTAGATACGCCTGATGCAATGCGTGCTGTTGAAATTTTGGACATTATTTTGCGCGACGAAGTGGGGCATGTTGCGATTGGCAACCATTGGTACAGATGGTTGTGCGAGCAACGGGGACTTGACCCCGTCGCACTATATGGAGAATTGGTTCAGCGCTACGACGCACCGAAACATAGGCCGCCTTTTAACCATGAAGCCCGCCTACGGGCTGGGTTTACCGAGGTTGAACTGGGTTATCTATTAGGCTAAGTTATTACAAGCACTGCATGCCACCTACAACACTCAACCGCGCGGATGGTGCATGCCATGCAGAGTCTTCAATCGCTCTCGCGCAATATGCGTGTAGATGGTTGTCGTAGAAATATCCGCATGACCCAGTAACATTTGCACGGCACGTAAGTCAGCCCCATGGTTTAACAAATGGGTAGCGAAAGCATGGCGCAGAGTATGGGGCGATATCGGCACTTTGATATCTGCAATCAGAGCATAGCGTTTGATCAATTGCCAAAACATCACACGCGTCATCGCCTCTCCAGCATGTTTGCCTCGCACGGTGATAAACAGATCTTCACTTTGATGCTGACCCAATAAAGCTGGGCGCGATTGCGTTAAATACTGCTCTAACCATTGCGCGGCTACTTGGCCAAAGGGCACCAAGCGCTCTTTACTGCCCTTTCCCATCACACGCAACACACCCTCATTGAGGCTGACATGGAAAACTTTAAGGTTCACCAACTCAGTTACCCGAAGACCACTGGCATACATCAACTCGAGCATGGTGCGGTCACGCACGCCTAGGGGTGTTTCTACATTCGGGGCCAACAGCAAATTTTCGACTTGCGTCTCTGTCAAAGTTTTGGGAACCCGCATCGCCTGCTTGGCAGCCAACATTTTCAGCGTGGGGTCATCACTGCGCATACGCTCGCGCAATGCCCAACGGTAAAAACGTTTCAATACCGTTAGTCGGCGATTGGCAGAGGTTGCTTTGGTCGTTGCGTGACGGCTGGCAAAGTACTCGTGTAAATCGGATTCTTTGGCTAGCAATAAATGGCCAAAATGCGAATGCGTAGAGGTACTGTTTTGCTGGGATAACCAAGCATCAAAAAGTTGCAGATCCCGTCTGTAGGCTGCCAATGAATTTTTCGCTAAGCCTTCCTCTAGCCACAAGGCATCGATGAAGGTGTCGATGCTCGGATCAAAGGCTTGTGAAGCAACCACAGCGACTTGGAAGTTATTTCAATCGAGCGTTAACTTCTGCTCTGACACGACTTTCTTATACACGTCAAACTCCGCTTTGATTTGTGTAGCGAATTGTTCTGGCGTGTTGGCAATGATGAGAGAACCCGTGTCTTCAATACGCTTGCGAACCGCTGGATCTTCCAATGCTTTACGTACGCCTGCATTGACTTTGTCAATCACTTCTTTGGGCAAGCCTTTGGGTCCGTAAATACCGTAATAAGCCATACGGTTGACAGGCTCCAAGCCTATTTCTTTGAAGGTCGGCACATTGGGCAACACGGCCAAACGTTGCGGTGCCGCTACCACGATGGGTACCAAACGGTTGTCCTTGATGAAAGGCAGTGCAGAAGGCAAGTTGTCAAAAATCATGGGGACTTGGCCAGCCACGGTATCGTTTAATGCGGGGCCTGCACCGCGATAAGGAATGTGCGTGATGAAAGTCGCGCTCAAGCTCTTAAACAACTCCATTTGTAAATGGCCAATTCCGCCCGTGCCGGAAGAGGAATAGGAGTAACGGCCTGGTGAGCGCTTTATTTCCGCCACGAACCCTTTGTAGTCTTTAGCAGGAAACGAAGGATGTACCGCGATGATGTTGGGCGTCGCTGCGATATTAATGATGGGAGAAAAGTCAGTAATCGGGTTGTACGGGATTTTGGTGTTGATTGCAGGATTGGCTGCAGTGGTAGAGACCGTTGCAACGCCTAAGGAATAACCGTCAGGTAGTGCCTTTGCGGTTTCATTGGCGCCAATAACGCCACCTCCACCCGCTTTGTTCACAACCACCACCGTTTGCCCTAATGCTTTACCTAGGGGTTCAGCAATTGTGCGAGCAATGATGTCCGTAGTGCCCCCAGGTGCAAAAGGTACTTGCAGTTGGATCGCTTTGGTTGGATAGCCCTGCGCAAAAACGGCAGAACTCACAGCACAAATACTCAGTGTTGCCAATAACCTACTTTTCATCTCAAAACTCCTAAATTAAAACTTCGTTTAACGCGTGCAGTAAAACATAACTGTAAACGCAATAAGTAGTAGTCACAAAAGTCGAGGTATTCTCTCCATATGGATTACTTACCTCTTCTTGCACCAGATTTCTCACTCATCTTGTGCGGTTACTTGCTGTGTCGCTTTACGGCTCTCAACCGCACAATGTGGTCTCAAGTTGAAAGCTTGGTGTATTACTTTTTGTTTCCTGTTTTGTTATTCACCACCATTGCACGTACCAATTTGGATATTCAAAGCCTGACGCATTTTTTGCAAGCAGGCGTGTTGATGGGGATGTGCGGCATCGCAATGGGTTACGTGCTACCTTATCTGCCGTTTTTAGGTCGCCATATCGACACACGCATGCATGCATGTAGCACCCAAATTGCGTTTCGATTTAATTCCTACATTGCACTGGCCGTCACCGAAAGAATGGGCGGTCCTCCCGCGCTAGTCTTGATGGCAGTCTTGATAGGTGTTTGCGTCCCTATTTTTAATATTGCATCGGTTTGGCCCATGGCTAAACATGGGGAGAAAGGCTTTTTGGCAGAACTGATTCGTAATCCACTCATCTTGGCAACCGTGTCTGGGCTCGTTGCCAATTTAGTGGGCTTACACATCCCTGAATGGGCTGCGCCCACCTTGCAACGCGTGGGATCGTCATCAGTCAGCTTGGGTTTGATGGCGGCGGGGGCAGGCATGGAATTGGGGCGTTTGCAAAAAGCAAAGCTATTGGGCGTTTCCGTCCTACTGATTCGCCACTTTTTGACGCCGATCGTGGCTTGGGTACTTGCCAGGTGGCTCCACTTAGACCCTCTGCAAACTGGTGTTTTACTGGCTTTTTCAGCGCTGCCCACCGCCTCGAGTTGCTATGTTTTGGCAAACCGAATGGGTTATGACGGATCTTTGGTCGCTGGCTTGGTCACGCTATCGACTGTCCTAGGGGTCTTCAGCCTCTGGTTCGCACTAGGCGTCCTGCAATAAAAAGAGGCATTTATGGCATAATAATAGGTTTTGTGGCCAAGTGCATTGGAATTGTCTGGTGTGGCTAGCGCAGTTGAAAAGGAACAGATCATGAAAGAAGGAATTCACCCAGACTACCGCGAAGTGTGCTTTGTGGACATGTCTAACGGTTTTAAGTTTGTAACGCGCTCATGCGCTAACACCAAAGAAACCGTCAAAATGGACGATGGTCGCGAGTTACCCCTCTACAAATTGGACACTACCAGTGAGTCGCACCCTTTCTACACCGGAACACAAAAATCCGTGGACAACATGGGTGGACGCGTGGAACGTTTCCGCAACAAATACGGTAAAACGGCTGCCAAGTAAGCCCTTTCGCATCCTTCACAAAGGGCAGCCCGTTTTCGGCGCTGCCTTTTTTCTTTATCGCCTGTAGTTTTTAACGACGCACGACATTGTCACAAGCTCAAGACCCCACGCCGGCCATCGTTGCGCAAAATGCTGTTCGGCCTTTGCCGAGGATAGCGTTGTGGCTTTTTTGTTTGGCGTATTTGGTTCCGGGATTAGTCGGTAGAGAACCTTGGAAGGGAGAGGAACTCCAAGTCTTTGGCCAAATGTTGGCGCTGGCACAAGGACAAAGCGATTGGTTGCACCCTACTGTGTGGGGGCAAACTTTGCCTTTAGACGCGCCACTAGCGTATTGGATGGGTGCGTGGGCAATTGGCCTGGCACCGAATTGGCTGTCAGCAGGATCTGCCGCGCGCATTCCTTTCGCCTTGCTACTGGCTTTGACAATGTTTAGCACTTGGAAAGCTGCCTATTACTTAGGACTTGGTGCGCGGGCACAACCCGTTGCTTTTGCTTTTGGAGGCGAAGCAAAACCGAAAGACTACGCCAGAACGATTGCAGACAGTGCGACGCTCGCTTTGATTGCCTGCCTGGGCTTGGCCTTGCTATCTCACGAAGCAACGCCCATGCTGATGCAGTTTTCATTTTTTGGCTGCGCATTTTTAGGTGCTTCGGCCCTTCCCTTCCACCCTTTCAAGAGCTTCATGGCTTTGGTCGTGGCTCTTGCAGGCTTGAGTTTTAGTGGAGCGCCGACTCTGTCCGTCTTACTAGCCACTGGTGTCGCATGCATTATTTTTTTCGACAAAGAAAATAAGAATAGCTCTCCGCATCGAATCTATGCCTATGCCTTATTGGCGTGCGCCTTAGGCATTGCAGCTATTGCTAATTACTTTGATCTATTTCATTGGCGCATATCTTCAACGGCAAGAGATTGGAAAAATTGGCGCGGCTTGGTTGATTTACTAGTGTGGTTCATGTGGCCTGCGTGGCCCCTGGTTCTGTGGACGCTATGGCAATGGCGTCGTCAATGGTTATCGCAGAACTGGAGCCGGCATTTGGCTCTACCCCTGTGGTTTATTGCGCTTGCCCTATGCGTTGCGTTTATGACCCGCACAGAAGACCAAACGCTGATGTTGGTATTACCACCCATGGCAACCTTAGCCGCCTTTGCACTCCCAACTTTTAGACGCAGCTTTTCTGCTTTTATTGATTGGTTCACTCTCATTTTTTTCACAGGTTGCGCCTTCATCATCTGGGTGATCTGGATTGCTATGCAAACAGGTTGGCCGCCACAACCTGCCGCCAATGTCGCACGCTTGGCCCCTGGCTTCGAACCAAGTTTCAGTGTTTTGGCTTTTGTGTTTGCGCTGATGGCAACCGCTGTTTGGGCATGGCTGGTGAAGTGGCGCGTGGGAAGACACCGCCAAGCGATCTGGAAGAGCTTGGTATTGCCTTCTGGAGGTGCCGCCCTTTGTTGGTTATTGCTGATGAGCTTGTGGCTACCACTTTTAGATTTTGCAAGAAGCTATGTGCCTTGGGTTCAGCAAATTCAACAGACGATGAAAGCCCAAGGACGATCATCGTCTGATTGCATGATGACCTACGGACTCAATGTCGGACAAATGACAGCATTTCACTACCATGGCGGCTTTGAAATCAAACCCTTAGACAATGCTGGGGCGCCACAAAACGCCTCGTGCCGATGGCTCATGGTTGATAACGATTCACGACCAGAATTAGCGCAAGTAGCCCATATCAAAGAATGGCGCCGCATAGAAACCATCAAACGTCCTGCCAATAAAAATGAAGACGTCACCCTTTACCTGCGACGGGTTCAATAAACCCCGATGACCGAGCGCGCGTATATCCTGCGCCATGCAGGAACGATTTTGATCGGTCAGTTAGCAGTCATGGCGTTTGGAGTGACCGACACCATCGTGGCAGCCAGGTATGCAGACACTGCTCTTGCGTCTCTGTCCGTGGGTTCAGCCACTTATATCTCTGTCCATGTCGCGCTGATGGGTATCGTGCAGGCATTGCTTCCTGTCTGGGCTGAACTACAAGGTGCTAAAAAATATGAGGCTGTTGGCCGCTCAGTGCGGCAAGCGCTATACGTCGTACTTTTGACATCAACCATTGGTATGGCGGTGTTGTTGAATCCCAGTACTTTGTTGGAGTGGGCGCAAGTACCTGAGCACCTGCAACTAGAAGTCAAAGACTATCTGACGGTCATTGCGTTTGGCTTGCCTGCATCTCTTTTGTTTAGGCTGTTTGGCACCTTGAATCAAAGTTTAGGAAGACCGCGGGCAGTGACCTTGGTGCAGGTGGCAGGCTTGCTATGCAAGATACCTTTATCTATCTTGCTGGTTTTAGGTCTACCGGGCGTTTTTCAACCTATGGGTTTGGTGGGATGCGCTTGGGCTACTTTGGTAGTCAATATGGCCATGGTGGCATTTGCCGTTATCTTGTTGCGCATACAAGATGATTACAAGCCCTATGCTTTTTGGCAACGCATGGAACCGCCTGACTTTCGGGTGTTACGCCAGTTTTTAAAGCTAGGAATTCCAAGTGGCCTGGCGATTGGCGTTGAAGTCACTTCCTTCACCTTGATGGCTTTATTTATTGCAAGGCTTGGCGTCGTAGCGTCCGCAAGCCACCAAATTACGGCGTCCATGGCTGCATTGCTTTATATGGTGCCGTTGTCTCTTTCAATTGCCTGCAGTGCGCGGGTGAGTTATTGGTTAGGTGCAAACCAATATCAACACGCCAGAAAAGCGTTGCGCGATGGTTTGACTTTGGTGATTATTTTTGGATCACTTTTGAGTCTTTTGTTGGTTGTGTTTCAAAGAGAGGTCGTGCTTTTCTACACCCAGTCACCTGAGGTGGCAGAACTGGCAGCCGAATTACTGTATTGGTTAGCGTGCTACCAACTTGCAGATGCTCTACAAGTATTTTGCGTATTTGCACTACGCAGTTACCGTATCACGCTTTTTCCACTGCTTACCTATGCAGTTACCTTATGGGGCGTTGGATTAGCAGGTGGCTATGTCGTGGCATATGGCCTTGTGGAGTTTGAATTCTTGAAGTGGCTACAAACAAACTCACCCATCACATTTTGGCAAACCAGCACGCTAGCTTTAGTGCTGACTGTTGCAGCATTATTTCCTGTGCTTTGGATACGCGCCTACCGCAAAGCACGCTAAGGGCTTGCTACTTGCTTCCAACGCGTTGGAGGGAAAATCAAATTAAAACAAGAGCCTTGTCCTGCAATACTGGCTATTTGCAACTGACCACCATGGCGTTGCATCACATGTTTCACAATCGCTAAACCCAATCCAGTCCCTCCAGACTCACGTGATCGGCTTCTGTCGACGCGGTAAAAACGCTCGGTGAGCCTTGGTAAATGTTCGGGCAAGATGCCAGGACCAGTGTCTTTGACTTGGAGATTCAAATTTCCATCCGCTGAAATAAATGCGTGCACTTCAATGCGTCCACCTTGCGGGGTATAACGTATTGCATTGCTCACCAAATTAGACAGCGCACTTTGTAGTTCACGCTGCTCGCCGAGGACAAGATAGTTGAGAATCTTTGGATCAGTTTCAAAAACAATGACCTGGGCTATCTTGTCTTGAAACAACAACTGAGAGAGTTGTTGCGACTCGATTTGGCATGTGTCCATCAACTGTGAAAGCACTATGTGGCTGGTAAATCCAGGAATAGGGCTGCCTTCAAGGCGCGACAAAGTGAGCAAGTCATCCACCAAGCTTTGCATTCGCTGCGCTTGGGTCGCCATCAGCGCTAGGTAGTTGTCTTGTTCTTGCGGACTGAGTTTTAAAGTTTGTAAGGTTTCTACAAAACCCGCTAACACTGTAAGTGGTGTGCGAATTTCATGCGACACATTAGCCACGAAATCGCGCCGCATGGCTTCTGCTTGCTCGACAACCGTCACGTCTCGGGTGATTAGCAACTGTTTGCCCTCCCCATAGGGGTGGCGCTGTATCGATATGCGTAAAGGCATATTGGGGTTCTTGCCTCTTCCCTCGATCACGATGGGTATGGCGACATCTGGCGATGTCATATAGGCAGAAAAAATTGGATCCCTTACCAAATTGCCGATCCGTTGGGCGATATCACGCTCAGGCTCAATACCTAATTGGTATGCAGCTGTTTGGTTACACCATTCAATTTGAAAGTTTTCATCTAACAAAACCACACCATTGGGAGACGCTTGAATGGCAGATAAAAAATCTTTTAAACGTTGTTCGCTAACCTTGATGGCTCGCTCGCGCTCTCTCAATAACCTGCGCGTTCTATCGACTACTGTGCCCCATAAACCAAATGTACTGGGGACCTCTGCTAAATTTCCGTAACGCAACCAATGGACTACACGCAACCCCCGTATGGCATCCCAAAACCACCAAAGCATCGCTCCAACTAAGCCACCCACGACCAAATAAAACGCGGCGTGTAACTCCTGCGATTGCGCCCAAAAATACCCTAGCGTTGCGCCGCAGAGAAGTAAAAGCAACAAACTAAGAAACCGACCAAACACTAAAAACCTCAGGCATCGGGTGTGACAGAAGCGGTGAGTCTATACCCAACGCCTCGCACTGTTTCCACCATAGCAGATGCGACCCCTAGCGCTTCACGTAATCGTTTGACATGCACATCCACGGTTCTTTCTTCGATAAACACATGGTCGCCCCACACGCGGTCAAGTAACTGACTGCGTGAATGCACTCTTTCAGCGTGATGCATCAAATAATTGAGCAACTTAAATTCGGTGGGTCCTAACCGAAGCGGGGTATCTTGATAACTTACGCGGTGTGTAGAGCCGTCTAGTTGTAAGCCACCAATTCGAACGACATCGCTGGCTTGCTCAGGGGCTCGGCGTCTCAATACTGCCCGAATACGCGCAAGAAGTTCTTGGGTAGAAAAAGGTTTGGTGATGTAGTCGTCCGCACCAGCGTCTAGGCCAGCAATTTTGTCAGGCTCGTCACCACGCGCGGTTAGCATCAAGATAGGTGTTAGCTTGGTACGAGGATCAGAACGCCAGCGCTTTGCCAACACCAAACCGCTTTGCCCAGGCAGCATCCAATCCAACAAGATAACGTCTGGCAAGACATCGTCAATGGCAGCTTGTGCTGCTTCTCCGTCTTCTGCTAATACCGCTAACATGCCATGGTGGCGCAAATTGACAGAGATGAGTTCGGCAATGGCTTTCTCATCTTCGACAACTAGTACGCGAGGAATCTTCATACTGACAGATTAGTTACTCGTGTTCATAGCGGCTTCAATGTCCGCAAGAGGCGTGTGGCGTACGTCTTCACCTTTGACGATATAGATAATGAATTCGGCAATATTTTTAGAATGGTCGCCGATACGTTCAATCGCTTTGGCGATGAACAGCAAATCTAAACTGGCAGAAATTGTTCGCGGATCTTCCATCATGTAAGTGATGAGTTTGCGAACAAATCCATCGAACTCTTTGTCGATCAAATCGTCTTCACGCAAAATTGCAACAGCGCTATGGACATCCAATCGCGCAAAAGAATCCAGCGCTTTACGAAGCAAACCAGAAGCAAGTTCGCCACACACGCGCAAATCGGAAGAAGGCAAGGCACGCGGCGCTACGCCATCAATAATGGACTTGACCATCCGGGCGATTTTGGCGGCCTCATCACCAACACGCTCTAAATTAGCTGTCGTTTTAGACATGGCCACCAACAGGCGTAGGTCACGCGCCGTAGGTTGGCGTCGGCTGATCACCGAAGCGATTTCGCGGTCGATCTCGACTTCCAGTGCATTGACCCGGTTTTCAGTGACGATGACGTCGTCGGCCACCTCCACGCTAAAGTTAGAAAGTGCGTAAATCGCCTGACGAATTTGGGACTCGACTAAGCCACCAATCTCCATGACATTGGTAGAGATTTGATTGAGTTCAGCATCAAATTGTGAGGATAAATGTTTATCTGGCATATGGGTCTCTCTAGGTTTAGCCGAAACGGCCAGTGATGTAATCTTCGGTGGCTGTCTTTTTAGGTTTGAAGAAAATTTGCTCAGTTTCACCAAATTCAATCAACTCACCCAAATACATATATGCCGTAAAGTCGCTCACACGGGCAGCCTGTTGCATGTTGTGGGTCACGATGGCGATCGTGTAGTCTGACTTTAATTCATTGACAAGTTCTTCTACTTTGCCCGTAGAAATCGGGTCTAGCGCAGAAGTAGGTTCATCCAGCAATAAAACAGAGGGTTTCACGGCAACGCTACGCGCAATACACAGACGCTGTTGCTGACCACCTGAGAGAGACAAACCATTTTGACCTAGCTTGTCTTTTACCTCCGTCCACAACGCTGCTTTGGATAAAGCCCACTCTACCCGCTCGTCCATCTCACTCTCGCTAAGGGTTTCATACAAACGCACGCCAAAAGCAATGTTGTCGTAGATAGTCATAGGAAAAGGCGTAGGTTTTTGGAAAACCATACCAACACGCGCTCTCAAGAGATTCAAGTCTTGGCTTTTGTCTAATATGTTTTGCCCATACAAGTTAATCTCACCTTCAGCACGTTGCCCAGGGTAGAGGCTGTACATGCGATTGAGTGTTCTTAGTAATGTGGACTTACCGCAACCTGATGGGCCAATAAAAGCAGTGACTTTACGCTCAGCAATATTCATGGACACATTTTTAAGTCCTTGAAATTTGCCGTAAAAGAAGTTAAGGTTTTTTATTTCAATGGCATTTTTTTGTTCTGTAATTTGGTTCATTATGATTCCAATATTTCGTGAATAGACAGAAGCGCAAGGTGGATCAATGCACCTTTTCTCTAAAAACAACCCGCGCCAATATGTTCAAAAGTAAAACAGTCATAGTGATCAACAAAGCTCCGGCCCAGGCCAATCGGACCCAGTTGTCATAAGGACTCATTGCAAATTGAAAAATCACCACTGGTAAGTTAGCCATAGGTGCACCCATATTCGTGCTAAAGAATTGGTTATTCAAAGCCGTGAAAAGTAATGGTGCTGTTTCTCCACTGATACGCGCAATCGCTAACAAAATACCGGTCATGACACCGCTCTTGGCAGCACGCAAGGTCACCATGGTGGATACTTTCCAACGAGGCGCACCCAACGCAAAAGCCGCTTCGCGCAAGCTACCGGGCACCAAACGCAACATGTTCTCGGTTGTCCGCATCACAACCGGTATAGCGATTAAGGACAATGCCATGCTTCCGGCGTAGCCAGAAAAGTTGCCTACGGTTGATACCGCGATAGCGTAGACAAATAATCCCAAAACAATAGACGGCGCAGACAACATGATGTCGGTCACAAAACGTGTGAGTTCTGCAGTTTTGCTTTCATCTCCAAATTCGGTGAGGTAAATACCAGCCAATACGCCAATTGGCGTAGATACCAACACCGTTAAGGCAACAATCATCAAGCTACCCACAATCGCATTGCGCAAACCACCGCCTTCTGTACCAGGTGCGGGGGTGTCTTGGGTAAATAAATTGAGGTCGACCGCTGCAAATCCATTTGAAAACAGAACGTACAAAATCCAGATCAGAACTGCGAGACCCACAGCCATGGCAGACATGGATAAAGCCAAACCTATACGGCTCGCGATGCGTCTCTTTTTGTATAAATTATTATCAATTTGCATGATGCTCTTTCAAGAACCTTTTGCTTTTTCAGCGCGGTTAATCATTGCTTTTGCAGTTGCTAAAACGACAAAGGTGATAACGAAAAGTAAAAATCCAAGGGCGAACAAAGTGGAGAAATGCAAGCCCTCCGCCTCTCCAAATTCATTTGCTAAGACCGATGCAATAGAAGTGCCAGGGGAGAACAAGGAAGTCGGCATACGGTTCGCATTACCAATCACGAAAGTTACAGCCATGGTTTCACCTAAAGCGCGACCAAGCCCCAACATGACACCGCCGATCACCCCTTTTTGGGTGTAAGGCAACACTACTTTTCTCACAACTTCCCAAGTGGTGCAACCCAAACCATAAGCCGATTCACGAAGAATTGCCGGCGTAATTTCAAATACATCGCGCATGACGGCGGCGACAAAAGGTAACACCATAAATGCCAAGACAATGCCCGCGGCCAAAATACCCATGCCATTGGTTGCCCCACCAAATAGGAAACCTATCAATGGCATGCCCCCAAGTAATGCCTTCACAGGCACTTGAATGAAATCTGCAAATAAAGGGGCAAATACAAATAGCCCAAACATACCGTAGATAATGGAAGGAACGGCTGCCAATAATTCGATAGATGTACCCAAAGGCCTACGTAACCACGTTGGACATGTTTCCGTTAGGAATACCGCAATTCCAAAAGCCAAAGGGACTGCAACCACCATAGCGATAGCAGCGCTGGCTACTGTACCTACAACAGCAATAGCCGCACCGAAATCGTTTTTAATGATGTCCCACTCAACACGCCAAATAAACTGAAGGCCAAATTTATGAAATGTGGGCCAGGCGTTAATGAACAAAGAAATAATGATTCCAAGTAACGCCAATAGCACTAATAAAGAAAAGCTCTGAGTCACCCTAAAAAAGAAAAAGTCCTGTAACCGCTGCTTGTTTGCGATCTTTACCATGTCATCGCTGACAAGCTTTGCAACTTCTGTAAGTGTACTGAGCGAATTCATGACGATCACCTCGTTAACTGAAAAAATCCGTCGGCACGCATAGGAACCGACGGATCTTCAAGAAACTAACTACATTATTTTTGGATTTGCGAGAAAACGCGGCTGCGAATTTGATCGGTTAACTTGTCTGGCAGTGACACGTAATCAAGATCTTCAGCCATTTTTTTACCATTCTTGAATGACCACTCAAAGAATTTCAATGCTTCTGCAGATGCTACTTTATCAACAGGTTCTTTGTACATCAGAATGAATGATGCTGTGCTGATGGGCCAGCTGTCAGCACCTTTGGCGTTGACCATGGAAATGCCCATTCCTGGAACGCTGAACCAGTCAGCACCGGCAGCAGCAGCCGCGAATGTTTTGTCGTCAGGTGCCACATACTTGCCATCTGCATTGAGCATCTGCATGTAAGTCATATTGTTCTTTTTGACGTAGGCGTATTCAACATAACCAACAGCACCTTTGACGCGGTTGACGTTTGCAGCGACACCCTCGTTACCTTTGCCACCGACAGAAGTTGGCGCAGGCCATTTAACAGCTGCACCTTTACCAACCTTGTCACTGAATTCTTTGCTGATAGCGGATAGGTAGTCGGTGAAGTTGAAAGTAGTGCCCGAGCCATCTGCGCGATGCACTACAGTAATTTCTAAATCAGGTAATTTTTTGCCAGGGTTTAAGGCAACAATCTTGGCGTCATTCCATTTGGTGATGGACCCAATGAACATTTCAGCCAACACGGGGCCGGTAATACGCAGTTCGCCGGGCTTGATACCTTCGACGTTCAAAACAGGGACTGTTCCACCAATGATGGCGGGGAACTGCACCATGCCGTCTTTGTCTAAATCTGCGCCAGAGACTGGCGCATCGGTAGCACCAAATGTCACTGTCTTAGCTTTGATTTGGCGAATACCGCCAGAAGAACCGATCGATTGGTAATTCAAACCATTGCCAGTAGCAGCTTTATAAGCCTCAGCCCACTTGGCATAGATTGGAAAAGGAAAAGTAGCACCTGCTCCTGTGATGTCTGCTGCAGAAGCAGAACCGATTGCTAGAGAAGCAATCGCAGTCATAGCGAGGAATTTCACGAATTTGCGTTTGGTGTTCACATCAGTCCTTAAGTGGTTGACAACAGAAAAGACTGTATGGCGGCAGTGTGACAGAGGCATGACATTAAAAGTGGATATTTATTAATTATTTACGAATAACTAATAATAATAAGTAATCTTTTTATATTAATTCATTGTAATGTCGCAGCAATTCTCCGTGCACCAGATTCGGCTTGGTGTTGGTCGCGTGCCTCTACCATCACGCGCACCAAGGGCTCTGTACCACTGGCGCGAATCAATACACGTCCTGTTTGCCCCAATTCAGCTTCTACTTTTTTTGACTCTTCATGCAGGCGCGGGTTGTCTTGCCATTTTTGGTCAGGACGCAAACGTACATTGATCAATGTTTGCGGAAAGAGCGTAACGTCCGATAACAGCTCGTCCATACTGCGGCCGCTGCGCACGCAGGTTTGCAAAACTTGCAATGCACTTACCAATCCGTCTCCTGTGGTGTGTTTGTCTAATGCCAACAAATGGCCCGAACCTTCGCCGCCCAAAATCCATTGTTGTTTCTCAAGTTCTTCCAGCACATAGCGGTCGCCGACCTTGCTACGCACAAATGCGATACCGCGTTTTTGTAAGGCAAGCTCCACCGCCATATTTGTCATCAAGGTGCCCACCACGCCCTGGATTTTTTCTCCTTGACGTAATCTGTCATCAACCATCAAGTACAACAACTCGTCGCCGTTAAAAAGGCGCCCGCTGACATCGACCAACTGCAATCTATCGGCATCTCCATCTAAGGCGATTCCGTAATCTGCTTTGTTGGCTCTGACTGCTCTGACCAAAGCATCGGGGTGGGTAGCACCTACTTCGTGGTTGATATTCAAACCATCAGGCGCGCAGCCAATAGCAATGACCTCTGCACCTAACTCGTGAAACACTTTAGGTGCAATGTGATAGGCCGCGCCATGGGCAGCATCTACAACGATCTTGAGACCTTTGAGTGTGAGTTCATTAGAGAAAGTGCTTTTACAAAACTCGATATAGCGACCAGCAGCATCGTCAAGCCGTTTGGTTTTTCCTAAATTGGCAGAGTCTGCCCATACGGGAGCCTCATCTAATACGGCTTCGACATCCAATTCCCACGCGTCGCTGAGTTTGGAGCCCTGCGCACTGAAGAACTTGATGCCGTTGTCGTCAAAGGGGTTGTGGCTAGCACTGATAACTACGCCTAAGCTGGCACGTTGTGCACGCGTTAAATAGGCAACGCCTGGGGTTGGTAGAGGTCCTAGCAAAACAACATTGACACCCGCAGAGTTAAAGCCCGACTCCAATGCGGACTCCAACATATAGCCTGAAATGCGCGTGTCTTTACCGATCAACACGGTGGGCTTATCTTCCGTTCTTTTCAGTACGCGACCAACAGCATGCGCCAAACGCAAAACAAAATCAGCGGTGATAGGCGACTGCCCTACCCGCCCGCGAATGCCGTCAGTTCCAAAATATTTGCGATTCATAGTTTGTCTGCGCTTTCTTGTAGTTTTAGTGACCTTCTGATTGTCGCAAAGTGATTGGCTTTGATGCGTGCCGCCAGACTGCTAGGGCCTGCACTGTCGCCTCTACATCGTGTACACGCAACACCTGCGCGCCGCGCTCAACAGCAAGCAATGCAGCCGCAACACTAGGCACAAGACGCTCACCCACCTCGCAACCAGTCACCGCGCCTAAAGATGACTTACGCGACCACCCCACTAGTAGGGGATAGCCCAAGACAGACAGTTGCTTTTGATGTGCAAGTAATTCGAAATTTTGTGCAACCGTTTTACCGAAACCAACACCAGGGTCTAAGGCAATGCGTTCTTTAGAAACGCCGCGTTCCATTAAAGATTGCGCGCGTTCTTGAAGAAACCCGACAACTGCGGGGATAGCCAAACCTTCCATAGGATGCACCTGCATATCTAGTGGCTGCGCATGCATATGCATCAAACATACGCCACAACCTGCGTGCATAGCAACCACCTCTGATGCGCCTTTTTGCCGCAAAGCCCAAATATCGTTGATGATGTCTGCGCCTGCTTCCAGCACGGCTTGCATCACTTGCGGTTTATAGGTGTCTACCGATATAGGAACATTCAAACGCACAGCCTCTTTCACCACAGGCAAAACTCTTTGCAATTCTTCTTGCAGAGAAACCTGTTGTGCGCCAGGTCTGGTCGACTCACCGCCAATGTCCAAGATATCCGCACCCTGCTTGAGCAACAGTTCGCAATGCTTCAATGCATTGTTCAGATTTTCATGCTGGCTACCGTCAGAGAAAGAATCGGGCGTGACGTTCACGATACCCATCACCTTAGGCGTGGCTAGGTCTATCTCAAAACGGGTGGTTTTCCAAAGCATTTGTCTGTCAACAAAAACGGGGCCTGCGCCCCGTTTATTTGTGTTTCCTGCTGATACGCATCAAGCTGCGTTAGGAGCAGGCTCAATCACAGGTGGTGCACCGCCACTATCAGGACCAGAAGATGGCGCTTTGGGCGTCCAATCTTTGGGTGGACGTGGTTCCTTACCAGCCATGATGTCGTCAATTTGCTCTTTGTCGATGGTTTCCCATTCCAACAAGGCTTTGGCCATGGTGTGCATTTTGTCGGCGTTTTCTTCAATCAATCTTCGCGCTAGGGCGTACTGCATATCGATAATGCGACGCACTTCCATATCAACTTTTTGCATCGTTGCTTCGCTCATGGTGGTGGTCTTGGTGACTGAACGACCCAAGAAAACTTCGCCCTCGTTTTCGGCGTAAACCATGGGCCCTAAGGCATCTGTCATGCCGTAGCGTGTCACCATGTCACGCGCAATGGATGTGGCACGCTCAAAGTCATTGCTAGCACCAGTAGTCATTTGGTTCATGAACACTTCTTCAGCGATACGTCCGCCAAACAACATGCTGATTTGGTTGAGCATGTAGTCGCGGTCATAGCTGTAGCGGTCTTTTTCAGGCAGACTCATCGTCACACCCAAAGCACGACCACGAGGAATGATGGTGACTTTGTGAACGGGGTCGCACTTAGGAAGTAATTTGCCAATCAATGCATGGCCAGACTCGTGATAAGCCGTGTTGCGCCGCTCGTCTTCTGGCATGACCATGCTCTTGCGCTCAGGGCCCATCAGAATTTTGTCTTTGGCCTTTTCGAAGTCGACCATTTCGACCACCCGTGCATTGCGGCGCGCAGCCATCAAAGCGGCTTCATTACACAAGTTCGCCAAATCAGCCCCGCTCATACCGGGAGTACCACGGGCAATGATGGCGGGAGCCACGTCTTGTCCGATGGGCACTTTGCGCATGTGCACATTCAAAATTTGTTCACGGCCGCGAATGTCTGGCAAGGTCACATAGACCTGACGGTCGAAACGACCGGGGCGCAATAAAGCTGAATCCAAAATATCTGGGCGGTTGGTAGCGGCCACCACGATCACGCCCAAGTTGGTTTCAAAACCATCCATCTCGACCAACATTTGGTTCAAGGTTTGTTCGCGCTCATCGTTACCGCCGCCTAAACCAGCACCACGCTGGCGACCAACAGCGTCGATCTCATCGATAAAGATAATGCAAGGCGCATTTTTCTTGGCGTTTTCAAACATGTCGCGGACACGGGCTGCGCCCACGCCGACAAACATTTCAACGAAGTCTGAACCGGAAATGCTGAAGAATGGCACTTTGGCTTCGCCAGCAATGCCTTTGGCCAACAATGTTTTACCGGTGCCGGGAGGTCCTACCAGCAAAAGGCCTCGAGGAATACGGCCACCGAGCTTTTGGAAGCGTTGGGGGTCTTTTAGGAAATCAACAACTTCTTTGACTTCTTCTTTGGCCTCGTCGCAACCTGCGACGTCAGCAAAAGTCACCACGTTATTGTTTTCGTCGAGCATGCGGGCTTTGCTTTTGCCGAAACTAAAGGCACCGCCTTTGCCACCCCCCTGCATTTGGCGCATGAAGTAAACCCAGACGCCAATCAACAACAACATAGGGCCCCAGCTGACCAGCAAGGTCATAAGCAATGAACCTTCTTCGCGGGGTTTGACGTCAAATTTGACGCCGTTACCGATGAGGTCTCCCACCAAGCCACGATCGAGGTAGGTAGCGGTCGTTTTAATTTTGCGATCGTCATTGGTGGTGGCGACGATCTCAGTTCCACCCTGGCCTTCTTGGATAGTGGCGGTTTTGATGCGCTTAGCGCGCACTTCTTCAAGGAAATCGGAATAGCCCAGATATCCAGAGCTTCCACCAGGGCGTGTTTCAAATTGTTTGAACACGGTAAACAGCACCAAAGCGATTACCAACCAAACAGCAACTTTTGAGAACCATTGATTATTCAATGTGGGCTCCGAACAAAAAGGGAAAAGAACAAATAACAGATGGGTGCCATTTTAGGCCTTTCAACCCAGGTAAATTCTTTATTTGCAAAAGAGCCACACAGGTTCAAGGGTTAGCGATATTTCGGTGTTTCAGGCCAATTCCAACTAAAAACGTCTCGCTGGACTTGTCTCGGCTGGCTTTGGGCTTGATAGGTTTGACCACGTGAAAGCTTTCTTTGAACAACTTCACCAACTGGCTGTAGCCGCTACCGTGGAACATTTTGACCACCAAAGCGCCTTCGTCTTTCATGTGTTTTTGTGAGAATTCCAAGCCCAATTCGACCAAATGGGCGATGCGCGCAGCGTCGGCAGACTCGATTCCAGACAAGTTCGGTGCCATATCGGAGACAACCACATCTGCCATACGACCCTGCAAAACAGTTTCCAGTTGAGCCAAAACTGATGGTTCGCGAAAGTCTCCATTGATAAACAAGACACCCTCGACCGGTTCCATGGGCAATATATCGACAGCAATGATGGTGCCGTTCAAAGCGCCTACGGCCGCTCCTTCGGGCGACAAACGGCGGCGCACATACTGGCTCCATGCGCCGGGAGTGGAACCCAAGTCCACCACCAAATGGCCAGGCTTGATCAAGCCCAGCTGTTCATCGATTTCTTTGAGTTTGTATGCGGCGCGCGCCCGGTAGCCGTCTTTTTTGGCCAATTTGACATAAGGGTCGTTGACATGGTCGTTGAGCCACGATTTATTGACCTTCTTACTTTGTGATTTAACTTTCAACGTGACCCTTTAAACGAGGGCGGATAATACCGCCATGCCAGCTATACAACTCACGCCTGCACAACGCAAGGCACACCGATCAGACGCCCATCACCTTGACCCCGTGGTCATGGTCGGCAACGACGGACTCACACCAGCCATCCTCAAAGAAGCCAATATGGCGCTCGATGCCCATGGCTTGATCAAAATTCGTGTCCTGGGTGACGACCGCCTCAAACGCGAAGAAATGTTTGCAGCGCTGGCCGATCAACTCAACGCAGCGCCGATTCAACACATTGGCAAGCTTTTCGTGCTTTGGAGGCCCATCGCTGAGAAAGCCGACACGCCCAATGAAGACCGTATGCCTGGCCCGCGCGATGTGAAAGTCTTGAAATACAGCAAACGCGGCGGTCAACGACCTGAAGTCAAGACTTTGCGCGTTTTGGGAAACCAGCGTTTGACATCGGGCGGTCAGGTCAAACGGGCTAAGCCCAAAAAGACCTCGATTAAGAAACGAACTCTGGGTTAATTTAGCGGTAGTGAACCGCCACTACCTCGTAGCTCTTCTCACCACCAGGCGCTACAACGACCGCCACATCACCCTCTTCTTTGCCAATCAAAGCACGTGCGATGGGGCTGCTGATATTGATCAAACCTAGCTTGAGATCGGCTTCGTCTTCACCCACGATTTGGTAAGTCACCTTCTCGCCAGAGGTCTCTTCTTCTAGCTCGACAGTCGCACCAAAAACCACTCGACCTCCTGCATCGACTTCGGATGGGTCAATCACCTGGGCGGCTGACAATTTGCCTTCAATCTCTTGGATACGGCCTTCAATAAAGCCTTGGCGGTCTTTGGCTGCATCGTATTCGGCGTTCTCGCTCAAGTCCCCTTGGGCCCGTGCTTCGGCAATCGCGTTGATCACAGAAGGACGCTCGATGGTCTTGAGTTTGTGCAACTCGTCTTTGAGTTTTTCAGCACCGCGTTTGGTAATTGGAATAGTCGCCATCAATTTCTTTCTTATGCGCTCAGTTGCGCATGCATGTCTTGGACAGAGATCACCCCTAAATTGTCCATGTACTTCATCCCTTCGACGGCCGCCTCAGCGCCAGCGATGGTCGTGAAAGTCGTGACCCGATTGAGCAAAGCGGAAGTGCGAATATAGCGGGAGTCGGCAATCGCGTTACGTCGCTCTTCCACCGTATTGATCACCAAAATCACTTCGTTGTTTTTGATCATGTCCACGATGTGCGGGCGACCTTCAGCCACCTTGTTGATCGTGGCGCATGCCACGCCTGCTTCTTGGATGGCTGCAGCGGTGCCCTTGGTTGCCACCAACTCAAAGCCTTGTGCAACCAGTTGACGCGCCACTTCGATCACACGGGGTTTGTCATTGTTTTTAACGGATAAAAATACTTTGCCTGTTGATGTGCCATCTGGCTTTTTAGGACGTGGAAGCTTGGTACCAGCACCCAATTGGCTTTTCACAAAAGCTTCGCCAAATGTTTTGCCAACACCCATGACCTCGCCGGTGGACTTCATCTCGGGGCCCAAGATGGTGTCGACACCAGGGAATTTCACAAACGGGAACACGGCCTCTTTCACGCTGAAATAAGGAGGCGTCACTTCGTTTTGAATACCTTGGGAGGCCAGAGTTTGACCCGCCATGCAACGCGCCGCCACTTTGGCAAGTTGGATACCCGTCGCTTTGGACACAAAAGGCACAGTGCGCGAAGCGCGCGGGTTGACTTCCAACACGTAGACAACGTCCTGCCCTTGATCTTGCTGAATGGCGAACTGCACATTCATCAAACCGACCACGTTCAAAGCCTCTGCCATGGCTGCGGACTGGCGTTTCAATTCCGTCACCGTTTTGGCAGACAAAGAGTAAGGCGGCAAAGAACAGGCTGAGTCACCACTATGGACACCCGCCTGTTCAATATGTTCCATCACCCCGCCAATAAAGGTTTTTCCTTCAGGGTCACGCAAGCAATCGACGTCGCATTCGATGGCGTCATTTAAGAAGCGGTCTAACAAAACAGGTGAATCGTTCGAGACCTTCACGGCCTCTCGCATATAACGCTCTAAATCGCGTTGCTCATGGACGATTTCCATCGCGCGACCCCCGAGCACATAGCTAGGACGCACCACCAAGGGGTAACCCAAGGCAGATGCTTTTTCTAAAGCCTCAGCTTCTGTGCGGGCAGTGGCGTTCGGCGGCTGGCGCAAGCCCAAACCTTGCAAAAGTTTTTGGAAGCGTTCGCGGTCTTCGGCGGCGTCAATCATGTCAGGGCTGGTGCCGATGATGGGCACGCCTGCAGCCTCTAAACCCAAGGCGAGCTTCAAAGGCGTTTGGCCGCCATACTGCACGATCACTCCGTGTGGCTTTTCTTTGTCGACGATTTCTAAAACGTCTTCCAATGTCAAGGGCTCGAAATATAGGCGATCCGAGGTGTCGTAGTCGGTCGACACAGTCTCAGGGTTGCAATTGACCATGATGGTCTCGTAACCGTCTTCGCGCATCGCCAAGGCAGCATGGACACAGCAGTAGTCGAACTCGATACCTTGGCCAATGCGGTTGGGACCGCCACCGAGCACCATGATTTTTTTCTTGTTGGTAGGTTGCGCTTCGCACTCGTCACCGTAGGTGGAATACATGTAGGCGGTGTCGGTCGCAAACTCCGCCGCGCAGGTGTCCACCCGTTTAAATACTGGACGGATATTGGCCGCGTGTCTTCGGGCGCGAACTTCAGCCTCAGTTGTTTTGAGCAACTTGGCCAAACGGCGGTCAGAAAAGCCTTTGCGTTTAAGAGCGCGCAACTCAGCCGCAGAAATTTTGTCGAGTGAAGTCGTCTCCAACTCCAACTCGATTTTGACGATCTCTTCAATTTGCACCAAGAACCAAGGATCGATTTTGGTCAGCGCAAACACTTCGTCCACGCTCATGCCTTGGCCAAAGGCGTCGCCGACATACCAAATACGATCAGGCCCGGGTTCGCCGAGTTCTTTCTCGAGCACTTCGCGATCTTGGGTTTTTTCGTTCAAGCCGTCGACGCCGACTTCTAAGCCGCGCAGAGCTTTTTGGAACGACTCTTGGAAAGTGCGGCCAATCGCCATCACCTCGCCGACCGATTTCATTTGGGTGGTCAAACGGCTGTCAGCCGTAGGGAATTTCTCGAACGCGAAACGTGGAATTTTGGTGACCACGTAGTCGATGCTCGGCTCGAAACTCGAAGGCGTGGCGCCGCCGGTAATTTCGTTGCGTAGCTCGTCCAAGGTATAGCCAATTGCCAACTTGGCGGCCACTTTAGCAATCGGAAAACCTGTAGCTTTAGATGCCAAGGCAGAAGAACGCGAGACGCGCGGATTCATCTCGATCACGATCATGCGGCCGTCTTGGGGATTGACCGAGAACTGCACGTTGGAGCCGCCAGTGTCGACGCCAATTTCACGCAACACCGCCAACGAGGCATTGCGCATGATTTGGTATTCCTTGTCGGTGAGCGTTTGGGCCGGAGCAACAGTGATGGAGTCGCCGGTATGCACGCCCATCGGGTCCAAGTTTTCGATCGAGCAGATGATGATGCAGTTGTCGGCTTTGTCGCGCACGACTTCCATCTCAAACTCTTTCCAGCCCAGCAATGACTCTTCGATCAACAACTCATTGGTGGGAGAGGCTTCAAGTCCGCGCTTACAAATCGTCTCGAACTCTTCGGGGTTGTAGGCGATGCCGCCGCCTGTGCCGCCCAATGTGAAACTCGGACGAATGACAGTAGGAAAGCCGACTGTGCGTTGCACATCCCAAGCTTCTTCCATGCTGTGTGCGATGCCGGAACGGGCGGAACCCAGACCAATTTTGGTCATCGCGTCTTTGAATTTCAGACGGTCTTCGGCTTTGTCGATCGC
>Ga0214921_10003163_pt1 | contig 25580 bp, 19 predicted proteins | sample LL1505_MetaG_FD_177992 | JGI IMG/M metagenome (GOLD analysis project Ga0214921, IMG submission 177992) | Freshwater microbial communities from Lake Lanier, Atlanta, Georgia, United States - LL-1505 | ecosystem: Environmental > Aquatic > Freshwater > Lake | place: USA: Georgia | collected... | reverse complement strand
GCAACCAGTTCGACGTCGGAGCGTTGCCGGTCGCTGGAGACGTTCGGCATCAGGCGGCCCCTTGCAACGCTTTCCACATCATCTCGACGGCGATCAGCACGAGCACCACGATCAACGACCGCCGGAGCGGTGCCGTCGGGATGAGGTGGGCCACGCTTCCCCCGATCGCCCCGCCCAGGATCGCTCCCAGACACAAAGGGGCCGCGACCAGTGGATGCACGTCTCCCCGCGCGAGGTAAATCGACGCACTCGTCGCCGCCGTGATCCCCACCATGAAACTGCTCGTCGCCGTCGCCGTGGCGAACGGCACGTGCATCACCGCGAACATCACCGGCACCTTGAGAAATCCGCCACCGACACCGGTCAGCCCGGAAAGGGTTCCAGCCACCGCCGATGCCGCGAGGCCGGCCGGCCAGTGCTCGATGGTGCGCGGCCCGTCGGGGTCCGCGGTCGAACCGATGCGGCTTTTGAACGCCGTATAGACGGCGGTGGCCATCACGACGATCGCAAATCTCGTTCCGAGCCGGAGGATAAGGCCCTTCGCGAATGATGCCACGAGGCTGCACAACCGCTCTCCTGACTCGTCACATCGACGGTTCGACGGCTTCCTGCTGCCGGGGGTCGGCGTGCCGGTCGATCGTTGGTTGGGGCCGACGGCCCACGCCAGGGTGCAACTGGTCCTGGCCACCGCGGTGGTGCTGTGGGCCGGCTGGCCGTTTTCCGATGCTCGCGGCGGGGGCCATGAGCCTGAGTTCGGTGTCGGTGGTGGCCAACGCGCTGCGGCTGCGGACGATGAACCTGGGCGGCCGCGGCGCGGAAGCGTAACGACCGGCGAGCCCCCGCGGCGGGCCTGCCCGAACCCGCCTGCTTGCCCCGCTTTGCACCGCACCGGGGTGACGCCGCGCCGGCCGCCGATCCAGGGTGGAAACCGAGCAGGCGGGTCGCTATTGATCTCGTTCCTCCGCGACCGTTCACCGCCAGGAGTCGCCCGCCCATGACCAGGCTGCCCGCCGTTTTCGACGGCATCCTCGCCCTGCCGATGCCCCTGCTGATCGGCTTCCTGATGCTCTACTGGGGATGCTTCGCCGTCGTCGTGCACTGGTATCTCGTCCCCTGGATCGCGGGCCGGAACGGCGAGAAGCTGGGCCGCCTCGAGGCGGAGGTGCCCGCCCAGATCGGCCTCGCCTTCGGGCTCCTCGTGTCGTTCATCGCCATGCCGATCTGGGAAGAGCACGGCCGGGCGGAGGAGGCGGCCCGGACCGAGGCGGCCGCCTACCGGGAGATGCAGGAGGCGTTGGTCGAAGAGACATCCGCATCAAGCCGGACCTTGACCGAACTCGTGCAACAGTCGGTGGAGTTCGTGGCCTTCGAGGAATGGCCGCAGCTCGCGCACCTCCCCACGCCGCGCATCGAAGCCCCACTGCTCCGCTCGCTACGGCATGCGATTCACGAACTGCCCGACGAAACCCTCAAGACCGAGCTCCGCGACCACCTGCGGCAGGCCACGGAAGCCAGGCAGACGCGGCTGCGCATCGCGGCCACTCGCCCGGCGCCGGCACGATGGGGCATCATCGGCGCGCTGGCCATCCTCACGCTGCTGGGCGTGGGCCTGATTCACGCGGAGAGTTACCGGGCCCGCCGGATCGCGCTGTCGATGGTGGCGGTGGGGATCACCTGCTGCTTCGTGATCCTGATGGCCTACACCCGGCCCTACCTCGGCCAGTTCGCCGTCAAGCCGGATGACCTCGTGGAACTGGTCGATGAGATGCGCGCCGACGAGCGGCTGGCGCTGTCGACACCGCCCGAGCCAGGAACGGTCGGCCGCTGAGCGGTGATTCGGAGGCCGAAAGACGCGTCGGCATCCGCGGAGCGGGTTTTCCTCAGTTGTCGCGCGCTCCGCCGTCGGCGGGCTGGAAGTGCGGGTCGCCGCACTGCCAGAGGAAGAACGACCAGATGTCGGCCAGTTCCTCGCGGGCCTGCCGCCGGGTCGAGCCCTGCCCATGCCCGGCGTGGTAGTCGATCCGCAGGAGCACCGGCCGCGGGCTCGCGGTCGCCGCCTGGAACCGCGCCGCGGTCTTGGCCGACTGCCAGGGGGCCACGCGCGGGTCGTTGATCCCGTGGGTCAGCACGACGCCGGGATACCGCACGCCGTCGCGAATCTGGTGCAGCGTGCTCATCGCCAGCAGGCCGCGAAACTCGTCCTCCTTCGCGAGCGCGCCAAACTCGGGGATGTTCGGCGGTCCGTTGGCCGTGGTCTCGAAGCGGATCATGTCGGTGCAGCCGACGCCGACGTGCGCCGCCGCGAACAGGTCGGGCCGGTCGGTGATCGCACGGCCGATGAGGATGCCGCCGGCGCTGCGGCCGCTGCCGCAGAGCCGAGCCGGCGTCGTAAGGCCCTCGGCGACGAGGAACTCGGCGCACGCGATGAAGTCTCTCCAGGTGTTGGGCTTCGTGGTCTTGCGGCCGGCGTGATGCCACGCCTTGCCGAACGCGCCACCGCCGCGGACGTGGGCCACGGCGATCACACCCCCGCGCTCGAGCCAAGCGAGCCGCTCCACGGAGAACGACATCGGCGTCGTGGCCCCGTAGGCGCCGTAACCGACGAGGATCGCGGGGGCCGTGCCGTCGACCGGCAGGCCGCGCCGGTGCACGATCGACAGCGGCACCTCGACGCCGTCGTGGCTCGGCACCATCACCTCGCGGGCCACGAGCGCCGCGGGCCCGCGGCCGCCCCCCGACAGGAGTCCGGTGTCGGTGAAGCCCGGAAGGCGCGGATCGTAGCGGAGGATGCGGCCGTGGCGCACCCACGACGCGGTGCGGAGCAGCACCCCGGCGATGTCCGGGCGGGCGGCCTCGACCGTCGCCGAAGGCTCGTCGTCGCCGATCGTCAGTCGCATGGCCTGGGCCGGGTCGTCGTGCGGCACCCGCACCACGCCCCGCGCCGCTCGGTCGGTGATCCCGACGTAGACCGCGTCGGCGGCGACGGCCACCGCGTCGGCGACGGCCGAATCGGGCTCGTAGACGAGCGCGGCCGAGGCGAGGTCGGGGCGGGCGAGGCTCGTCCGCACCACCCTGCCCCGCGGCGCGTCGCGGGACGTGAGCAGGTGGATCTCGTCGCCGCGGATGGCGAACGCGGTGACCATGTCGGCCCGCCCGCAGACCGGCGTCCACGTGATGCCGGGCGTGCCGAGCTCCGCGGCCGGGGCCACGAAGAGCGAGAGGTCGGTCTCGTCGCCGTGGCGGACCTGGCCGACCGCCCACCGCGAGCCGGGCGTCAGAACGACCGCCGGAAAGTCGAGGGGCTCGAACTGCGGCGAACCGGCCGCATCGCTCCCGAACACGACGAGGTCGTCTTCGGGCTGCGAACCGAGCCGATGCAGCCGCGCCTGCGTGAACGCCTGGGTCTGGGCCTCGGCCGCCCCGGCCTCCCGCGGCCGCCGCTGGGCGTAGGTGAACGTCTGGTCGTCGAGCCAGCAGGGCCACGCGTAGACCGCTTCGACACGCGGGATCGCCTCCGGCAGCAGCGATCCCGTCCGCCGGTCGAGGATCCGCAGCGTGGTCTCCTCCGTACCGGCCGCGGCGAGGCCGAAGATCACGTGGCGGCCGTCCGGCGACGCCGCGAAGCACTCGAGCGCGAGGTGATCGGCCGGATCGCCGCGGGGGAATGATCCGGGATCCACGAGCACCTGCTCGGGCTGCGGGCCCGCGGGGCGGGAGCGCAGCGTGGCGACATCCTGGCCGGCGTCGCGCTTCATGCAGACGATCTCGCCATCCCGCAGGAGGGATGCAGCGGCCACGGCCCCCGGGGTCTCGCGCTCGAGCTCCTCGAGCCGCGCCAGCAACGTCCGCCGGCCGGGCAGCGCGTCGAGCGCCGCTCGGGCCCGCTGCGACTGCGCCGCCAGCCAGTCGCGGACCGCGGGATCATCGAGATCCTCGAGCGGTCGATAGGGGTCGGCGACCGGCGTGCCGAAATGCTCCTCGACCACCGGACGCTGCGGAGGCGCCGGCGGCGGGTCGGATGTGGCTGCCGCGACGGCGGTCGCGACGGCGCGGGCAAACTTCGAGGGCATGGCGGCACGGTCTCGGTTCGGGCCAATCTGGACGATCGCCGTATCCTACCCGCCGCGGCGTGCGCTTTTGCATGAAACAAACTGCCCTGCAAGCCCGCTGGCGGACGTTGACCGTGGCTGGATGCCACGACTACGATCCGCGGCATCGGGCGAGTGGCTCGATGGCGGGTGGAGGACGACGCATGGCCAAGACCGCGACCAACGAACCCGCCAACGCCCTGGGGCATGCACCGTCCCTCCGGCCATCCGACGCGATCGAACTCGCACGGGCGTGATGGGCACATCGAGGGAGAGCGCGCCATCGCCGGCTCCCGTGCCGTGGGTCGTGGAGGCATCCGTCGCCGACCGGGTCATCCTGGCACATGGCGAAGCCGTCGGTCGCGACGATTTCCATGGCTGGCTCTGGGAACAGGCGCAGGGGCTGCTCGGCGTTAACGAAGGAACCATGACCGCCGTGGACGCGGCCGCGCGCGGCCTCGTGGCGAGTTCCCTGGTCATCGACGCCGCGGCCGCCCCGGCCGACCGCGATTGGGTGGCGCAGCTGCCCGTCGCCGCCGTCGAGTGGTGGTTTGCCGACGAGGCCGCAGCCCGCGCCGCGGTGGACCTCGTGGCGAGCGTGCGCGGCTGCGAGATCGGTGGGATCCGCGCCGCTGAATCCGCCGACCACGATGCGACGTCGCGGGCAGCCTTCGGACCGATCGCCGTGGCGGAGTTCGGCGTCGTCCGGCCGGCGTGGGAGGACGGCGTCGCCGAAGTCGCTCCCGATGGGAGAGCGACGATCTTCATCGAACCCGGGCTGGGGTTCGGCACGGGGCTCCACGAGACCACGCAGTTGTGCCTCGCGGCCCTGTCGGCCTGGCACGGCGGGGGCAGCCGTCTCGGCCGGATGCTCGACTTCGGCAGCGGCTCAGGCATCCTCGGGATCGCGGCCGCCGTGCTCGGGGCCACGCAGGTCGATGCCGTCGAGATCGACCACCACGTGCATCCCGCGATCGTTGCCAACGCGAGCCGCAACGGCGTCGCCGAGCGGGTCGTCGTGACGACCGACCTGCCCGCTGAGGCGGCTCCCTACGACTTCGTCGTCGCCAACATCGTCGCCCCGGTGCTCGTCGAGCATGCCGCAGAGCTTTGCCGCCGCGTGCGGACGGATCGAGGATGTCTCGTGCTCTCGGGCCTGCTCGCCGACGAGGTGCCGCACGTCGCGGATCGCTACGCCGCCGAACTCGGCCGCACGCCGCTCATCCGAGAACGAGGCGATTGGCGGTGCCTGGTGTTCGTGATCGGCTGACGGCGATGCGGATGCCCGGAAACGCTGACGTTTTCCCTCGCGAAGGGGCCTTGCCCCAAGGGGACGAGTCACCCAGATCTGGCAAATGGCAACGCCAGCGCGCGATCGATGGGGCACGAGGGTCCTCCGGCTTCCCCGCGGCGATAGCTCCGCAGGAGTTCACGGGACCGCTCGGCGAGCATCCGGCGGACCTCCCGGCGCTGGCCCTTCACCCTGGGGATCTTCATCGAGTCGTAGCCGGTCGTCTGGTGTCGCATCCAGGCGATCACGGCCGGGCGGGCATCGAGTGGCCCGTCGGGCGTGTGCTACCCGAGGACCTTGAGGGCGAAGAACCGTCATGACCGTCATGACCGTCTTGTCGCGTCGGCCGGTGGAAATCCTGTGCCTTTCGGCTTTCGTGGCCGCTCTGTGTGGAGGCTGGGGGCTCGTGGCCGCCCCGGAAGTGGCAGAGAGCGTCGTGGCCACATTCCATGCGGACGCCTCGCAGGCCTTGGACGCGATGGTCCAGGAGCCCAAGGCGCGGAACATGAAAGGGGTCATCGGAATTTGAGCTGCGTACGCCTGCGGCAGCCCGAGGCGGCCTCACGAAGAATCGCCTTGTCGAGTTCGGCGTCCGCCAGGAGCCGCTTCAGCCGCGCGTTCTCCTTCTCGAGATCCTTCAGCCGCTACCCTTGGCCAGATCGGCCGGGGTGATCGGTCGAGCCACGCCGACCCGAGAGGCTCAGCGCAGCAGCAGCGGCGGCGGGCTTTGGGTCGTTGATTCGGCCAACTGGTTGCCCCTGACCCGCGTTGGTATCATTCTTCCCGGGTTTCCACGGCCTAACAGGTCGGTTTCCTTTCAGTTCAACGTGTCGGTTTGCCAACCAGTGATTCGCCACATTGGAGAGTTCGCATGCTTTCGCAGAGGTTTTTCGGGCTTTTCGCGGCCAAGGAACGTGGTCGGCCTGCCAAGAAGAAAACCACGCTGGTGTGTGAGACCCTCGAACGGCGGCTCGCCTTGGCCAGCGTTTCGAACGCCGATCCAAGCGTGGTGCTGATCGACGCGGCCCTGATGGTCGACATCCCTCAGCAGGAACTCGCGGGCAGCCGCGTCATTGCCATCGACTCGCGCCGCGATGCCATCGACCAGATCTCGACGGCGCTGGCCGGGCTGTCGGACATCGATGTCCTCCGCGTGATCTCGCACGGCAGTGACGGCAGCCTATGGTTCGGTGACCAGCGGATCGACGCGACCACGCTCGCCACACGGGCCGACGAGATCGCCGGCTGGGGTAGGGCCCTGTCTGCCGACGCCGACATGCTGCTCTACGGCTGTTCGGTCGCGAGCGCGGGTGACGGCAGCCAGTTCGTCCGCACGCTCGCCGGCCTGACCGGCGCCGACACCGCGGCCAACAGCAATGACACCGGCCTCACCGGCGACGTCACGCTCGATTTCCAGGTCGGCGACGTGACCTACTCGCTTCAGGCCACGACCGAGTGTTACGCGCGAGCCAATGTCACACTCTGCACCCGTGTCCTCTGGAACGACAACTCCGTCGCCGTGCTGGCAGGCCGAACCGCGGACTGGTTCCGGGCGCCGGGCCCACGGGGGGCTTCGGATCCCAAACTGCACGTGATGCCGCGTGGCTTGCGCAAGTCGGGCGCGATGGAAGGGAATGTGGTGGTGGTCAGTCAGAACCCTGCCAAGTGGACGTCCCGCCATGGCAGCGTGGTCGTGGGCAACTACAACTCCGTCGTGGTGGACGGCATGAACGAAAAAGGCCTCGCGGCGCACGCCCTGGCCCTCGACGTCACCAACTACGGCCCGCGCGATGTGTCGCGGCCGGGGGTCAGCATGACCTTGGTCGTGCCGTACATCCTCGACAATGCCGCGACGGTCGCTGAGGCCCTCGCCCTGCTCCCGCGCATCCAGCCGGTCGCAGTCCCCATGATGGGCTACAGCACGGGGCTGTCGTTCAGCATCGAGGATCGCTTGGGTGACTCCGCGGTCGTCGAGTACATCAACGGCGCTGCGACGATCCGTCACGGGCGGCAGTACCGGGTCGTGACCAACACAGTGCTCGACGTTGCCGAGCCGCTCCTCGCGAACTACGACTTCACGAATCCTACGAACGCCGTGACGATTCCCGGCAACACGAACAGCGACGATCGCTTCGTCCGGGCTTCCTGGTACAGCAACTTGCTCAGCAGGGTCACACCCCGCAACCGGCTCGAGGCACGGGCGGCGTTGATGTCGGTGATGCGGAACGTGTCGGACCCGATCGGTGCGCCAGGCAGCCGTCCAGGTGTCGTCCACGAGACCGACTGGCGGACGCTGTCCGACCTCACCAATCGCGTGTACATGTTCGAAAACCCGCGTACGCTCACCACCCTGCGCACCGACTTGAGCCGGCTGGATTTCCGACCTGGCAGCGGGGTGCGCACCATTGACCCGCTCAACCTGAGCCTCCCGGACGATGTCACGCGGCTCTACCGGCTCAACCGCGGCCCGGTACCGGGGGTCGTGGGCCGCTGACGGACCAAGCAAAGCGGCTGAAGGATCTCGAGAAGGAGAATGCCCGACAGAAGCGGCTCCTGGCGGACGCTGAACGCGACAAGGCGATCCTTCATGCAGCCCGGACCCGCCAATCGCCTGGTTGCAAGGCATCGGGCGCACGCCAACCAAAACGTTGACCCCCATTTCATGGGAAACTAGGTTTTGGCAGGTTCGGGGAGCGAGGTGCGCTGGCTGAAGTCCTCCCCCATGCCGCATGTTCCCAGACCCTCCAGGATTCCAGGATGAGCTCACCCTGCCGCCGTTCCGCTCCGCCCTCCCGCCGCTCCCGTGAGGCTGCCCGGCGGCGTCGCACCAGTCATCGCGCGACTGCGTTGAAGCTCGAGTCGCTCGAGCCGCGGCTGGCGCTCGCCGCCGACGCTAGCACGATCGACCTGCCGCCACCTGTGATGCAGACGGAGGGCGACCAGGCCGCGGTGCCGCTCCCCGTCGAAGTCAGCTACGCCATGCGGTCAACGCAGGATGTGTCGGCGAGCGGCACCCCGGCGCTCACATCCAGTCTCGCCCCACAGCCCGCCAGGAACGGAGAAATCTACGCAGCCGTGAGCGAGTCGGGCTCGTCTCAAATCTGGGCCTTCACCCAGGACGGCCGAACCAGGCGGCAAGTCACGTCCAGGGAGCGAGACGGACTGGTCCGCGCAAGTCATCCATCGGTGTCACCGGATGGGACCCGCCTCGCCTTTTCGGGCTACACCGGTGACAGAGCCGACATCTACGTCATCAACACCGATGGCACGAATCTCAGAAAGCTCACGTCTTCAGTCGCGGACGAATTGCAGATTATTCCCGGATTTTCACCTGACGGGCGACTCATCGTCTACGAGTCGAATCGTGGTGAGACAGAACCCGACAACTCACACCTGCGAATCGTCCCGGTCGATGGGGGCGATGATTGGCAACTCACGTTCCCCGACGGGACCTACGAGGACGCGGGGCCCAAGTTCTCGCCCCGTGGCGACGTGATCCTCTTCGCCAGCGACAGGAATAACCGCCGTGGCCACCACGACCTTTACACGATCAACGTCGATGGAACCAATCTCAAGCGATTGACCCGCGGAGCGAACAACGCCTACTCGCGGTCGTGGTCTCCCGATGGACGCAGGATCGTGTTCAACTCACAAGTCGGGCTCAACGGTCCAAATCCGGGATACGGTGAACTGAGGATCATCGACGCCGACGGGCGTCATCTCCGAACACTGACGAGTTTCAGAAGAAATCTTCGATTCAGTCCGGTCAACCCGGTACCCGGACGTCCTCCTGCCCTGCGGGGCGATGTCACACCGGCCTGGAGCCCCAACGGGAAGTTCATCGTGTTTTGCGGTCAGTCGAAATCCACCGGGCAATACGAGTTGTTCAAGGTCCAGCGTTTCACCGGGAGGTGGACACAACTCACGCGTTCGGCGCCGGGAACGAATCACGTCTCGGTTGCATGGTCCGTCCTGCCCACGGTCGGGCCGTCGCCCGGGTGACCGCGTCCTCGGCCTCGTCACGCCATGCCCTACGCTCAGACACGCCCACATCCTCGGCTCCAGGCGTTCGTGGCCGGCCTGACGTCCCTGGTCAACCGCAAGGCGGACGAGGCGACCACGCTGGCCGAAGGCGGGACGCTCTTGCGCGATCTGGTCAGTCATGACGACTGGCTGCCCGACGGGCAGGCCCTGTCGGACGCGCATCGCTACCAGCAGGTTCTCCTCTACGCCGATCCGCAGCATCGGTTCTCCGTCGTCAGTTTCGTCTGGGGGCCGGGCCAGTGCACCCCGATCCACGACCACACCGTCTGGGGCATCGTGGGCATGCTGCGCGGCCAGGAAGGGGCCCAGCGCTATGTCCGCGACAACGACGGCCGATATGTCGAGTCTGGTCCGGTCGAGACCTTGCTGCCGGGGCAGATCGACTGTGTGTCGCCGGGCATCGGTGACATCCACAAGGTCTGGAACGACCTCGCCAATGGGCCCTCGATCAGCGTCCACGTCTACGGGGCCGACATCGGCACGGTGCGGCGGAGTGTGTTTGGTCTCGACGGCAGCCGAAAGCCGTTCGTGTCGGGGTACACGAACCCGATGCCGGAGTGGCAGGCCCCCGCAGGGCAGCCGGTGACGCCCGTCGCCGAGGTGCTGGAGGCGCTGCGCGCACGGCGGGAGATCGCCCTGCTCGACGTGCGTGAGGAGGACCCCTACGCCCAGGGCCACCCGCTGTTCGCCGTGAATCTCCCGCTGGGTCGACTGGAGGCCGATGCCTTCACCCGCATCCCCCGGCGTGATTCCCAGCTCGTGGTCTACGACGACGGCGAGGGCCTGGCCGGGCCGGCCGCCGTGCGGCTTGAGAAGTTGGGCTACACGCGGGTGTCGCTTCTCGAGGGCGGGTTGCAGGGGTGGTGTGACGCGGGTGCGGAGCTGTTCCGGGATGTCAACTCCCCGAGCAAGGCCTTCGGCGAGCTGCTCGAGTCGGTCAAGCACACGCCGTCGCTCTCGGCTCCGGAGGTCAAGGCCCTCATCGAGGGCGGGACGGACCTGGTCGTGCTGGACGTGCGCCGCCCCGACGAATATCGGACGATGAACATTCCGACGAGCGTCAATGTGCCCGGTGCGGAAATCGTCTTGCGTGCCTGGGCACTGGCGCCCAGCGAGCAGACTCGCATCATCGTGAACTGCGCGGGCCGCACGCGGTCGTTCATCGGCGCCCAGTCGCTGATCAACGCGGGGCTTCCCCACCAGGTGGCTGCCTTGCGGAACGGCACGATCGGCTGGCTGTTGGCAGGCCAGCGGCTGGAGACGGGTGCCGATCGGAGATCTCCGGCCGTCAGCCCGGAGCAGCTCCGGCAGGCCCGGGCCGAGGCGCGAGCGGTGGCCGATCGGGCCGGGGTGCGTCGGATGCCCCGAGCGGAACTGGCGACGTGGCTGGCGAACACCGCCCGCACGATCTATCCATGCGACGTACGCACCCCTGACGAGTACGAGGCAGGCCACCTGCCCGGCAGTCTGTGCACGCCGGGCGGGCAGCTGGTGCAGGAGATCGATCACACGGCGGCCGTGCGGGGTGCGTGCCTCCTGCTGATCGATCCGCTGGGTGTTCGTGCCGACATGAGCGGCTCGTGGCTCGCACAGATGGGCTGGGAGGTGGTGGTGCTCGACGGCGTCGACGCCGCCGACCTCAGCGAGACCGGCCCCGAGCGCAGGCGGCATCCGCCGGTCGATGGGCACGCCATCGAGGTTCCCCAACTGCAGGAGTGGCTGGTTCGAGGGGGCGACACGTGGGTGATCGACCTGGGCACGGCCGAGCAGTTCATCAAGGGACACATCCCCGGAGCCCTCGGACTCCTGCGTTCGACCCTGGCGTTCGACCTCCGCCTGGCGCTGGCCTGGAGAAGGGGTGCGCCGCGGCGTTGCGTGCTCACGTGTGCCGACGGCGTGGCAAGCGGCTACGCCGAGGCCGACCTGACGGAGGCACTGGCAGCCGGCGGCGTGCCCGCTTCCGTGCATCGGCTGGCTGGTGGCAATGCCGCGTGGGCCGCCGCCGGGGCAGCGTTGCACGCGGGCACCGAGGGCCTGGTAGCCCAGCGGATCGACCGCTACCGCAGACCGTACGAAGGCACGGGAAATCCCGCCGCGGCCATGCAGGCGTACCTCGATTGGGAGTATGGCCTCGTCGACCAGTTGCGCCGCGACGGAACCCACCATTTCAGCGTGGTGTGAAACGACAGGTCGGCCTCTGCCTGATCTGCCTGGCGAACAGCCGGGCTGGACCAGAGATGGGAAGAAGGTCACACGCTCAGGGGGTGCAGGCAACCTTGCCCGAAGCGGACCAGGTCACGGGTCAGACGAAGGTCACGTCTTGCACCACGACACCGCGCGTGTTGGCGCCCGAGACGGTGACCGAGAGCAGGTTGTTCACGATCCGGATCGGGCAGTCGATCGTCACCTGCTGCCACTGGAGCCCGATCTGCCCCATCCCGCCGTCGAGAAACTGGCCGCCCGTCAGCGCGCCGGAGTTGCTGGCCCCGTTGCCGCTGGTCGCCCTGGAAATGGCAGCGGCCGCGGGCCCGAAGGACGAGGCCGTGGTCGCCGCCGCCGGTGTCAGCCGCAGGATGTCGGAGGCGGCGCCGGCGGAAGCCCAGCCGCTGTCGAAGCGGATGCCCGAGACGAGCACGGGGCCGGTGCCGGTCGCGTCGCTGACGACGTTGACGGCCAGGGTGTTGTGCTCGATGCGAACCGAGCCGTTGACCGTCACGCCCCGCCACTGAAGGCCGATGTCGCCGGTGCCGCCGTCGAGAAACTGGTTGCCCTGCAGCCGGCCGCTGTTCGAGGCCGCGTTGACCGACGCCTGGCGGGCGGCGGCCCCCGACGACGCACCGACCCGGCCTGCCGGAAGCATGATACCCCGAACGACGGTGGGTCCCGTCCGCAACGCGGGCCGGGCGGGGGCGGCGGCAGCAACGGGTCGAGAGGCCGGCCCGGTGGGCGGGAGGCTTCCCGGAAACGTGATCCTGTTGAGGGTGATCGGGCCGGCCTGCGCTCCGGCCGCGGTACCGGCGGTGCCGGTGTTGCTCACCTGGAGGACGTTGTTGACGATCACGAACCCGGAGGCGTCGCGGGTGAGCGACCGCCACTGCAACGAGGTCGCCCCGGCCGGGCCGCTGAGAAACTGCCTGCCGGTGAGGTTGGCGGTGTTCGAGGTCCGGGTGAACATGGAGTCTGGCACGAAGGGGGGCGGGCCGGCCGACCCCGACGAGTTGACCGTGAGCGCCTGCAGCGTCACCGGCCGGAGCCGTGGATCGCCGGCCGGGGTCGTGCCCGACCCGAAGGTGACGTTCTGCACGGAGACACCCGCCAACGCGGAGCCCGTGGGATTGATCGAGAGGGAGTTGTGGACCACCTGCACGTCGCCCCGGACGGTGACGTTCGACCACTGCAGCCCGACGTCGCCGAATCCGCCGTCGGCGAACTGGCTTTCCGACACCAGCCCGCTGTTGGTGGCCGAGTTGGTCGAGCCGCCCGCGCCGGCGGGGTTCATCGGCGCGGGCCCCGGCGGGGTGATGGGCGTGCCCGGCGTGGTGATCAGGGGCGTTGACGGCAGGAGGCCACCGGGGCCGACCACGGCCGGCGCCACCGGCGGTGGCGAGGTCGCGAAGGACACTCCCGCGACCGAGATCTGACCCTGGCCGTGGTTTTCGGGCTGGATGCTCACCTCGTTGTGAGTCGCCTCCACGTTGCCGGTGACGCGGACGTTCTGCCACTGCATGCCGATGTCACCGAAACCGCCGTCGGCGAACTGGCTGCCCTCGATCCTGCCGCTGTTGGTCGCGCTCGTGCCGCCGGCGGCGGGCGCACCGGCACCGGCCGTCGGAGTCGCGCCGGTGAGCGGGATCGCCGGAACCGGGCCGGCGGGCGGTGCGGTCGAAGCCGGCGTGACCGGCTGGCCGAACTGCCGCGGCCCGGTCGTGATCGCGCTGACGTGATCGACTTCGGGCTGGATCTCCAGGCCGCTGCGCAGCGTGGCCACCCGGCCGCCGACCGTCACGTTGGACCACTGGAAGCCGATGTCACCGAATCCGCCGTCGGCCACCTGGCTGGAGACGATCGCGCCGGTGTTCGTAGGGCTGGCGGGCGTGAAGAAGGTCAGGTGGCTGGTGGTCGTCTGCCGGGGCGGCCTGGAAAGCGTGATTTTCGCGGGGCCGCGAATCGACGCGATCACGGTATTCGCGGGGATGCCGCGGCCGGTGACGAGCATGCCGGGGAAAAGCATGCTCGTGGCCGGGGCGGACGTGCCGGGAGGCCTCGTGAGCATGACCACGCGGGCGTTGGCGGTCAGGCGGCCCACAAGCGTGGGGGGGCCGACGTTCGGCGAGCTGGTGGTCGGCTGGATCAGGAGCCGCTCCGCCCTGACGTCGAGCGAGCCACCCACCGTCACGCCGCGCAGCTGCAGCCCCGTGTCGCCGAAGCCGCCGTCGGCGAACTGGCTGTCGCGGATCGTACGGGCGTTGACGGGCATCGCCTGTGCCGGCGACGCAAACGGGATCACGGCAGGCGCGACCGGCACGTCCGGGGAGCCGATCGTGTTTCGTGACACGATCGACAGGCCGCCGCCCACGTGCAGCCCGCTGGCCTGAATGCCCAGCGGCCCAAAGCCGCCGTCGTTGAACTGGCTGGAGATGATGGAGCCGGAGTTGGTGACCACGCCGGGCGAGCCGGGTGGCACCAGCAGCGGCACCTCGTTCGCGCCACCCGCGGGCACCGGCTGCGTGCCTCCGGCGGCCGGCCTGCCGATGCCCTCGTCGTACAGATCGACCCGCAGGGCCCCGCTGAGCGTGGTGTCTTGCAGCTGCAGGCCGAGCGTGGTGAAGCCGCCGACGTTGACCTGGCTGCCACTGATCAGGCCCGTGTTCACCGCCGCCGAGGGGTATTCATAGTCGGCGGGCGGCGTGGGCGGCGAGCCGCTGTTGTTCGGGGCCGTGAGCTGCAGCGACGCCCCCCCACCTGCCGAGACCTCCGCGAACTGCGTGCCCAGCAGCGAATAGCCGTAGGGCTGAAACTGGCTGGCGACGATCGATCCCGTGTTGGGATTGACCGGACCGGCGGCCAGGGCCAATCGCGGCTCGAGCGGCTCCTGCCACGCGAGTCGGTGAGCTTTGCGGCGGGCCGGACGACGGGAATCCGCTCGACTCGACATTCGATCCTTTCGCCGAACGCCGGCAACGCGAGTGGTGAGCGACAGCGCGGGGCGGCGGCCCGCGACGCTTGAAGAATACGCTCGCCGCCACCCCCCCGCAAGGATTGGGTGGCCGAGCATCCGGTGGACTTCCCGGCGAGGCCGCACGATGGATGGGGGCCGGCCAAACACGCCTCGCCCCCGTCGGGCGACGCTCGAGCGACGAAGCAGCGCGAACGGCTCGTCGACAACACTCGCGGAGTGTTCTTGGGCTGAGCCCGATCCACCACCGGTCTATCTTCCGCTCCATCGCACCCCTGAGGATCACCTGCGACCCGCACACGTTCCACATCACCGCACGGTCGGCAGGTCGATCGCCCGCTGGTCGGCGATGGCGGTGGGCGGCCGGGGCGTCGCGTCGCCTCCCACGCTCGGGCTGGAGAAGACCTTGGGCTTCGAGAGGTCGACCATGCCCGCGAGCGCCGCGGGAGCCTGCAGCGCGGCATCGGAGGCTGCTTTTGCGTCGTGCTTGTGAATGGCACGCCCCGCGAATGCAGGCTCGTCGTGAATCTCTCCGTCCTGCCAAGGACCGGCCCCGAAGAGCCAGCGGTCGCGGGCATGGCTGGCGACGTGCTCCTCGCCGCTCTGCCAGACCGGCCGGCCGCTCTCCCGCTCGTAGGCATAGACGCTGAGCTTCGCCACGCCGCGTTGTTCCGAACGCTTGGCCAGCACGAGTTCCGGCGTTGAGGTTTCGTTCCCTTTGACCGTGATGCTGGTCGCCGGAATCCCGAGCAGCACCGAACTCCGGTCGGTGCCGACCGCTCCCGCGCGGGCTTCGACCACCACGTCCGACGAGTCGCGATCCTTCGCCAGCAGACAACCAGCGGCCATCAGCTGGTGCCGCAGGGCGCTTTCGAGATATTTGCCGTCCCCGACATCATCCATGAATGCGGTTTCGAGAAACACCTTCCTGCCTACCAGCGGGCGGACGTCGACCCGCATGACGGCGCGGTCGATCGCCTGCGATACGAGCAGCTGCTCCGTGGCGGTGCGTTTCGAATCGCTCATCCTCGTCGTGCCACAGCCGGACAATGCGGCCAGCAGCGGCACGAGAATGGCGAGCATGAGTTGCCAGCCACACCGGTCGCACGTCATGCGACGCTGCGAATCGTTCATCAGAATGCGTCTCCAACGCAGGGGGGGAACTTTGCGCAGGGCGAACCTCGGAGGAAGCGGGCCGAGGACGGTAGCAAGTTCGACCGCCGGAAGAAAATGGCGTTAGGCACGTCCTGCAGGCCACCCCCCGAAACACCCCAACCCCTCCTGTTTCGGCTGGCTACCGCCGCACGGCGTCACATTCCAGGATGCTCACTCGCGGAGCGGCTCGGTTTCAGGGGGTGGAGGGTCGTCTCCAAACTGCTCCAAGAGGCGTGCCGGCGGATGGGTTGCGCCCGCGAGCAAGTAAGAGGTTTAGTTACTCTTTTCACCCGAAGCCACCTCGGTGCCAGCAGAGTTGTAGACTTCCCATGAGAGAACAAGTCCGGAGCCCTCCGCCGTATCTGCGTTCCAATTTAAGTACCCATAAGCGATTGTGTTCTGCGTTGTCGCGGTCATGGTAACAACGCCAGTAGTCGAGGTCGTCGTTCCACTCCATGAGGCCGTGGTACCGTCCTCGTTCGTTGATGTAAAGTTAATCAAGTCGAGGTAGCCATCAACTGATGACATCAAATTGACGTACCATCCGTTACCAACACCACCCCCGCCGTAGTCGTAATAAAAATATTGAGAATAACCAGCCTCCCCGTCAGTAGTCTCCCCTGTAAGCATGTAAAGGGTGCTTTCGGTGGCTGGCTTGACCGTTGCCACCTGCGCGGCGTTGCTCGAGCCGCCAAACGACGTCACCACCGCTTTGAGCGTACCGACAGAGGGCGGCGTGGTGAATTTTACGACGAGCGTGTTCTTCGTGGCGGAGGTCACATAACCCACCGCCCCCAGGTTGAACGTGACCAGGTTGTTTCTGAATCTCGGGTCGAAGCCCGAGCCCCGGATCGTGATCGTCTTGCTGCTGACCGCCATCTGATCCGCGCTCGACTGAATTGTGGGATTCCCCACAATCCTGGCCACGGTTACCGCCGCACCGCTTGTGCCGCCGAATGACGTCACCGTCGCCTTGAGCTGCGTGCCGGCAGCCGGCAGGTTCCGCACGGCAACCGTCAGCGTGGTCGCCGTCGCCGCCGTCACGACGCCCGTCGCCCCGCCCGACAACCGCACCTTGTTGGTAAGGTTCGTCGGATCGAATCCAGTTCCTCCGATCGTCATCGTCTTGGCACCGCGAGCGAGGGACGCGGTATCGACCGTCACCGTCGGGGCGCCCACGACTGTGGCCACGCCAACGGCTGCGCCACTGCTCCGGCCGTTGGTCGTCACGGTCGCCGAAAGCGTGCCCGTGGAGGCGGGCTTCTGCGTGAACTGCACCACGAGTGCTCGCCGCGTCGCTGACACGACCCTGCCCGTCACGCCACCGTCGAACGCGACGGTGTTGCGGCCCGGCCGCGGATCAAAGCCCGTGCCACGGATCACAATCCGCTCAGCCGACTCTGCCAGGGGAGCACCGCGTGAGATCACTGCCGGAGCTGCCACGACCGCCTGCACGCGATGCGTGTGAACCGGCGGTGATACGACGACGGGAAGACCGGCAAGCGGATCGGAGTCGTTTGCCACCGACAACGCGATGCGGGACTCGAGCGATTCGATTGAGATGCCAAGCCTTGGAGCCCGTCGGCCCGTTGCCCCGGTACGACCACGATGCCCGACGAACGCACTGGTTTTGAACGGCCACACCATGACGAATGAATCTCCTCGCTCTGGACAACCCAAAAATGCCTGCCCGGGTAATTATAGATACGGCCCAGCGGCGCCACAAGGGGCGCCACAAGGATTGGGCGGCCGTCGTTCCCGGTTGTGGCGTACGAACGGCCCTTCGTGCTCGAAATGGGCGCGAACGGATAGCGTGGTCAATGGCACTTCGGCAAATGGGGGAAATCACGCGCACCCAAGGCGGCAACTGGCGAGCCCATGAGGCAACCCGCGGCGGGGTCCTAGGGTGTTGCAGCTCAGCCAACACACCCGCCGGGAGCACCACCGTCGTGAAACGCTGTGGCAGCAGATCAACCCCGTCGATCAGGACGAGAGTGTTCACGGGCGATGTGTCGCAGACGACGATCATCATCGAAGGCGATTACGAATCGCCTCCAACTGCTCACGGAACTCGGCAACCGTTGGCAAATCCTCGGTAACACCGTGTCGCTGCAGAAGAGCGTCAACGTCTGTGCGTGAAATACCCAGGCACTCGGCCGGCGCGCCATGGGATACCTGCCCCTGCCTATAAAGCTCGACGACCGCAGCTTCCTTGGCCGCCGCGTCAACGTTGTCGGACAACGTGGCAAGATGCCGTTCGACGCTGCCTGGAAAATCAAAACGAATCGTCGCCATCTGAATTTCGCTCCCTGGAAAATACGGCTGCTGCGCTCGTGGTAGAGGTGGCACCTTCCCCTACAAAACCGATGGTCGCTCGATACCACCCTCGCCATCAACCGACGAGGGCTTGCGTATCGAATTATCGTGGCGGCCAGCCGTACTCGCCACGCGACACGGCAGTGGCTCACACCTCGCGGCTCCGCCGCCCCACCCCGCCGACGTTGATCCAACCGCCACCATGCGGGAGTGCCGATTTCGACCCGTCCGAATGACACTGCCGACCGTCGGCAGGTTTCGACTCGATCTACGTTTCACGGACTACGCCGTGAGTCGGGGCGACCCCGGCCGTGCGTTCCCTGACGAGGCAGCACATTCGCAAAACGCCCGAGAAAACCGCGGGTCTCTGCCCATACCCATTCCCGTTCCAGATCTGGTTCGACGGGGATGCGGTGCGGGCGAGATCGGCGTCTCGGCGTAAACGCGGAGGCGGCTGACGGGGGCGGGCCGAAGGCCCGGCCCCCCTGCTCCACCCCGGAGGCATTCAATCGCCCCCGAGGTGTTTAACAATGTTTCGCTTCAACAATGATGCCGGCAGCGCCGGCGGTTTTTCGCATGACGATGCCCGACCCTCCCCCTCCTCCAACCGCGGCCGCACCCGCAGCGACGACTTTGGCCTACCCGGCCGGCCGGAACTGCTCGAACTTGCCCGTACCTACCTCGAGACGCAAGCCCGGCTCTGGCCGGACGTGGTCGGCACGGTCGCTGTCCCCGAAATCTCCGAGGCCACGCTCAAGACCATGGCGGAGAGCTTTGAGCGGCAGTTCAGGCAGCAGGCTATCGACGTCTTCCAGCCCGGTCGCCTCCGGAAGATCTGGCTACGGCAAGGCCCGGCGCGAGGATGTTTTCGTGCCGTGGGAATACGTGTGCGCCGACGCCGCCGTCAACACGCGTGGGCGACGTCATCCTCGAGACACGCCAGGTCGAGGGGCAGGAGAAGCCGCAGATGGTCGCTCGGTTTACGATCAACGCCGTGCCGGCACTGGCGGTGCTCGACCGCGGCCAGGCCACCGATGGCGATGGTTCACAAGCCTCGATGTGGGGCTCGCTTCAGGCGGCTCGTAAGAGCACGCCGACAAGACCGCTCGATCAAGAAGAGGTCTTGGTGCCGCTTCCACCCACGCTGCCACGGCAGCGATGACCAAGGATCTGGCCGCAAGCGAATGCCGTTTAGGCAGGCCGGAGAATGCGGGGCACGTCGGTTCACAGAAACTCGACGTGCCCCGCCATTTCTTCGGCGGTCACAACCCGCGAGAGAAGAACCAGATCGAGGACAACACGCCCCAACCGTCGATGTCTCGCTGTCCAGAAGACGATCCCCGCATGCGGCACGCCGCTGTTGGCCAAGGCGAGGAAGTCACTGTCACACGTCACCAAGACGCGGCCTTGCCCACGGGCAAACTCCAGCTGCCGCGAGTCGGAAGTGCCGCCGAGCCCCTGCTCGATCGTCGTCGTGACATCGACTCCGCGCAGTCTGAGGCCGGCTGCGACCGCGGAGTCTATGTGCTCATCGAGGTGGTACTTGATATCCACCCGGCGACTCTCGCGATCAACCCGCCTGCCCGTGCCCGCGGCCCAGAAACCCTGAACCCGCCTCAGCCTTCAGCCTCGACACCATCGCGTCATCTTCCCGAATGTGCTCGTCGATCACGATCCGGTTGTCGTGGTAATACGCCAACGCAGCATAGACGTCGGCGAGCGTCAAATGCGGAAACGACCCAACGATCTCGTCGGGTGAACGTCCCTCTTCGGTCCAGAAAACGATGTCCTGGACGCGGATTCGGGTACCCGCAATCCGGGGCTTCCCGCCGCAGGTGCCCGGGGTTGATTCGATGTGGGATTTTTCCGGTGCAGTCGCCATGGCTTTGATTTTAGATGGGACGCGATCCGCTCGCCAGCCTCGGTATGAAAGACCGTTCGACTGCCCCGCCAAGGCCGAGGAGATGGGCCGGCAGCTCGCCGCCAAGCGGGAGCGGCTCAAGGAACTCCAGCGGGCCGGCCGGCGGCCGAAAGTGAAGAGCGTCAAGGAGAAGGACGTGTTCGCGGCGCTCACGCAACTGCGCGACCTCCTGCAAGGCGACGTCGGCATCACCGCGCAGGTGCTCAAGGCACTCGTAGGGGATGTCGTGCTCGAGAAGCGTCAGGTCGAGGGGCAGGCGAAACCGCAGATGGTCGCCCGCTTCACCATCAACGCCGTGCCGGCTTTGGCGGTGCTCGACCGTGGCAAACCAGGCGAGACCAACGGAACCTCATGGCCGGCAGCCTGCAGCGAGCAGCCGGACGGACTTGCCGGTAAGGCGACGCCGAAGGAAGTGGTCGTGCCGCTGACGCGCAAATGCCATCGGGCAGGCGGCGACCCGCCGGTCACACCGCCAACCGACTCACAGCCGCCGAAGGCGTGACGATGGAAATCCCCTGGAACTCGCCGATCCTGAGAAGATGGGCATCGCCTGAAACGATCACGTCTGCGTCGCAGGCTACGGCCGTCGCAAGCACGATGTCGTCATCGGGATCGGCGAGGATTACCGGGCCGATAACAGCAGGGACGACAAGCTGCACGAGGGCAGCATATCCCTCGAACAGGTCCGCCGCGTCCACCCCCTGCTCAGCCAGTTGGGCGGCGAACTTTTTTCGAAACAGAACGTCGTGCAACTCGTCCAAGAGCGGCACGCTCGAAATGATCTGCGCCATGCCGGCCGCAGCCGCGTCGATTAGTCGCGCTGGCACCCCGCCCCAGATGAGCCCGGATACGGCGGTGCTCGTGTCAAGCACCAGCCGCACGGCGCCGCTCCGCACGATACGCCTGGATCTCGGCCTCGATCTCTTCGGCCGTCATGGGAGGCGTTCCGGCTGCAGAGAGTTTCTGCCGCGTCGCTTGCATCTTCGCGACGCGGGTGGCCGCGAGCCGTTCGCGCAGGATCGCCTCGATCGAGCCGGTCTCGAGCAAGCCTTCGGCCGCAGCCTCCTTGGCGAGGGCGTCAGAAATCGTGATTTGGACGGTCGTCATGGGAGGCTCCTCCGTAGATACCGCCGGATTATATGCGGAAAACGAGGCGGACTGGATACATCACCTCTGCCGGCCAGGCCCTGCAGAGATGATCCAACCGTCGGCCTTTGGGAGTTCCTGAATACCGACCGTTGGATCATGCTCGGAAAAACGCCCCGCAGCCGTCAGGACGTCGTAGTTCTGCCGCACCGCAGGACGTAATACAAGGCGATGATGCCGCAGATCACCGAGTTAGCGGAGGCCGTATCGATAGCCGCCGCCGGCTGTCCTAGGCCATCCGGCTACTCTCCCTAGAGGCCTTGTTAAATGTGGCAGTTGGTGGTGCTTCGACCGGCAAGCATGCGACCATTCCAAATGCCCCTTCGAAATAGGAGAATCCAGTCGTATTGGGCGTGACTGCCCGCCCTGCTACGGTTTCCGCTTCCGTACCCACCCGCAATCGCGATGGCAGGACCACTCACCAAAGAACAGATTTTGGATGACCATGGGCCGTAAACCGCAGCAAGCGCGCAGCATTCTTTCAATGGCCAAAATGCTTGATGCCGCTGAGGCCATTTTCGCAGAGGGCGGGGAAAACGCCCTCACTGTGGAAGCCGTCGTAAAGGGTGCGAACACCTCGGTAGGAAACTTCTACGGCCGCTTCGGCGACCGCGACGGCCTCCTCCAAGCAATGCACGAGCGGTTGCTCTTACGGCTCGGAAGCGCGGCACACGTGGCAGTCGCAGCAGCTGGCCAAGAAAAAACCCTGGCAGGCGCAATTGAGGTTTACCTCTCGCACCTCTTCACCGCAGCGCACGAGTACCGCAATTCAGCCCGCTTCTTCGTACTCGACCGTTCGGCCGACAAAGAACTGCGGGCCCAAGGTATCCGGGCGAACGCCGTTTTCGCTGGCATTTTTACGAAGCTCATGCTGAGCCACCGCGAGGAGATCACCCATGCCCACCCGGAGACCGCGACGGACGTGGCGTGGCGGATGATGTTTGCGGCTCTGGTCCAGCAGATGATGTTCGACAACCAAGAAGTCACCGGCGTGACGATGACCATGCCGGCGCTGGTGCACGAAATCGCATCCTTTGTTGTGGCCTACCTCAAGGCAGCCCCGGCGAAACGCTGATCGCACGGTTTGGCAGATCGGGCCCCCGGCCCTCTGGCGGCTTCTCCCGTCAGCCATCGCTTTGATTGAGCCACCGGGGTCATCTTCTGCCGGCGGCACTGACTCAAGCATCGGTTGGAATGCCCCCTCTAGGGGGGCTGCCACACGCCCGCAAGTCCGCCTAAAAAAAGCCACAACCAAAACGCTGGGTACCCACAAATCAAAGCTTTTGCTTTCGGCTGTCCACGAGGAACATGGCCTCTATTTTTTGCCGTTGCCAGATTGCTTCGCTCACGGCGGGTTGTCGGCTAAATCCAGTCCAGCAAAGCCCGCTATCAAAAATTCCGCCAATTTCCGCAGCTAATTTACGGAAATACCATTGATTTTGCAGGCATGGCCAACCAGCCGCAGCACGTGGTCCCTCTCGTTCCTTCCAGTTTCTTGTCCGCATGCGTCGATGACATCTTGCCAAAAAGAGAATCCTATTCTACTTTACGTGGATCGTGAGGTCTGAAAGTCCACTATTCGGTCCGTGACGCCAGTAGTGCCGCCGGGCTTTGAAAAGGCTGCCGCATATGCCACGGAATTCGTTCCTTCGCAGGCTCTTCGCAAGGAACTCCCGCTCCCGTCGGTATCTCGATTTCTTTTCTTCATTCCGTTGGTTGCGCAGGGCAACTCCCCGGAGATCCAACGGCTTCGGATTCAGCCCCGCTTGGGAATTGCTCGAAGTCCGGCATGCCCTGGCCAGCGACGTCGACTTTGTGGGGCTTATTGCACCGCCCAATTCGGGTAGCGACTCAACCTTCCAGCAGTCCCCAGCCACCACCACCATCGTCAGCCGCTTCGCCATGCAGGCAGCCGCGGCTCAGACGGTGAACAGCGTCGTAGTTGGCGGGCTGCAGTTCCAAGGCACGTTCACGTCGCAAAACGGCGTCTACAGTACGTCGTCGGCCGTGGATGTTGGCTTTGCGCCCGGCTCCGGCACGTTCAAGTCGTTGCTGCAGCTCAACGGCAGCGTCTCGATCGACTCGAATCAGGGTCTGTTTTCGGCGAGCGGTAGCGTCAACGCGGTGGCGAGCGGGTCAACGGTGACCCTCCTCAGCGGCGGCATTACCAACGCCAACATTTCCGCGCTCACCTCAACAGGACTGCCGGGACTTACGGGCGCGAACGTTACGGTGAAGGGACTGTCGTTCACGCTGAATTCACTATCGCTTCTCAACACCAACAACCTGCCCACGGTCAGGCTGCAAGGGGCGGTCAGTCTCTACGGCATGTCGATCGCTGTGAACGGCGCCAACTATGTCCAGATCAACAGCAACGGCGTTGACCTGACGGGCGTGACGGCGACAGTCGGCAGCGGGCCGCTCCAACTGGGCGGGATGACGCTTGGCTCATCTCAGCTGGTGGTCAGCTACGCCACGTCAACGCAGACGCTTTCCGTCACGGGCTCGAGCAGTGCGACCGTCAGCGGATTGGGCACGATGAACGTGGGCCTGGGGGCCGGAACGACCCAGGGCCTGGTCGTCACGAACGGTGCATTCGTCGGCTTTGCCGCAACGGTGGACATCAATACGCAGATCGCTGGTGGCACGTTCACGTCCAGCAGCACGATGACCTATAGCAACAGTGCGAACACGTTCACTGTGACGGGCTCTGCGACTGAGGTGTTCGGCGGCGACAAGACGCTGAGCCTGACGCTCGGCAGCGCCGCCGATCAAGCGAACAACATCCCGGCGACAGCCGGCCTCGTGATCAAGAGCAACAAGCTCGACAGCCTGAACGCCAAGGCGGTGGCCACGGACTGGGCGATCGCCGGAGGCAAGTTCAACGCGACGGCCCTGGTCACCTACGCCGCCGCCAGCGGTGGCAACCCTGAGACACTCACCGTCACGGGCAATGCCAGCGAAGCGTTTGGCGGTGACAAGACACTGAGCCTGACGCTCGGCAGCGATGCCGATCAAGCGAACAACATTCCGGCCACGGCCGGACTGGTCATCAAGAGCAACAAGCTCGACAGCCTGAACGCCAAGGCGGTGGCCACGGACTGGGCAATCGCCGGAGGCAAATTCAACGCGACAGCCCTCGTCACCTACGCTGCCGCCAGCGGTAGTAACCCCGAGACCCTGACCGTCACGGGCAACGCCAGTGAAGCGTTTGGCGGCGACAAGACACTGAGCCTGACGCTCGGCAGCGATGCCGATCAAGCAAACAACATTCCGGCCACGGCCGGACTGGTCATCAAGAGCAACAAGCTCGACAGCCTGAACGCAAAGGCGGTTGCCACGGACTGGGCGATCGCCGGCGGCAAGTTCAACGCGACGGCCCTTGTCACCTACGCTGCAGCTAGCGGCGGTAACCCTGAGACGCTGACCGTCACTGGTAATGCCAGCGAAGCGTTCGGCGGTGACAAGACACTGAGCCTGACGCTCGGCAGCGATGCTGATCAAGCGAACAACATTCCGGCGACCGCCGGGCTCGTCATCAAGAGCAACAAACTCGACAGCCTGAACGCCAAGGCGGTGGCCACGGACTGGGCGATCGCCGGCGGTAAATTCAATGCGACGGCCCTCGTCACCTACGCCGCGGCCAGCGGCGGCAACCCCGAGACGCTGACCGTCACAGGCAATGCCAGCGAAGCGTTTGGCGGCGACAAGACGCTGAGCCTGACACTCGGCAGCGCCGCTGATCAAGCGAACAACATCCCAGCGACAGCCGGGCTCGTCATCAAGAGCAACAAGCTCGACAGCCTGAACGCAAAGGCGGTTGCCACGGACTGGGCGATCGCCGGCGGCAAGTTCAACGCGACGGCCCTCGTCACGTACGCCGCCGCCAACGGCGGCACTCCTGAAACGCTAACCGTCACGGGAAATGCCAGCGAAGTGTTTGGCGGCGATAAGACGCTGAGCCTGACGCTCGGCAGCCCCGCCGACGTGGTGAACAACATCCCGGCCACCGCGGGCCTCGTGATCAAGAGCAACAAGCTCGACAGCTTGAATGCCAAGGCCGTTGCCACGAACTGGACAATCGCCGGCGGCACTTTTAATGCAACGGCTCTCGTCACTTACGCTGCGGCCAACGGCGGCAACCCCGAGACCCTGACCGTCACGGGCAATGCCAGCGAGGTCTTTGGCGGCGACAAGACACTGGTCCTCACGCTCGGCAGCGCAGCGGATGTGGCAAACAACATCCCCGCGACTGCCGGCCTCGTGATCAAGAGCAACAAGCTCGACAGCCTGAACGCCAAGGCCGTGGCCACAAACTGGACGATTGCTGGCGGCACTTTTAACGCCACGGCCCTGGTCACGTACGCAGCAGCAAACGGCGGCAACCCCGAGACCCTGACTGTCACGGGCAACGCGAGCGAGGTCTTCGGTGGCGACAAGACT
>Ga0214921_10003162_pt1 | contig 25583 bp, 21 predicted proteins | sample LL1505_MetaG_FD_177992 | JGI IMG/M metagenome (GOLD analysis project Ga0214921, IMG submission 177992) | Freshwater microbial communities from Lake Lanier, Atlanta, Georgia, United States - LL-1505 | ecosystem: Environmental > Aquatic > Freshwater > Lake | place: USA: Georgia | collected... | reverse complement strand
TCAAAATCAAGGGCAACAGCCAGACCCAAGCGGGCACAGTGGCCATGCCCATCAGCCAAAAAGAAACCGGGAAGCCCATGGCCAAGGCCGCTGTCCTGGCTTGAGAGAAACCTTTGTGCCAAGCTGCAGCAGCGGCAATGACGCCTGCGCTTGTTGCAAAAAGCATGGCCACGGAAGAGTGAACGCCATGTTCAAGCAGGAACAGATAGAGGTACCAAACCCCTCCCCAGACCGCCAAAGCAGTCAAAGGCCAACGGATCAAATTTGACATTTGATACTTCTTTCAGATAATTCAACCATATTAAGCAAATGCAATGGTTTTGTTCTGTCGCACATCATCTCATTTTCACCCATGATTCAAGGTTTTTTCATCTCTCTTCGATTTGCTGTTCTAAGCTGTCTGTTGGGCAGCTTGCTCATGGTCGGCTTTGCTTGGGCCTACAAAGTAGAAAAGATTTGCGAAGATGTTCCAGCCACCTCCAGTGAGCCTGGGTATAAAAAGTGCAAGGTCGTCAAAGTGAAAGAAGGTGGGGCACCAGGAAAGGGCGATGGTAAAGGGGATGGTAAGGGGGATAGTAAAGGGGATGGCAAGGGTGACGGCAAAGGCGACGCCAAGGCAGATGCTAAAAAATAATTGATGAACAAACAAACAACCGAGGCTTATACCCTCCTCAAACCCAAGCAGGCAGTGCCTTTGGTTATGGACTCACCGCATTCGAGCTGCGTCTTTCCCAAAGACATCAATGCTGATTTGCCTTTAGAAGATCTGCGCGATGGTGAAGATGTCTTCATTGATGCCTTGTGGGCCCATGCTCCTGACCATGGCGCGCATTTGCTTTTGGCTGAGTTTGCCCGCACCTACATCGACCCCAACAGACACGTGGGCGATGTCGATCTGGCCATGATTGATGGCGAATGGCCCCACGCTTATGTGCCCAGTGGCAAAGCACGAATTGGCAAATCTCTGATTTGGAGCACCTTAGACGACGGACGCCCCATCTACAGCCGCAAACTGTCTGTTGACGAAGTGCACCAACGCATTCAGCGCTACGCCCTACCCTATCAAGCAAAGTTGCAAAGCTTAATCAACGAGCATCACCAACAATTTGGCGTGTGCTATCACATCAACTGCCACTCCATGAATGCTGTCAGCGGGAAGATGGGGGAAGGCGGCGCTGGCATTGCGCGTGCCGATGTGGTTTTAGGCGACCGCGACGGCACCACCTGCTCTGCCGAGTTCACACACTTGGTGAAAGATTTCATGCAGCAATGCGGCTACGAAGTGAAAGTCAACGACCCCTTCAAAGGTGTTGAATTGGTGCGGGCATTTTCTAACCCTGCGCAAGGCAAACACAGCCTGCAAGTTGAGTTGAACAAACGCTTGTACACCGATGATTCTGGCCGAGGGAAAGGACCAGGCTACGACAAATTAAATCAAGATCTCATAGCGCTCACTGCCTTGCTTGCCGATTTTTCCAAACACACAATATGACCACCCCTGAACAAACAACAGCATCCCCTTTTCAAGTCGAGTTGACAGCCCCAGACATCAGTGCTTACCGCGCAAGTAACGTGGGCATTGATTACGTCACACGGTTGGACTCAGGCAAGCCCGGCCCGCATGTCATTGTGCAAGCCTTGACGCACGGCAACGAATTGAGCGGTGCTATCACTCTTGACTATTTGTTCAAGCAAAACTTTCAACCCATCTGCGGTGTGGTGTCATTCATCTTTGCCAACGTGGCCGCTTATCACATGTGGGATCCGGCCAACCCCGATGGCAACCGCTATGTGGAAGAAGACTTCAACCGCGTTTGGTCCGATGAAGTTTTAAATGGCCCGCGCGACTCCGTTGAACTGCGCCGCGCGCGCGAGTTGGTGGACTACATTGACACTGCCGACTACCTGCTCGATTTGCACTCCATGAGCGCGCCCAGTGCGCCTCTCATGGTGTGCGGTGTTCGTCCCAAAGGGGGCCAGAAATCCATTCATTTGACCGCCAAAATTGGCCTACCCGAATGGCTCATGATGGACACAGGCCACGTCAATGGCCTGCGCATGATTGAGCGTGCCGCCTTCGGCGATCCAAGCAAACACAATACCGCCATCTTGCTAGAAGCCGGTCAGCATTGGGAAAAAGCTTGCGAGCAAATTGCCCGTGAAACCACCCTGAAGTTTTTGAAAGTGACGGGTGTCACTTCAGCCGAGTGGGCAGACTCTCGTTGCAGCTTGCCACCCGTTGTACAAAAAGTAGTGCAAGTCACAGAGGGTTATGCCGCCAAGTCGCTCGACTTCGAATGGCTAGCCGTTTACAACGGCTTAGAAGTCATTGATAAATCAGGCACGGCCTTGGCAGAGGATGCGGGCCACGCCGTGTGCACGCCCTATGACAATGCGGTGTTAATCATGCCCACGCGCAGCAAACGCTTCACAGTGGGCAGCACCATGGTGCGTTATGGACGGGTTGAAGCTCTGGGTTAAGGTCTATTTCTCTGAGCATTTGCAAATAAGCAACCATTGCCCGCAAATTGACGCTTGCAATTTGCAGAACAGGCCTAAAATACGAGACCTGGGGCTGCACTGGTTTCGACATGGGTTCGGACGCGTGGCAGGGCATGTCGAGGTTCTGATCCTCGTAAAACAGCAGAAAAAAAACTAACTGCAAACGACGAACGTTTCGCACTCGCCGCTTAATCCGGTGAGCCTTGCAACAGTTGGCCGATAGGCTGGGCAAGGGGGCTTTAGGCGTTAAAACCTAAAACTTCCAGGCTGCAAGGTAAAACATATGGGCTGGCGTCACATCGGGCACCTTGATGTGACGTGAGAAAATAGGATGCTGGTTGGGTTCATAGCGTGTCGCTGCGCGATGTATTTGACGAGACTCAAATCAGACGACTACACATGTAGAACTGTACGAAAATGGCTTGTGGACGCGGGTTCAATTCCCGCCAGCTCCACCACATCCCTCGAAAAAGCCAGGCTTAACCGCTTGGCTTTTTTTTACCTACTACCGCGTGTTTGCGCAGATTGCACCAAACCTAAGTCTGGATAGACCGGAATGCCAACCGGATTAGATCATTTAGACATTTTGCAGTTGGGCCAGTGTGACGAAATCAAGTGCCTTACTGTGCGTACACTCAAGCACCACGGGCGGCGCCATGCCTGCGTCGTAAGCTTGCCGCCATCTCAAGGCGCACAGACACCAACGATCGCCGGCCACCAAACCTGCAAAACGATATTCTGGCCTTGGGGTGACTAAGTCATTACCTTGTTGCAAAGAGAAATCTAGAAATGCTTGAGTCACTTTTGCACAAATGACGTGACTGCCTTGGTCTTCCTCATTCGTGTTGCAGCAGCCATCACGGTAGTAACCGGTAAGAGGGTCATAGGAACAAGGTACCAAAGGTGTTCCAAGGACGTTCATGGCTTCTTGCGTCATGTGAGATTCCTTCCCCTGGCCAAATGCAATTTCTTGTAGCTGTCAATCAAGCGATGGTGCCTGTCCAAACCTTCCAACTTCATGCTGGTAGGCGTTAAACCAAAGAAACGTACACTGCCATTCACCGAGCCCAATACAGCGTCCATTCGCGCGCTGCCAAACATGCGGCGGAAGTTGTATTCGTAGTTTTTAATCTCGAGTTCTGGGTTTAAGGCAACTTCAAGCACCCCATTCAATGCTTGGTAAAACAGTTTGCGTTCAACGGTGTTGTCGTTGTATTGCAAAAATGCACCTGTCAAATCTTGTGCTGCTTCCAATTGCTTTAAGGCCAGATGAATGAGCAGTTTCAACTCCAGTACTGTCAGTTGGCCCCATTCGGTATTCTCATCAAACTCAATTCCTATGAGCGTTGCAATGTTGGCATACTCGTCCAGTTCGTTGTTTTCCAAACGGTCTAGCAATGCGGTTAAGGCTTTATTGTCCAAGCGGTGCAAGTTCAGAATATCTTCACGGAACAACAAGGCCTTGTTGGTGTTGTCCCAAATCAAATCTTCTACCGGATAAATTTCGGAGTAGCCTGGCACCAAAATTCGGCACGCCATGGCACCTAGTTGGTCGTGCACCATGGTGTAAACCTCTTTCCCCATGCCTTTCAAAATACCAAACAATATTGCGGCTTCGTCGGCATTGGCTGTGCTGCCCTTGCCCGCAAAATCCCATTCCACAAATTCGTATTCAGCCTTGTTGCTGAAGAAGCGCCAAGAAACTATGCCACTGGAATCAATAAAGTGCTCTACAAAATTGTAGGGCTCTGTCACAGCGTTGCTTTCAAAGGTGGGTGGCGGCAAATCGTTCAAGCCTTCAAAGCTGCGGCCTTGCAGCAATTCAGTCAGGCTGCGCTCCAGAGCAACTTCTAAGCTGGGGTGCGCGCCAAACGATGCGAATACGCCGCCTGTGCGAGGGTTCATCAATGTGACGCACATCACGGGGTAAGTGCCGCCTAGGGAAGCGTCTTTGACCAACACTGGAAAGCCTTGATCTTCAAGGCCTTGAATGCCAGCCATGATGCTAGGGTACTTGGCCAACACTTCAGCGGGCACATCGGGCAAGCAGATTTCGCCTTCCAAAATTTCACGCTTAACGGCGCGTTCAAAAATTTCCGACAAGCATTGCACCTGCGCTTCGGCCAAGGTGTTGCCGGCGCTCATGCCGTTGCTGACAAATAAGTTCTCAACCAAGTTGGACGGGAAGTACACCACCTTGTTGTCCGACTGCCTAACGTAAGGCAAAGAACAAATACCGCGTTCAACATGACCCGAGTTGGTATCAATCAAATGCGAGCCTTTCAACTCACCCTCGGGGTTGTAAATTTGGAGACAGTAAGGGTCCAAAATTTCTTTGGGTAACGCATCCTTTTTTCCAGGCTTAAACCATCGCTCGTTAGGGTAGTGTACAAACTCGGCGTTAGCCAAATCTTCTCCCCAGTAGGCGCCAGCGTAAAAGTGGTTGTTGTTCAAGCGCTCTATATATTCACCCAGCGCTGAGGCCAATGCACTTTCTTTGGTTGCGCCTTTGCCATTGGTAAAACACATGGGCGAATGCGCATCGCGAATGTGCAAAGACCATACGTTGGGAATGATGTTGCGCCACGAGGCAATTTCAATCTTGATGCCCAAGTTTGCCAAGGTGCTCGACATGTTGGCAATGGTTTGCTCCAAGGGCAAATCTTTGCCAAGAATATAGGTGCTACTTTCAGCAGTAGGTTTCAAGCTGAGCAAGGACTGTGCGTCTGCATCCAAATTGGCCACTTCTTCAATGACAAATTCGGGGCTGGCTTGCACCACTTTTTTAACAGTGCAGCGCTCCATCGAATTCAAAATACCACGTCTGTCGACTTCTGAAATTTCAGAAGGCAACTCTACTTGGATTTTGAAAATCTGCTGATAACGGTTCTCTGGATCAACAATGTTGTTTTGAGAGAGACGGATATTTTCTGTTGAGATATTGCGCGTGAGGCAATACAACTTCACAAAATAAGCCGCGCACAATGCCGACGATGCTAAAAAGTAATCGAACGGGCCAGGAGCTGAACCATCCCCTTTGTAGCGAATGGGCTGGTCGGCCACAAGCGTGAAGTCATCGAACTTGGCTTCAACACGAAGCTTGTCGAGAAAATTGACTTTGATTTCCATGGGCGATATTTCAGAATAAATTCAAAATGAAGGGTTGTATTTAAGTCAGCATCAAGCTTTCAAGTATTTAACCCATAAAGCATTCTGGCATTTCAAATTATGATCGAATGATGAACTCTGTTGAAGCAACATCGCTGAATAACCTGACTGAAGCGCCTGAAAAAGTGAGTTTTTGGCAAGCTTTTGCCTTTTGGCTCAAGTTGGGCTTTATCAGCTTCGGCGGGCCTGCTGGCCAAATTGCCATCATGCACGAAGAGTTGGTAGTGCGCAGGCGCTGGCTCTCAGAAAAACGTTTTCTTCATGCACTCAATTTCTGCATGGTTTTGCCCGGACCAGAAGCCCAACAACTGGCCACCTACATTGGCTGGTTGATGCACAAAACAAGGGGCGGCATTGTGGCCGGTGTTTTGTTTGTTCTGCCATCGCTGTTCCTCTTGATTGCTCTGTCGTGGATTTACATCGCCTACGGTCAAGTGGCATGGGTGGCTGGATTGTTCTATGGCATCAAGCCAGCCGTCACCGCCATCGTCATTCAAGCTGCGCATCGCATAGGCTCGCGCGCTTTGAAAAACAACTTTCTGCTGGTCATTGCAGCAGCCAGTTTTGTGGCCATCTTTGCACTCAATATACCTTTTCCTTTGATCGTTTTGGCGGCTGCCATCATCGGTTTTGTCGGAGGCCGAAAGTGGCCTGATTCATTCAGTGCAGGGGGCGGACATGCTGCCTCTCAAGCCAACTTCGGAAATTCACTCATCAACGATGACACGCCTACACCACCGCATGCCATTTTCTCTTTGAAGCGCTTGTTGCAGGTGTTGCTGGCAGGCTTTACTTTATGGGTCTTGCCCATGGGCTATTTGGTGATGATCAACGGATGGGATCACAACTTCACCCAAATGAGCTGGTTCTTTACCAAAGCGGCACTGCTCACCTTTGGAGGCGCTTATGCCGTGTTGCCTTATGTTTACCAAGGCGCGGTTGAACAGTTCGGTTGGATCACAGCCACTCAAATGATTGATGGCTTGGCTTTGGGTGAAACCACGCCAGGCCCGCTCATCATGGTGGTGGCTTTTGTGGGTTTTGTGGGCGGCTATGTCAAAGCGGTGCTGGGCCCAGACAGTTTGTTTTTAGCGGGCGCGTTGGCAGCCATGCTGGTCACCTGGTTCACGTTTTTACCTTCGTTTATTTTTATCCTGGCAGGCGGGCCTTTTGTAGAGAGCACCCACAACAATTTGAAATTCACCGCGCCTCTGACGGCTATCACTGCCGCGGTGGTGGGAGTCATTGTGAATTTGGCTTTATTCTTTGGCTACCACACACTGTGGCCGCAAAGCTTTAGCGGGTCCTTAGATATACCTTCTGCATTCATTGCATTGGGTGCTGCCGTTGCACTGCTCAAATTCAAGCGCAATGTGATACATGTGATTGGGGTTTGTGGATTGATTGGCATTGTCATAAAGATGTGGTTCTAAATCACTTCGCCTATGCGACAGCGTTCGCAATGTCAAACCACTAAGCTCATCTATTCTTTAAGGATAGGAATCTCATGACCAAAGAATTCGACATCGTGGTGCACGGCGCCACTGGCTTTACAGGCCGCCTCATTGCAGAGTATTTACTCACCCGCTCAGACACTGGCCTGACATGGGCCATGGGTGGCCGTAGCCTAGACAAACTGCAAGCAGTGCGTGACGAAATTGGCGCACCTGCTTCCACCCCCTTGGTGGTCATCGAGAGCAGTGACGAAGCTTCACTGAAGTCTCTCATGTCCAAAACCAGCTTGGTCATTTCAGCCGTGGGCCCCTACCAGTTGTATGGCAACGAATTGATCAAAGCCTGTGCCGAATCAGGCGTTGACTATGTTGACTTGTGCGGCGAACCCGCATGGATGCGCCACATGATTGATCAGCACCAAGCCACTGCAGAAAAAAGCGGTGCGCGCTTGGTCTTCTCTTGCGGCTTTGATTCAAGCCCTTTCGACTTGGGTGTGTTCATGGCACAAGCAGAAATGACCAAGCGTTTTGGCAAGCCCGCACAGCGCGTGCGCGGCCGCGTTCGCAAAATGAAGGGCACTTTCTCAGGTGGCACTGCAGCCAGCTTCAAAGCCACCATGGCCGCTGCAGCCACACAGCCTGGCGTCATTGACCTGCTCAAAAATCCCTTCTCACTCACTCCCGGCTTTGAAGGCCCGCGCCAACCTACCGGCCACAAACCCATGCTAGATGAAGTGATGGGCGTCTGGGTTGCGCCCTTCATCATGGCCACTATCAACACCCGCAATGTGCACCGTTCTAACTTTTTACTGAACCATGTGTGGGGCTCCGATTTTGTGTACGACGAAATGATCGTTACCGGCCCTGGCGAAAAAGGCGAAGCCATTGCCAACGCCATTGCGCAAGACAAAAGCATGAGCGAAGACAAACTCAAACCCGGCGAAGGCCCTTCTAAAGCCGAGCGCGAAGCAGGCAGCTACGACGTGCTGTTCATAGCCACCAACGAGCAAGGGCAATCAGTCAAGGTGGGCGTGAAAGGCGATCGCGATCCAGGTTACGGCAGCACATCCAAGATGATTGCCGAAGCGGCCATTTGTTTGTTGAAAGATGCCACCGCTACCAAAGGCGGAATCTGGACACCCGCTTCAGCCATGGGCAACGCTCTCATTGCGAGACTGCAATCCCACGCCGGCCTGACATTCAGCGTTGAATAAAACGCCCTGAAGCTTAAGGGTTGAGCTCCATGGCCGAAGGCAAATAGCCTTTCAGACTGTGCACGCCATTGGCAAACAAAATGGCGTTCACAGTGGCTTGGGCTGTAGCTTCTGCAGCCATGACCGTCAGCAACAGCATGTCGGGTGCTGCGGTTTCAGCACAGGTGGCAATGGCAAACAAGGTGTCGCCATCCAGGGTTGTATGAGCAGGCCGAATGCTGCGAGCAAACCCATCGTGTGCACTCATGGCCAAACGCTTGGCCTGCGCTTTGTTCAGGGTGGCATTGGTGGCAACCACGCCAATGGAAGTGTTGGTGCCTGCCATCGGAATGGCAGAGCTCTGACCCGCCAGCAAGGCTTGTTGCGTATTGAGCAAGCGCGTGCCGTCGGCTGTTCGAGCACCTGCCAACACTTGCCCGTTAGCCGGATCGATCACATCGCCCACGGCATTGCATGCCACCATCGCACCCACTTGCCACGGCCCCACTTTGACCAAAGCATGGCCTATACCGCCTTTCATGGCCCGGTTCAAACCAAACAATTTACCCACCACCGCTCCCGCACCCGCACCCACATTGCCCGACATGGGCGGCACCACCGATCGCATGGCACTGGCCGTCATTGGTTTTTGATAAAGCGCATCATCGCAAGCCGCATAGCCGGCCGCAGCGTCGGGTCTTATTTTGGCGTTGTCGCCTTCTCGCACCAAGGGCAAGTCAAACAATACGGCGGCGGGCACGATGGGCACACAGCCATGGCCGGTTTGAAACCCCAAGTTGCGCTCGTCTAACCACTGCATGACACCGCTGGCAGCGTCCAAGCCAAATGCGCTACCACCTGATAACAAGACCGCGTGCACCTTGTCGACCAAATTGGTGGGGTCTAACAAATCAGTTTCTCGGGTACCCGGGGCAGCACCCCGCACATCGACACCACCCACTGCACCTTGGGGCGCTAACACCACCGAGCATCCAGTTAAGCGTTGGCTGGAGGTAAAGTGGCCGACGTGCAATCCTGCAATATCGGCAATGCTGCCGTAATGCGGATTGGCTCTTTGGCTCAATCGGGTGTTTACAATGTTCTGAGATGTCATCTGAAAGCCTTTTATCAATGCCCCCGCCCTGCCTTGCCAACATGGCCGATGGGACGCTAGCCCTGAAGACACAAGGATAACGCGTGTCTTCGTTTGTGCTCCAACGTTTCCTCAGTTTTTTTGCCACCTTGGCGGTGACGTCAGTGGTGGTGTTTGGGGTGCTGGAATGGTTACCTGGCAATGCAGCGCAAGTAATCTTGGGCGAAACAGCGACGCCAGAGTCTTTGGCGGCCATGGAAGAAAAATTGGGCCTCAATCAGCCTGCACTCTCGCGATACATTGAATGGGTGGGTGGCTTGCTTCAAGGCCAATCGGGCATGAGTATTTCGTACGACACCCCCACAGCGGTGCTCATGATGGAGCGCATGCACGTCACCTTGCCATTGGCCATCATGGCCATGAGCATCACTGTCCTCATGGCCTTGTGTCTAGGTTTGTATGCTGCCTCCAAACAAAATACCGCTGGCGATGTGGGGGTCATGACACTCAGCCAATTGGGTTTGGCTTTGCCTAATTTTTGGTTGGCCATTTTGTTGATCTTGCTTTTTGCAGTGCACCTTCAATGGGTCAGTGCCGGTGGCTTTCCGGGCTGGTCTGAGGAAGATGGAGGTGGTTTGTGGGCAGGCACAGCCGCCTTGATATTGCCGGCCATGGCTTTAGCAGCCGTGCAAACCGCCATCCTCACGCGCGTCACGCGCTCGGCGGTCATTGAATCGATGTCGGAAGACTACGTGCGAACTGCGCGTGCCAAGGGATTGTCTAAGCAGCAAGTGCTTTGGCGGCACGTGCTGCGCAACGCCATGATTCCGGTGGTGACGGTCATGGGTTTGCAGTTTGGCAATCTCATGACCAGTGCCATTGTGATTGAAAATGTGTTTGTGTTGCCCGGCATTGGTCGCCTGATTTTTCAGGCCATTGCCAACCGCGATTTGATTGTGGTGCGCGATGTGGTCATGTTGCTGTCGGCCATGGTCATCTTGATTAACTTCTTCATTGACCTGCTCTATGCCTGGATTGACCCGCGTTTAAAAACAGGGGCTGCAGCCATATGAGTACAGCGCAAACTTTCTCAAGCAGTGTGCAACGCGCCTTCAAGCACCGCAGTTTTGTGGTGGGTGCTGCCATTGTGTTGTTGCTAGTGGTCAGCGCAACCGTGTCTTTATTTTGGTCGCCCTACCCCGTGGCTGACATTGACATCCCCAACAAATTGGCAGGGGCAAATGCCCAGCATTGGTTTGGCACTGACAGTCTAGGTCGCGACATTGCGTCACTCTTGTTGGTGGGCAGCCAAAACTCTTTGCTGGTTGGTTTCATTGCGGTGGGCATTGGCTTGGGCTTGGGTGTACCGCTGGGCTTGTTGGCATCTGCCCGACGCGGTTGGATCGAAGAGGTGGTCATGCGCGCTGCCGACTTCACCTTTGCATTCCCCGCATTGCTTTCTGCCATTTTGCTCACTGCCATTTATGGGCCGGGCTTGGTGGTCAGTATCACTGCTATTGGTATTTTCAACATCCCTGTGTTTGCGCGCATCACACGGGGCGCTGCCAATGCCGTTTGGTCGCGCGATTTCACCTTGGCAGCCAGAGCTGCTGGCAAAACCAAATGGGCCATTACGTGGGAGCATGTGTTGCCCAATGTGGCCAGCGTGCTCATAGTGCAAGCCACCGTGCAATTTGCCATTGCCATCTTGGCTGAAGCCGCTTTGTCCTATTTGGGGCTGGGCACCCAACCCCCCAATCCAAGCTGGGGCCGGATGCTGAACGAAGCGCAATCGCAAATGTTTCAAGCGCCGATGCTGGCGGTGTATCCAGGCGTCGCCATTGCACTGGCCGTGCTTGGCCTCAATTTGATGGGCGATGGATTGCGTGACCTGCTCGACCCCCGTTTGTCGAGATCGCGTTAAGCGCATTGGCTTGAACATGAAACCCTCCAACGCCACCCCTTTGTTGTCCGTTCGCAATTTGCGGGTTGCTTTGCAAACATCGCACGGGCAACTGGAAGCTTTGCGGGGTGTCGATTTTGAGATGCAACGCGGCGACACTTTAGGCTTGATAGGTGAAAGTGGTTGCGGTAAATCACTCACTGCCCTGGCTATCATGGGATTGTTGCCAGATCGCGCCAAAGTTTCGGGGTCGATTGCATTGAATGGCACGGAGCTTACCCAAATGAGCGATGCGGCTTTGTGCAACCTGCGAGGTGCGCGCATGGCCATGATTTTTCAAGAGCCTATGACTGCGCTCAATCCTTTGCACCCTATTTGGAAACAAATTGCCGAGCCGCTCCAATTGCATCAGGGCATGGATTTGAGTTCTGCCAAAGCACGCGCGCTTGAATTGTTAGAACGCGTTCAATTGCCGCGGGCGCGTGAACGACTGGATAACTACCCGCACCAACTCTCAGGGGGTCAGCGCCAGCGCGTCATGATCTCCATTGCTTTGGCATGTCAGCCCGACATTTTGATTGCCGATGAACCCACCACGGCCCTCGATGTCACCGTTCAAAAAGAGGTGCTTGCCTTGATTCGCCAATTGGTGGCCGAAGACGGCATGGGTCTGCTGTTGATCAGCCACGATTTGGGTCTGATGCGCGACCAAGTGGAGCGCGTCATGGTGATGTATGGCGGTGCTGTGGTTGAAAGTGCATCTACTCAAGAATTGTTTGGCATGCGAGCGCACCCTTATACCCAAGGGCTGTTTGCTGCGCGCCCCCGGCTGGGTTTGAAACGCGGCACACGACTGCAAACCATCGCGGGCAATGTGCCAGAAATTTTCAACTGGCCACAAGGCTGTGCATTTGCTGAACGCTGTGCCTTTGTGAAAGACAGTTGCAGACAGGTCATGCCACAGCTTGAAAGCGTGCCAGACACAGCCCATGACATCGATGCCAAAGATGCGGGCCAGCCAAGGCGGGTTGACGAGCATTGGGTGCGTTGTCCTGCATGGCAAAAAATGGAGGCTTCTGTATGAACGGCCCTTCAGAAGTTTTGCTAGACGTGCAACATGTCAGCCAGCAATATGCTTTGCCCAAGCCTTCTGTGTTTGCTAAGGCTGGGCACATTCAAGCCGTCAAGGATGTCAGTTTTCAATTGACCATTGGCAAGAGCCTGGGCATTGTGGGCGAGTCTGGCTCTGGCAAATCGACCTTGGCCCGTTTGGTCATGGCCCTTGAAAAACCGACGCAAGGCAAGGTACTGTTCAAAGGAAAAGACTTGAATGCATTGCCACAAGACCAGCTTCGACATGCGCGCAGCGATTTTCAAATGGTTTTTCAAGACCCCTATGGCTCCCTCGATCCGAGACAAAAAGTACTTCGTATCGTGACAGAGCCCCTGCACAGCACATTGAACAGCGGCTCAGGACAATCGCTGAGTGCCCAAGATTTAAAAGACCGCGCCACCCAAGCCCTCGCAGAAGTCGGCTTGCGGGCCTCAGATCTCGGCAAATACCCGCATGAATTTTCAGGTGGCCAGCGCCAACGCATTGCCATTGCAAGGGCACTCATTACCCGCCCCTCGCTCATCGTTGCCGATGAGCCTGTCAGTGCTTTGGATGTGTCGGTCCAAGCCCAGGTGCTTAACCTCATGATGGACCTGCAGGATCGTTTTGGCTTGAGCTACTTGTTTGTGAGCCATGATCTTGCAGTCGTGAACCTGATGTGCGACGATGTGATTGTTTTGCAACACGGACAGGTGGTGGAGGCAGGTTCAGCCGATGATATTTTTCAACGGCCACAACATTCCTACACCCAAGCATTGCTTTCAGCCATCCCAGGCCTCTCGCACTGATTGACAAGCCAGCCAAGTATTTTGAAATGAAGTCTAATTTTTTGATGAAGGAGTTTTCAATGAAACAAGCACCTCGTTCAACGCGTCGCCAACTGGGTCAATTTGGTTTGGCCTTGGTTGCGGCGGCCAGCATGGTACTTATCCAGCCTGCCGCACTCGCACAATCTAAAAAAGACAGTGTGGTGGTGGGCATGATTTTAGAACCCACCAGCCTAGACCCCACCACAGCGCCAGCCGCAGCCATTGGCGAAGTGGTGCACTACAACATCTTAGAAGGCCTGACCAAAATCAATGTCGATGGTTCCATCACGCCCTTGCTGGCCGAAAGCTGGACCATGGATGCTGACGGCAAAGCCTTCACCTTCAAGTTGCGCAAAGGTGTGAAGTTTCAAGATGGCGCAGCCTTTGACTCGGCCGCTGTGAAGTTCAGCTTCGATCGCGCCAAGGCAGAGAAGAGCACCAACAAAGCCAAGGGTGCTGTGTTCAACAACATCAGCCACATTTCTACACCCGACGCACATACCGTGGTCTTGGTTCTAACCAACCCTGATGGCAATTTCTTGTTCCGCATGGGCGAGAACACGGCCGTCATCTTGCATCCCAATTCTGCAGACAGTGCAGCCACCAAACCCATTGGTACCGGCCCTTACAAATTAGAAAACTGGGCTAAAGGCACTGCTGTTACTTTGACCAAGTGGGATGGCTACCGAGATGCCGCCAACGTCAAGCTCAAAAAAGTGACCTTCCGCTTCATCAACGACTCGTCTGCGCAAGTGGCCGCCTTGTTGGCCGGCGACATTGACGGTATGCCTCGCTTTCAGTCGCCCCAAAGCTTGAAGCAATTCCAAGCTGACAAGCGCTTCATGGTTGAAATGGGCAGCACGGCCGGCAAAGGCATCATGACCATCAACAACAAAAAGAAACCCTTTGACGATGTGCGCGTTCGCCGGGCCCTGTCTCACGCCATCGACAAGAAGGCCTTCATTGATGGCGTGTTCGAAGGCTTGGCCAAGCCCATTGGCAGCCACATGGCGCCCACCGATGCCGGCTATGTCGACCTCACTGGCCAATATGCGTTTGATCCTGAAAAAGCCAAAGCATTGCTCAAAGAAGCTGGCGTTCAAACCCCCTTGAACGTAACGCTCACATTGCCACCTCCACCCTACGCCCGCAAAGGCGGTGAAATCTTGGCTGCGCAGTTGGCCAAAGTGGGCATCGTGGCCAAAATTGAAAATGTGGAATGGGCACAATGGTTGGGCGGCACTTTCAAAGGCAACTTTGACCTCACCGTCATCAACCACGTCGAGCCACTCGATTACATGGCCTACGCCAACCCCAATTACTACTGGGGCTACGACAGCAAAGCCTTCCGCGATCTAGCGGCCAAGCACTCCGCCACAACGGGCGCCAAAGACCGTACCAAATTGTTTGGCGACATGCAGCGCATGATTGCCAACGACTCGGTCAATGTGTTTTTGTTCAACGCCACCAACACGGCGGTTTACAAGAAAGGGCTTAAAGGCTTGTGGTCCAGTTCACCCATTTTTGCCAACGACATGGCATCGGTTTCCTGGAATTAATTCATGAAGATTTTGGTGACAGGTGGTACCGGCTATATTGGTAGCCACACATGTGTGCAGTTAATTGAAAAAGGCTGGCAGCCTGTCATCATTGACTCATTGGTCAATTCCAAAATCAGTGTTTTAGATCGCATTCAACAAATCACCGGTACTCGCCCTGCTTTTATAGAAGGCGACGTCCGAAATGCTGATTTGCTTCAACAGGTTTTAAGAGAGCACGCCATTGAGGCGGTCATTCATTTTGCCGGCTTGAAAGCGGTGGGTGAATCGGTCAACATGCCCTTGAAATACTACGACAACAATGTGCACGGCAGCGTGGTGCTCATACAGGCCATGAAGCAGTGCCATGTCAAAACCTTGGTGTTCAGTTCTTCGGCCACGGTGTATGGCGACTCTTCTGAGCCACCTTGGAGTGAACATGTACCTACATCGCCCACCAATCCTTATGGTCAAAGCAAACTGATGGTCGATCAGATCATGGCCGATGTGTCAATTTCAGACACAGCTTGGTCAATGACATCGCTCCGGTACTTCAATCCGGTGGGTGCTCATCCAAGCGGCTTGATGGGGGAAGATCCACAGGGTATTCCCAACAACCTCATGCCCTTTCTTGCGCAAGTTGCCGTGGGCAGAAAGGAAGCCCTGCAAGTGTTTGGCAACGATTACCCAACGCCTGACGGTACGGGGGTTCGTGACTACATTCACGTGACCGACCTAGCCAGTGGACACATTGCAGCTTTGGCCTACGCCCATGGTCGCAGCGGTCACCACGTCTTTAATTTAGGCAGTGGACAAGGCATCAGTGTGCTGCAAATGCAGCGTGCATTCAGCAAAGCGTGTGGCCGAGATTTGCCCTTTGTACTTTCTCCCCGTCGCGCTGGCGATGTCGCCGCTTATTGGGCAGACCCTCAGCGCGCTCAAAGTACTTTAAATTGGCAAGCCAAAAAATCTATCGATGACATGTGCCAAGACACTTGGCGCTGGCAGTCTCAAAATCCCAACGGGTATCCCTAACACGGCCGTCTGCGGGGTCTTTGAGGCGTGTTGAATCAGCCTTTCAATCCTAAGCTGCTTTGAATGTGAAGGGCTCTAGTGGCAAGCTGCTGGTTCGACCCGCCAATTTGTCGGCCAACAAGTCAGCAGACCCAGCTGCCAAAGTCAATCCCAAGGTGCCATGCCCGATGTTGGCATAGACATTATCAAAAGCAGTTTGATCCATGATGGGTCGACTTGAAGGGGTTGCAGGCCGCAGGCCTGCCCAAGTTTGCACCTTGCCGTAATCACCGGCGTCCGGAAAATTATCGCGCGCTTGCTGAATCAAGGCTGCAATGCGGTTGGCATCAACCTCTCTGTTTTCACGTCCCAAGTCGACCATGCCTGCTGCGCGCAAACGGTGTCCCAGTTTGGCAAACACTATTTTGTGGTGACTGTCGGTGATGGACATAGAAGGTGCGATGCCCTGTTCGCAATCGAGCGTGATGGAAAAACCTTTCAGTCCCAACAAGGGTGCACGCGTATTGAATTTTTGCAGCAACTCTCGACTGCTAAGGCCTGCAGCCACCACGAAGTAGTCTGCCTTGAATTCGGTTAAGTCTGCCGTTTCTACAGATTGCACCTCTTGCAAAACTGCGCTCTGTGACTTGAGTTTCAGAGCGATACAACGACGCCCCTCGAGTACGGCTCCCGTGATGCGAGTGTCGTAATGCAAGCTGCCACCGCGCGACACAATCAAACGCTCTAGGTACTTGCACAGACCATGGCTGTCAACCACATCTTCAGAAGGCGTGTAAATACCGCCCACCAACTTGCTTTGCATGGCGGCAAGCGCGGGCTCTGTTTGCACGCATTCAGATGGTGAAAGCACATGCTGCTCACAGCCCACATTCAAACTGCGTTGGTAGTTCACTTGTGCACTGGCCGAAGCCAAGGCGGTTGTGTCGCGAAATACCACCAACTTGCCATTGGTGCGGTAATCTAGCCTCGCCGCTGTGGCCCAACTGGCGGGCACATCGGCCAACCACTCTCTTAAAACACGCCTAGACAAGTAGCCTAAGCCCAGTAAATCGCGGGTGGTTTGCTGCGCTCTGGCGCTTGTACAGTGCGTTGCAAAACTCAAAGTCCAACGCAAAAAATTAGGCGACAGTGAAGGGTGAATGTGCAAAGGCCCATCTTTTTGAAGCAGCCACTTGGGCAAACTGGTCAGCGCTGAAGGTTCGGCCAAAGGCGCCACATAGCTGTACGACAGTTGCGCACCATTGGCATAACTGGTGACCAAGCCAGGCGCCGCACTTTCTTCAATCACACTCACTTGCCAACCGTCTTGCATCAGGCGCCAAGCCGTGGACAAGCCCACAATGCCAGCGCCTACAACGCACACGTGTTTAGTTTGCGGATTCATCATGTGCCATCGTACTGTTTTCCGAGGGCCAATAACTCAGGGGTGCCAATCAGTTGATTCAGCGCATCAAAATCCAACATTTTGTCGCGCCAAGGTGTGGTGGTTTGGTGTGTCTTCAAGCTGCCGTAGTAGCCCTTCAAAGTGTGGGCTACTGCACGCGCAGTGCCACCTGGAAAAATCACAATTCGAAATCCACGCTCGCCCAATTCAGTGGCACTTTGAATGGGTGTTTGACCGCCCTCCACCATGTTGGCCAACAAAGGAATGCGGTGTGCAAACTGTGCGCAGGCTTGCTGCATTTGCTCGGGTGTACGCAATGCTTCAATGAATATGGCATCGACACCGCAGGCCAAATAGGCTTCAGCTCGGTCTAAGGCAGACTGAATGCCTTCCACAGCCAACGCGTCTGTGCGCGCCAAAATGAGCGTGTTGCTGCTGTGGCGTGCATCCAATGCGGCTTTCAATTTACCTTGCATCTCTGCCACAGGCACCACGCCTTTGCCATCCAAATGACCGCAGCGTTTGGGAAATGTTTGGTCTTCAATTTGAATCATGGCGGCGCCTGCACGCTCAAAATCGCGCACAGTGCGTTGCGTGTTGAGTGCATTGCCAAAGCCCGTATCGGCATCCACAATCACGGGCACCGCAACTCGGTCGGTGATGTGCGCCAAGGTTTGAGCCACCTCTGTGGCCGTGGTGAGGCCAATGTCGGAGCGACCCAAACGCGAATAGGCAATCGAGGCACCCGACAGATACAAGGCTTCAAACCCTGCTTGTTCGGCAATGAGTGCACTGAGTGCATCGTAGACACCTGGCGCCAACAATGCTTTGGTTTGCTGCAAACGCTGAACCAATGAGATCGCTTTGACTTCTGAGTCTAGACCTGAGGCTTTGAATGTCATCACGTGTTCTCCCGTAATTTGTGTGCAACTGCATGTGCCGCGATGTGACCGCCGGCGATGGCACTGAGCAAGCCATTGCCAGACAAATAACCCCAAACCTCTGCACCTGACACACCGCGTGCGGCACCCCCAGCGGCATACAAGTTGGGCAAGGTTTTGCCGTCAGGTTTGAGCACTTGGCAGTGCGCATTGATATTCAAGCCACCTTGCGTGTGAAACAGAGCACCCGTTACTTTGATGGCGTGAAAAGGGGCTTCGAGCCGTCGCTTAAAGGCTCGACCCCAACAGTCTTTGGCATCTGACTTTTCAAGCACAGCAGCATTTGCCAACTGATTGACTTCGGCCAAAGTTTTGTCCAATGCAATGACGGAGCAGCCCACAATGGCTGAAAGCGATTCTGCATTGGCTGCCGACTTCACAGCGCCCGCGGCTTGAGCAGCCACAAAGTCTGGAAAGTCTTGTGCAAATTGCAGCAACTGGTTGTCAAATACATTCCAAGCCACACCGTCGGGCTGATTCAAGACTTGAACAGCGGCTTCAGAATACCCCTGCGTCTCATCGTGAAAGCGCGCACCAAATCGGTTGATTTGAATGCCGCCCTCCATCATGAGCGCCCACGAAATTAGGCTGCCTTGTGGAATGGCCCAAGACCCATGGCCTTGATAGGCACCCATGTCGGCCAACTCGGCACCCAATTGCAAACCCCATGCAATGGCACTGCCATCGTTACCCACATGACCTGCATACTGAGCATCTTTCATGGCGGGCAAGTGTTGCTGAACCATGTCGGCGTTGCCGCCAAAACCATTGCACGCCAAAATCAAGGCATCGCATGACAATTGGGCTGAAGAGCCATCAGGTTGAGCATAGGTCAGACTTTGAACAGCGCCAGTGCCATCGGCATTCAGAGCAGTGACTTGGGCTTGCGTTAAGACCACCACGCCCGCTGCATCGGCAGCGGCCCGAAGTCGGCTCATCAATCCTTCGCCTGTTTTTTCTGGCACAGCATGCATGCGATGCACGCTGTGACCTGGGTACAAAAACTGATCTAGCAATTGCCATGCAATGTGGTGATGCTCTTGCAAAGCATCCATCGCGGGGCCAATGGCTTCGCTGTAGGCTTTGACCAAAGCAGGTGCTGCTTGGCCATGCGCTTTGTGTTGAATGTCTTGCGCAAACAAATCGGTGCTGTCATTCACCTTCGCAGCTTGTTGCACACGGGTACAAGGCGCTGGCACAAAACCAGAGGACAAAGCGGTGGAGCCAGCAGGCACCGCATCGCGCTCTAACACCACGCATTCAATGCCCAGTCGATGCAAAGCCAGTGCCGCAGTCAAGCCGCAGGCGCCAGCACCCACAATTGCAACGGGTGTGTGAAGATGTTCTACCAAGCCGCTCATGCCAAACTGCTGACGAATGCATCGCAGGTGATAACCTGGCCAATCGAGGCCAAGTCTGCCAATGAAGCTTGATGCAGTGCATGGCTGAAAGCCGCGCAACCATCGCTTAAAACTACAACGCTGTAGTCACGCAAATGCGCATCGCGCGCTGTACTGGCCACACCACCATTGGTCACAATGCCGCAGACCACCACTGTTTCAATACCGGCTTTGCGCAGCACCCAATCGAGTTGGGTATTGAAAAACGCAGAGTAAGCGACTTTGTACACCACCAAATCCACGCTGTCTTTGAGCTCAGGTACATTGTCTTGGCCCACACTGCCAGGCGCAAAATCGCCTTTGCGCAAAAAGGGCCGCTTCTCTAGAAGGTGCGGTGACACCATCGGTTCACCTTTGGCATCTGGCCACAAAGTAAATTGGCTGGCTGCAACATAGCCACCTTGCGCCTTCAAAGTTTGGGCCACTGGCGCAACGCGCGCAGGCAACAACAAAGCATCTGCACTGACGGTTTTGCCACGCGCATAAGCACCTTGTGGTGACAAGAAATCATTTTGCAAATCCACAATGATCAAGGCGGTGCTTGCTGCTGCGAACTTTGAATGTTGGGTCATGACAAAACTTTCTTCAATCCAATTGAAAGAGGGGCATCAAGGCTGAGCGGTGACCAACAGATTACCCATGGCATCTACCTTGGCTACGAAGCCCGGCTCCAACCACACGGTGGTGTCGGCTTGCTCCAAGATGGCAGGGCCATGCACCTGCGCGCCCACCGGTAATTCCAAACGCGCATAGCGCTGTGCATCCCACCATTGACCCTGGTGGTAAACGCGTTGCACACCCAAAGGCTGCATGCTGCCAGCGCCCACGGGAGCCAATACCGACAAATCAAATTTTGGTCTGCGGCCAATGCGCGCATAGCGCAAATTCATGACGCGAATGACAGGACCCTCCAACACACGACCAAACGCATGTTGGTAGGCATCGGTAAATGCAGATCGCAAACCCTCTGCACTTAACTGTGCTCGCTGAACATTGACTTGAAGCGTGTGCGTTTGACCTGTGAACAACATGTCCAATGCAATGTTTTCATCCACAGCCACAAACCGCACACCCGCAGAATCGAGGCGTGTTTGACAGGCCTCGGCCAACTTGTCGATGCGCGCCACCACATCTTTGAAATTCACATCGCTCAAAGCTTGGTTCAATGTTTGTACCGCGTCATGGCGCATGTCGGCCATCACACAACCCAAAGCCGATGTGACGCCGGGGTAACGCGGCACAATGCCCGTAGCCACACCCACTTCGCGCATCATGGCGCACACATGCAAGCCGCCGCCACCACCAAATGGCATGTAGGCAAACTGGCGCGGGTCATGTCCTTTTTCGATAGACACCACACGCACCGCACCTGCCATCTTGGCATTGGCCACTGTCAAAATAGCTTCAGCGGCTTCCATGGTGCTGAGGCCCAAGGGCTCAGCCACGTGTATTTGAATGGCCTTCTCTGATAAATCAGAACGCAAGGCTTGTAACAAACCGCCGCCCAAAGGACGGTCTGCGGCAATGCGTCCCAACAACACATTGGCATCGGTCACCGTGGGTCTTGTGTTGCCACGGTCGTAGCAAGCCGGCCCTGGCACGCTGCCAGCCGACTCAGGACCTACTTGCAACATGCCACTGGCATCTACAGAGGCAATAGAGCCGCCGCCTGCACCAATGGTTTCAATTTGAATCATGGGGGAACGCACCACCAAGCCAAACTCAATGGAAGTTTGAGCCGCCAAAGCAGCCTCACCTTTTGCCACCAAAGACACATCAAAGGAAGTCCCTCCCATGTCGCCAGTCATGACATTGGGAAACCCAGCTGCGCGCGCAATGGCCGCACATGCCATCACCCCAGCGGCGGGTCCTGACAAGGCTGTGCGAACCGGCACATCACAAGCAGTTTGGCGAGACATCACACCGCCATTGCTTTGAACAATGAGCAGCTCGCCGTCAAAACCTTGGCCACGCAAGTCGGATTCCAAGCGCGTCAAATAACTGCCCACCACAGGCTGTAAAGCGGCATTCAGGGTGGCCGTAGAGCAGCGCTCAAATTCGCGAATTTCCGGCAAGACTTCGCTGGCCGCAGTCACATGCGGGTTGGGCCACATGGCGCGCACAGCAGTCACAGCAGCTTGCTCATTGGCCATATTGGCATAGGCATTGATGAAAAACACACAGACAGCTTCGCACCCAGCATTGAGCAAAGCTTGCGCTTGCGCTTTCACTTGATCGATGTTCACGGGTGTGTGAATGTGACCATCGGCCAACACGCGCTCGTCTACTTCCAGTCGCAATGCACGCGGCACGATGGGCGTGAAGCTGCCGCGCAATCCCCAAGTCTGCGGCCGATCACGCCGACGCATTTCCAGCACATCGCGAAAGCCGCGTGTCGTGATGATGCCAGTGCGCGCCACTTTGCGTTCCAGCAAGGCATTGGTGCCCACTGTGGTGCCATGCACAATGCTGGCCACACCTGATGCAGAACCATCTTCAGAAATTTTCTGTATGCCGTTCATAAAACCACGGGCCTCTTCACCACGGGTTGACGGCACTTTCACAATGCGCGCAGTTCCGGTTTGCTCATCGAGCACAAACAAATCGGTGAACGTACCGCCCACGTCAACACCCACCACCCAGCGTTTCTGGCTCATGCTTTTTCCTTCGAAACGTAGGCTTCTTCAATGTCTTTGTCGCGCGCCTCCGCACTGCGATCGCTGGGCTTGCCCCAGCCACCACCACCCGGTGTTTGCAAGCGCACACGCTCGCCTTTTTTCAAACGAATGCCCAACATCTTGGACACCATGGGCGGCGTTTTCCAAATCCCATCGTTTTCGTACTCGAATACATTGGGCAAAGCGGGCTGACCACCCGCAATGCCTTTGGGCGAAGCTTTGCCGCGTTCACCAAAAATAAAGACTTCGGCTGATTCTTCTAACAACTCAATTTCGTAGACTGCCCCCAAGCCGCCTCGGTGCTGCCCGTCGCCACCTGAGTTGGCACGCAATGCCCACTGTGTAAAGCGAACAGGGTAAGCTGCTTCTAAAATTTCCAAGGGTGGAATGGTGGCGGTAGAGATGGGCGCATTGCTGTGCGACAAACCATCGGCATCCGAATGGCCACCATGGCCGCCGCCAAAGAAGCTGAACATCACCCAGCGCTGGCCTTTGCGTTTTTCATCGCTGCGGTGGCCTGCAATCGACAAGGCATTGATGGTGCCGTAGGCATGTGCCACAGCACGTTTTGGATCGGCCAATGCAGTGGCACTGAAAATCACATCGATCATGCGCAAAATGGTTTCGGTGTAGCCACCCACTGGGCGGGGGCGTTCTGCACTGATCACCAAGCGATCGGGAAGGATAAAGTCCACAGCATCGAGCACGCCGGCATTGGCAGGCACATCAGGAAACACATGCTTCAAAGCCACATAACAAGCAGCCACTGCCGTGGCTTTGGAAATATTCACAGGCCCTGCGCATTGTGCAGATGTGCGTGAAAAATCCAGCGTCAAACGATCGCCCTTGACCGTCATATCAAGCGCAATGGTCAGCGGCAAGTCGACCACCCCATCGTTGTCCAGCACATCTTCAAAGCTGTAACACCCATCGGGCAAGCTGCCAATGTGCGAGCGCATCAGACGCACCGCACGCGCACGCAACTCGAGCATGGCCTGCGCCACTTTGGCATCGCCATATTCATCAAGCAAACCATTCAAACGTTTGGCGCCTAATTCCAGCGCAGCCAGTTGGCCATTCAAGTCACCCCATAGGCTGTCGGGCAAACGCGTGTTGGCGCGCAGAATGGCCAAGACATCTTCCTCTAGAACACCTGCACGCAAAATGCGAACAGGTGGAATTTGCACAGCCTCTTGCCAGCACTCGGTAGCGGCAGGGTTGTAGTTACCTGGCACTGCACCGCCTACATCGTGCCAGTGCGCTGCCGAAGCCAAGAAGCAAAACAGTTTGCCACCGCGGAAAAAAGGCCTTACCAACTTGAAATCGTTGGCGTGCGTGCCGCCTTCATAAGGATCGTTGAACAACCAAATGTCACCATCTTGCATGCCGCCGCGCGTGGCAGCAGCTTTAGCAGCTGCACGCACTGCAAACGCCATGGCGCCAACAAACACGGGCAGCCCCGATTTGCCTTGCACCAAGGTGTCACCAGAGATACCGTCGTAAATGCCATGGCAAGCATCGTGGGCCTCAGCAATGATCGGGTTGAAAGCGCTGCGGTACAGCGTGGCATCCATTTCGTCAGCAACTTGCTCTAGCCGACCACGCAACACCGCCAGGGTGACAGGATCTAGCGCTGTATTCAATTCCATCGTCTTCTCACTCATAGGGTACTTTGTTCTTTGTGTCAGTGGGCATGGCTGAGTGCTTTGTCAGCCATGCGTTGTTTGAGTACGTTGACCAAGCCACCCGCATTCACCATGTCCATCAAGAACGGCGGCACGGCATGGCATGTCAACAGCTGGCCTTGTGCATTTTTTACCTGAGGCGTACCTTCGCAATTGATTTGCACGGTTTCGTATTCTTGCAAAGTTTCAGCATCGGGGCAGGTGAGCAACAACAAGCCCAAGTTAAAGGCATTTCTAAAAAAGAGCCCGCTGTAGGAAGGCGCTATGACTGCTGCAATGCCCAATTTTTTCAAGGCATCCGCAGCTTGCTCGCGCGATGAGCCGATGCCAAAATTGGGACCTGCCACCAACACATCGCCAGGCTTCACACCAGATGCAAAATCAGGGCGATGAACTTCTAAACAGTGTGCCGCAATCACTTCAATGCCATGCTTCATGTAGGCCCCTGGTGCCAATGCATCGGTATCAATGTTGGCACCTACACGCCATACCTTGCGAAATGCCAGCGCGTCATGCGTCATGCCAGCACCTCACGCACATCGGCAATATGCCCTGCTAACGCAGAAGCTGCAACGGTTGCCGGCGATGCCAAATAAACCTGCACACTGGCTGGCCCCATGCGGCCTTGAAAATTTCTGGCCGTGCTAGAAATCACAGTGGCACCTTCCGCAAAAGTACCCCCATAACCGGCGCATGCACCACAAGCATTGGGCAGTACGCTGGCACCTGCATCGATCAAAATTTGCATCACACCTTCTTTGGCTGCTTGCGCTTGATCTCTGGCGCTGGCAGGCGCTACCAACAGTTGCACGCCTGCTGCCACTTTGCGTCCCTTCAGGACCTCGGCCGCAGCACGCAAATCGGCCAGCTTGGCGCCCGTACAAGCACCAATGTAGGCCACCGAAGGCAAAATGTGCGAATACTCAGCGACAGCTTTGGTGTTTTCAGGACTGTGCGGCGCAGCCACTTGCGGGCTTAAAAGGGAGGCATCAAATTCAAACTGCTGGCAGTCGGCGTTGTCGTCCGTTTCAAAGTATTGGCTCTGCTCAATGAGCGCATCCGAGACACCCACCGATTTCAAATAATCACGCGTGGTGCTGTCGGCTGCAATCAGTCCCACTTGAGCACCCATCTCGGCGCTCATGTTAGAAAGCGTCATGCGCTCTTGCATGCCAAGCCCACGAACTGTGTCGCCCGCAAACTCAACAGCTTGGTAGTTGCCACCGTTCATACCGAACTTGCCAATCATGTGCAACATCATGTCTTTGGCACAAACACCTTTTTGAAGTGCGCCATGCCAAACCATTCTGAGCGTTTGCGGCACTTGCACCCAAATTTCACCTGTAGCGACCACGCCCAACATTTCTGTGGCGCCAATGCCGAACATGTAGGTGCCAAAGGCGCCCCCCGTTGGCGAATGAGAGTCGCCTCCGACACAAAAATAGCCAGGCTTCAGATGCCCTCGCTCAGGCAAAACCACATGGCAAATACCCTCTGAATCGATCACATGCGGCAGTTGCCACTCTTTGGCCACATCGCGCGTGATGCGAACGATTTTTTCAGAGTCAGCATCTCTTGCAGGCACATAGTGGTCAAGCACCAGCACCACTTTGTTTTTATCCCAAATTTCAGCACCGATGTCTGCCAGCATGGGCTTTAAGCGACGCGGGCCAGAAGAGTCGTGAA
>Ga0214921_10003161_pt1 | contig 25587 bp, 17 predicted proteins | sample LL1505_MetaG_FD_177992 | JGI IMG/M metagenome (GOLD analysis project Ga0214921, IMG submission 177992) | Freshwater microbial communities from Lake Lanier, Atlanta, Georgia, United States - LL-1505 | ecosystem: Environmental > Aquatic > Freshwater > Lake | place: USA: Georgia | collected... | reverse complement strand
CGTTTCGGTTTACATCCGTTTGAGCATGAACGAGTCACCTGCTTTCGCCAAAATGAAAGCAGAAGGCAAAACTTCTAAAGCACCTTTGACAGAATCTTTTGGTCAATGGAAAAACCTGAAAATCGTGATCTTGGCTTTGGTTGGCTTAACAGCTGGTCAAGCGGTGGTTTGGTACTCAGGCCAGTTCTACGCGTTGTTCTTCTTGACACAAGCACTCAAAGTAGACGGCCCAACAGCCAATATCATGGTGGCCATTTCTTTGATCATCGGTACACCGTTCTTCTTGATCTTCGGCACCTTGTCAGACAAGATTGGCCGCAAGCCCATCATCTTGGCGGGTTGCTTTTTGGCTGCTGTGACTTACTTCCCAGTGTTCAAAGCACTTACTGAAGCTGCCAACCCAGACTTGGCTGCTGCGCAAGCTAAATCACAAGTGGTGGTCACTGCCGACCCTGCAGAGTGCTCATTCCAATTCAACCCCACAGGCACGAAGAAATTCACTTCTTCTTGCGACGTTGCCAAGCAGCGTTTGGCTGCAGCTTCTGTCAGCTACTCTAATGAAATTGCACCCGCCGGTACAACGGCTTCTATCAAGGTTGGCGAGACTTTGGTGAAGGTGAAGTACACCCCTGAAGACATTGCTGAAGCCAAGGGCAAAGCTGAAGCCAAAGTGGCTGAACTCACTGCTGCACAGCCGCAAGATGCCAAAGCTTTGGAAGCTGCCAACAAGTCTGTCAAAGATTTGAGCAACGAAAAAACAGCGGGTAACACGATGTTTGCATCCAACTTGGGCGCTGCATTGAAGGCTGCTGGCTATCCGCCAAAAGCCGATATGGCTAAGTTTGACAAAGTCAAAGTGATTGTCATTCTGACTTACTTGGTGATTTTGGTGACCATGGTGTACGGCCCGATTGCGGCCATGTTGGTGGAGATGTTCCCAACACGCATTCGCTATACCTCTATGTCTTTGCCTTACCACATTGGCAATGGTTGGTTCGGTGGTCTGTTGCCTACAACTGCTTTCGCTATCGTGGCGCAAACAGGCAACATGTACAACGGTCTCTGGTACCCGATCATTATTGCGGCCGCTACGGTTGTGATTGGTGGCTTGTTCATCAAGGAAACTAAAGACGTTGACATTTTTGCCAACGACTAATTTGTAGGTAGCCCGGGATTTTCTCGGTGCTACGTTCATGCCCTCTTCATCGAGGGCTTTTTTTTAATTGGGGTCAGAGCAACATTAATTTCTAATCATTTAGGGGCAGAGGCCAATGGGGGCTTCCTCATGGTGGGGTACCACAAATCGTCAGCCCCCATTGGCCTCTGCCCCTAAATGATTGACAAAATTAATGTTGCTCTGACCCCAATTAAAAAAACCTCAACCTGATGCTATTTATTTTTGGAGAAATCTTATGTGGAAAATTACAGTTGGATTCGCCGTGTTTGCCGGCCTTGCTTTGTATGTCATTTCTCAAGGTGGCGACAATATCGACATGACCGGTGAGAAGCACGGCGCAGAAGCTGTGCATGTACCAGCTCCTGCAGAAGCACCGGCGGCTCCCGCTGCTGCACCGGCAAGCAAGTAATCTCGGTTTGCAGGTTGGCCCAACAAATGGGGTCAGATCAACATTAATTTCCAATCAGCTGGGGGTAAAGGCTAATGGGGGCTGACGATTTGTGGTACTCCACCATGAGGAAGCCCCCATTAGCCTTTACCCCCAGCTGATTGACGAAATTAATGTTGATCTGACCCCATTTGTTTCTCTTGCAAGCCTAGAATGTTGGGCCTTCACCCTCAAAGCTTGCTTCTATGTCCAACGGTTTTATTAAGATTCGCGGTGCTCGTCAGCACAATCTCAAAAACATTGATTTGGATATCCGTACTGGGGAGTTAACTGTGGTCACTGGGCCCAGTGGGTCGGGAAAGTCTAGTTTGGTGTTTGACACGCTGTTTGCTGAAGGCCAGCGGCGTTATGTCGAGACATTCAGTGCCTATGCCAGACAGTTTCTGGACCGCATGGACAAACCTGCTGTGGACAAGGTGGAGGGCGTGCCGCCGGCCATTGCAATTGACCAGACCAATCCCGTTAGAAGTTCGCGCTCAACTGTGGGCACCATGACGGAGTTGAACGATCACTTGAAATTGTTGTTCGCCAGGTTGGGGCATTTGCATGATCGGGATACAGCTAAGCCTGTGAAGCACGATACCCCTGAATCTATTTATGCTGAGTTGGCCATGAGGGCCGAAGCTGCGGGTGATCCTAGGTTAGTTTTGACATTTCCAGTTGAGTTGCCTGCGAATACAACAGCTGAGCAGGTTGAACAGTGGTTGTCGGCAAGTGGATTTACCAAGGTGCAGGCTGAGCGAGAGGTGGCTACGACTACTGGGCCGCGCAAGGTTTTGGATGTAGTGGCGGATAGGTTTCGGTTGGGGACTGCTGAGAAGGCTCGGGTGGTTGAGGCCATTGAGGTGGCGTTGAAGCGGGGTGGGCGGTTGAATGTTTATGCCATCGCCGAAGGCGATCAAACGGATTTGTGGCGTTTCTCTGCGGGGCTGCACTGCCCCGAAAGCGACTTGCGTTATCCCGAGCCTATGCCTTCTATGTTTTCGTTTAACTCCGCGGTGGGGGCTTGCGAGACTTGTCGGGGATTTGGGCGGGTGATTGGGGTTGACCTTGGATTGGTCATTCCGAATGAAAAGCTCACGCTTAGATCGGGCGCTATTAAAACCATTCAAACGCCTGCCTGGAAAGAAGCGCAAGATGATTTGATGCGCCATGCCGAAGCGGCGGGCATTCCGCGGGATACACCTTGGTTCAAGTTAACAACAGAACAACAAAAGTGGGTGATAGAAGGTTCCCCCAACTGGAATGGCAAATGGAATCAGCAATGGTATGGCGTGCATCGCTTTTTTGCTTACCTCGAAAGCAAAGCCTACAAGATGCACATCCGCGTGCTCTTGTCCAAATACCGCAGCTACACCGAATGTGGATCTTGCGGTGGCGCGAGGCTTAAAACAGACAGCCTTTTGTGGCGCATTGGCAGTGCGCAAGATGCCGACGCCACGCTGCCCAAAGAAAAACGTTTCTTGCCCAAAGGCGTGAAGTGGACGCGCAAACAACTTGAAGCGCTGCCAGGTTTAAGTCTGCACGATTTGATGATCATGCCCATCGACAAGCTCAGAGCTTTCTTTGATCGCATGTCGGCCACGGCCATTCAAGAAAACAGCCAAGACGGCGAAGCGCAAGCGCTCAAACTGCTGCTAGAAGAAATTACCAACCGTCTTAAATACCTATGCGATGTTGGGATTGGTTACCTCACGCTAGACAGACAAAGCCGTACGCTTAGCGGCGGTGAAGTACAGCGTATCAACCTCACCACCGCACTGGGTACTTCGCTGGTCAACACGCTTTTTGTTTTAGACGAACCCAGCATTGGTCTGCATCCTCGAGACATGAGTCGCATCACGCAAGCCATGCATCGCCTTAGAGATGCGGGCAATACCTTGGTCGTTGTAGAGCACGACCCAGCCGTGATGATGGCCGCTGATCGCATGATCGACATGGGCCCAGGCCCTGGCGAAAAGGGCGGTCAAATTGTGTTTGATGGCAGCACCTCAGACCTTAAAAACGCAGACACCTTAACGGGCGATTACTTGGGCGGTCGCAAGCAAGTGGGCATGGGCTTCAAGCGCTTGGTGACTGACAACACGCCGCGCCTTATTCTGGAAGGCGCCAAAGAACACAACCTCAAAGACGTGTCGATTGAATTTCCGTTGCAGCGTTTGGTGTGCGTCACCGGTGTGAGTGGATCAGGCAAATCAAGTTTGATTCAAGATGTGTTGGCGCCTGCACTTCTAAGGCACTTTGGCAAAAGTACAGAAACACCAGGCACGTACGACCGCCTTCTGGGTGCCGATCATTTAAGCGATGTGGTTTTTGTTGACCAATCACCCATCGGCAAAACAGCGCGCTCCAACCCCGCCAGTTATGTGGGTGCGTGGGATGCCATTAGAGAAATATTTTCAGTGGCGCCTTTGTCTAGGCAGCGCGGCTACACAGCTTCTAAGTTCAGCTTTAACAGTGGCGATGGTCGTTGCCCAACCTGCGGCGGTTCAGGCTTTGAGCACGTTGAAATGCAATTTTTAAGCGACGTGTATTTGCGTTGCCCAGATTGCGATGGCAAACGCTACAGACCTGAAATTTTGGAAATCAAAATTGAGCGGCTAGCGATGGGCAGTGTGAATGCGCGTTACTTGAATGTGGCCGATGTGCTGGACCTCACAGTGAGTGAAGCCGCTGAACTGTTTGCAAAAGACCGCGATGTAATTAGAGCGCTGCAGCCCATTGTCGATGTGGGTCTTGAATACGTGAAGTTGGGTCAGCCGGTGCCCACATTGTCGGGCGGTGAAGCGCAGCGTTTGAAGTTGGCTGGGTTCTTGGCGGGAGCTGCGAAGACGGCCACTGCCAGCAAGCAGTCTTTGGCCAAAAAGGGCACGCTGTTTTTGTTCGATGAGCCTACAACGGGCCTTCACTTTGATGACATTGCCAAACTCATGCGCGCGTTGCGAAAGTTGCTTGAAGGCGGTCATTCCATGATTGTGATTGAGCACAATTTGGATGTCATTCGTGCGAGTGATTGGTTGATTGATTTAGGACCAGAGGGTGGCGATGCTGGCGGGTATGTGGTGGCTGAGGGCATGCCAGAGGATGTGCGGAATCATGCTTTTTCTCACACGGCTTTGGCTTTGCGAGAGTATGCGCAGGCTATGGGCGAGTTGGGTGGCATTGTGAAAGTTGCAGAAGCCACCCTGCCATCCATCAACAAAATAAATCGCAAGCCTACTGCAGAAGACAACAGCATTCGCATCGTTAATGCGAAAGAGCACAACCTTAAAAATCTCAGCGTCAATATTCCGCGTGGGCAGTTCAATGTGATCACGGGCGTGAGTGGTTCAGGTAAATCAACACTGGCCTTTGACATCTTGTTCAACGAGGGCCAACGCAGATACCTGGAAAGTTTGAATGCTTACGCTCGTAGCATTGTGCAACCTGCGGGCAGGCCTGAGGTGGATGCTGTTTACGGTATCCCGCCTACGGTGGCCATTGAGCAAAGGCTCTCACGTGGCGGTCGTAAAAGTACGGTGGGTACAACAACGGAGGTGTGGCACTTCCTTAGACTTTTGTACGTGAAACTCGGCACGCAACATTGCGTGAAAGATAACGCTGCAGTAGCGCCACAAACACCCGATAGCATTGCCGCGCAACTCATGAAAAATTTCAAAGGCCAGCATATTGGTTTGCTGGCGCCTTTGGTGATGAACAGAAAAGGTGTGTACACCGAACTGGCCGATTGGGCCAGGCCGCGCGGCTACACACACCTCAGGGTAGATGGCAATTTTCTACCCACGCAAGGCTTTCCGCGCATTGATCGATTCAAGGAACACACGGTTGAACTGCCTGTGGCCAGTCTCAAAATCAGTGCTGATCAAGAGAAGCAACTGCGCGAAGCGCTGACCAAAACTTTGGAGCTGGGCAAAGGTGTGGTGCATGTGCTGAGTGACCTTGATGGACTTCAAGAAGCGATGCAGGCTGCAGCTAATGCAGGAGTAACTTCAGGCGCAATATCAGGTACAACATCTGGCGCAGCATCAGGCGCAGCATCAGGCGGAACATCAGGCGGAACATCAGGCGGAACATCAGGCGGAACATCAGGCACATCTTCAAGCACCTCAGCCAGCAACGCATCCATCCCTCAAACCAGCCACATTGGTAAGCTGCATGTCTTTTCAACCCTGCGCGCATGCCCCGTGTGCAGCACCTCTTACAACGAACTCGATCCGCGTTTGTTCAGTTACAACAGCAAGCACGGTTGGTGCACAGAGTGCGTGGGCACGGGTGTGAAGCTGAATAAAGATCAACGCAAAGTATTCGACGACTCCGTCAGAGACGACGATCAAAAAGGCCGCGAGCAAAGTTTTGCCGAACCCGAAATTGAAGACTTGATTGAGCAAGTGTGCCCACATTGCGAAGGCACTCGACTCAACCCCACAGCGCGTCATGTGAAATTCACAGCGCAACATTTGCCCATTACCGACATTGCCAGCATGAGCGTGACCGACGTGCGCAAGTGGGTTCAAAGTTTGGCCAATGCCAACGAGATGACACAACGAGAACAAGACATCGCCAGAGATCTGTTGCCCGAAATTGAAAGCCGTCTTGAGTTTTTAGAAGAAGTAGGTTTGGGCTATCTCACCTTAGACCGCGGCGCACCCACACTAAGCGGCGGTGAAGCGCAGCGCATCAGGTTGGCCGCGCAATTGGGCAGCAACCTTCAAGGCGTGTGCTATGTGCTTGATGAACCTACCATTGGTTTGCATGCGCGTGACAATCAAATCTTGTTAAACGCGCTGAAAAAATTGGGCGACAAAGGTAATACGCTGGTGGTGGTAGAGCACGATGAGGACACAATAAGACGCGCAGATCACATCATCGACATTGGCCCGAGCGCTGGCAAGCGCGGTGGCAAGTTGGTGGCGCAAGGCAGCGTCAAAGATATTACCAACGCAGCAGATTCTCAGACTGGCAAATATTTACTGCATGCCATGAAGCACCCATTGCAGGCAAGAAGATTGATGCCCGTGTTTGACGCTGTGGCAAATGCTGTAAAACCAGAAATAAAAGTAGAAGCACCTGCTGCCAAAAAAGTTTCTAAAAAATCAAAAGCTGCGCAAACGCAAACGCAAACGCAAACACCAGCGCAAGCACCCGCGCAAGTAGCGAGTACAGATCTGAAATGGCTAGAACTCAAAGGCGCCAACCTCCACAATTTGCAAAACGTCAACGTTCAATTTCCATTGCAACGCCTAGTAGCCGTCACAGGCGTGAGCGGTTCTGGCAAATCAACACTGGCCAGAGATGTTTTGTTAGCCAACGTGCACAGCCACGTCAGCCAACGCAGCACCAAAGCCGGCAGAGACGAACAAGCCGCAGGCAAGTTTCCCGCACTCACAGGTTGCTTACAACTCAAAGGCTTCGAAGCTGTAGACCGCGTATTAGAAGTAGACCAAACGCCCATCGGCAAAACACCACGCAGTTGCCCCGCAACTTACATCGGCTTTTGGGACACCATCAGAAAACTTTTCGCAGAAACATTAGAGGCCAAAGCGCGTGGTTACTTAGCAGGCAGATTCAGCTTCAACAGCGGCGAAGGCAGATGCCACACCTGCGAAGGACAAGGCCTGAGAACCATCGAAATGAGTTTCTTGCCCGACGTCAAAGTACCTTGCGAAGCATGCCATGGCGCACGCTTCAACCCCGAAACTTTGGCCGTCACATGGCGCGGCAAAAGCATCGGCGATGTGCTCACAATGGAAGTAGACGAAGCCGTCACGTTCTTCGAAACCATGCAGTCAATTGCGCATCCACTGCAACTGCTCAAAGACGTAGGCCTAGGCTACCTCACCTTAGGACAACCAAGCCCAACGCTTAGCGGCGGCGAAGCACAGCGCATCAAGTTGGTCACAGAACTCACCAAAGTCAGAGACGAAGTAGGCAAGCGCGGCAACAAAGCGCCGCACACTTTGTACGTGCTAGACGAACCCACCGTGGGCCTGCACATGGCCGACGTGGACAAACTGATTCATGTGTTGCACAGATTGGTGAATGCGGGTCATAGCGTGCTGGTCATCGAACACGACCTAGACGTCATAGCCGAAGCCGACTGGGTGATTGATCTAGGTCCCGATGGCGGTAAAGCTGGTGGCAAGGTTGTAGCCAGTGCAAGCCCAGAAGAAGTGGTCAAGCTTGGAACCCACACTGGCAAAGCTTTGAAGGCTGTCTTAGCAAGATAAAACAGCGCTTCGAATATCGAAAGCTTGAGTTGAAAGTTTGAATGCATGAACCCAGCAGGGTGCCAAGCGCACTGGCGAAGGCAATCTAGCGGTCTATCGCTTTGCCGCAGCCTCTTCACTAGCCGCCATCACCAAAGCCAACGCCACACTCAAACTCAACATAGCCCCATAGTAGTTATGAACCATGTTGGTATTCGACAATCCCGCAGTAAGGTGCATAAACAAAATACCCAAAATACCCTGCGCAGCACGCGGATGCGGCACCCACAACTTGCGCACCACCAAACCCATGCCAGTAGCCAACACCAGCAAACTCAAAATACCCATCAGCCCATGACTGACCCATGAGTCTAAAAACTCATGGTGCAAGTGCCCCAACTTTTGCACTTGCTCAGAATTAATTTCCAATCCCCACTGCTTGATCATGGCAATGCTGTTTTCTTTGCCGTAGCCAAACCAAGGCTGAACCTCAATAGCGTCCAGTGCCTTGCGCCACAAAAACAAACGCGAACCCACCGATGTGTTGGCCGCTTCGCTGGGGTTGCTTTGCGCCAATGAAGCCTCCACCCAAATCTCTGAAACGCGCTGTATCACCGAAGTAAGCCAGGGAGGTTGCGTACCCAAAATCCAAATGAAGCCCAAAAACGCTAGACCAACGGACATCCAAGTGGCTGGCTTAAATGTAGAAAATTGCAAGAGCATTCGATTGGAAGCCGCTACATAACCCGCCAAAGTGAGCCAAATGAGCAAGCCATAAACGCCGCGTGATTGGCTTAAAACCACGCCCATAGACCCCATCAGCACAGCCAAAACCCAAAACTTGCGGTGCGCGCTGGGCACAGAACTGTCCAATACCTTGGGGGCCAACAAGCACACCATAAAGCTCAAACAAACAGCCCAAGCGATGGCATGCACTGGCGTTTCTCGCCCATAAAGAGCGGCCACCCCAAAGCCCACAAAGCAACCAAATGCCAGCGCATAACTCAAAATAACTTTTTGCGCGCCAAGCAGTCTGTAAAAAGGTGGCCATTTGACCAGGGCCACAGTGGCCAAGGCTCCCAAAATTAAGCGCGCTTCAGCATGGCGCCTGTCCCAGTTGTCTTGCCAAAATGCATGAGGCAAAAATCGAATGGCAGCTGCAGCCAAACAAGCCAAAAGCCACACTCTGGCAGCTTCTTCAATCGCTGATGGGCTCAAGACTAATAAGTTATATGGAGAGTGCGCGCCAACTTCAAGAGCTTTGCTTGAGTAAGATTTGACAAACGCCCACAAGCCCATCAAGCACAGTAACACCCAAGCCAAGCCGCCAATTTTGGTGCTTGTAGGAGCAGCAGCCAAGCAAAGCGAAAAGAAGGCAAATGCAAGGGCGGGAAAAGGGCGGTGAGACAAGGCTGGCGTATTCTTATTGTGTGATCTGAAATTATAAATTAGCGATGTATTTCAAGGGCTGTGTTCAGGGTCACAACAAGGTCACAATACCCATCAAAAACCAATGCCGTTACGCCAAAATCAAAATCTTCACGGCAAGCACAGTTGCAAACCATTCATTTCAATGTCATGACCCCGCCTTCCACTCAACCCACCGCCCCGTTTTGGCTGGTGGTGCCAACCTACAACCCCGGCCAAGCGGTGTGGTCTGAGTGGATTCGTGCCTTGCAAATGCAAACAGTGCAGCCTCAAAGGGTTGTTGTAGTCGACTCAGGGTCCACAGATGGCACGCAGCAACTAAGCCAGCAAGCTGGTTTTCAAGGGCTGTCTGTGGCGGCCCAACATTTCAATCATGGCGGCACCCGTCAATGGGCCCTAGACCAAGCCTTAGCGGCGCATACCCAAACGCCACCTACCCAATCGCCCCCTGCTTGGGTGGTCTATCTCACTCAAGATGCCATTTTGGCCAACTCCCAATCTTTGCAAAACTTGCTACAAGCTTTTCAAGATGAGCGCGTAGCGGGAGTCTACGGCCGCCAATTGCCTCACCCGCATGCCTCCTGGATGGAAACGCATGCGCGCCACTTCAATTATCCAGCCGCCTCTAAAACTGTGAGGTTGCAAGACAAAGAAAGCATGGGCCTGAAGGTTTGTTTCTTTTCAGATGCCTTCTCGGCCTACAGGCTCAGTGCTTTGCAGCAACAAGGTGGTTTTCCAAGGCATGTGCCCCTTGGAGAAGACACCCTCATGGCCGCCAAACTTTTGCTGGCAGGCCACAGTTTGCGATACGAGGCGCAGGCAGCCGTTTATCATTCACACCATTACAACGGGTTTCAGGATTTTCAGCGCATGTTTGACACCGGCGTTCTTCACGCACAGCACGCTTGGCTTAGAGAAACATTTGGCGCAGCTGAAGGCGAAGGCTGGCGCTATGCCAAAGACCAAGTGGCCTTTTTGAAAAGCTTCAAGAGTTGGCCCAAGCTGTTCATCGGGCTCACTCAAATGGTCTACAAAAACAGCCTCAAATTATTGGGCTATCGCCTAGGTTTAAGCCACCAATATTTACCCATGCCACTTAGAAAGTTGTGTGCCCTGCACAAAGCTTTTTGGGCCCAGCACTCTGCATCGCCCTCTGCATGATCCCTACACTTTCGCTGTTTCAAGTCAGGGTTTCAAAGTTTGCCATTTTGTTGGGCGATGCCTTGGCCTTTGCAGCTGCATTTGGCATTGCAACCTTCATCAATGTGGCGGCCGATCCCAGTCGAAGCGTAGGTGTTTGGTTTTCTACGCAAGATCTGCTGCGTTACTACGCTTGGGGCGGCTTGGTATTTTTAGGTCTCATGCTTTTTCTCATGCGGTTTCAGCACTACAGCGACCGTCGACCCTTTTGGGACGAACTGGGCGATATTTTGCGGCTCACTGCCAGCTTGGCCCTGCTCGACATGACGCTCATTGCGGCCACGCGTTGGAATTCTTCTCGCATGTGGTGGCTGTTGGTTTGGTTGGCCGCTGTGGTCATGGTGGTTGTGGGCCGCGCGCTCACACGCGAGTTACTCAAGCAATTAGGCCTTTGGATCAGGCCCACCATCATCATTGGCCAAGGGCCCAATGCCGCCGACGCTGCCATTGCTTTGCAAAGTGAACCTCGCATGGGCTTTCAAGTGGCAGGCTATGTCGATGTTGACCACCCACAACTCCAACTCACTCTAGATGGCCACACCCTTCAAAATGCAGAGCAGCTGCAAGCCTTGGCTGACCAGCCTGGTATTCAATGGGTCATTGCACTAGAGCACTCTCAGTCTGAGCAACGTGAACATTGGCTTCGAACGCTGGCGCAGTGGGGCGCAACCGATATCAGCGTCATTCCTGCCATGCGCGGTGTGCCTTTGTATGGCACCGACATGTCCCATTTCTTTTCGCACGAAGTGGCACTTTTGCGAGTCAGAAACAACTTAAGGCGCTGGCCTGCGCGACTCACAAAGCGCTTGTTCGATTTAACTGCGGCTGCCTTGCTTTTGCTTTTGCTCTCCCCCTTCATGCTGCTCATTGCGATGGCCTTGAAATTAGAAGGCGGTGCAGTTTTGTTTGCACACACGCGTGTTGGTAAAAATGGCAAAGCATTTCGCTGCTACAAGTTCAGATCGATGGTTAACCAAGCAGAAGAAAAATTACAAAACTTGCTGCAACAAAATCCGCAGCTTAAAGAAGAGTGGGACAAAGAGCACAAGCTCAAAGACGATCCACGCATCAGCGCACTGGGTGCCTTTTTAAGGCGCAACAGCCTTGACGAATTACCCCAGCTTTTCAATGTGCTGCAAAGCCAAATGAGCCTGGTCGGCCCTCGCCCTATCGTGCGAGAAGAGTTGCAAAAATATGGCCTAGAAAAAAGCTACTACCTCATGGTGCGCCCCGGCATGACGGGCCTGTGGCAGGTCAGTGGTCGTAACGACGTAGATTATGAAACCCGCGTTTATCTAGACGCCTGGTATGTCAAGAATTGGTCTCTCTGGTACGACTTGGCCATCTTGTTCAAAACCATCAAAGTGGTGCTGTGGCGCAATGGCGCCTACTAAAGCCTGCAATGCCAAGCAATGAGCATCAGTTCAAAAAACACAACAACCTCACAGCTTTGCGGTGGTTGGCGGCGGGCTTGGTGCTGTATGGCCACTCATTTATTTTCTTAGGCCTGCCAGAACCCATTTTCATGAACTGGGTGCCACTGGGTGCTTTGGGTGTTTACATCTTCTTTGTCATCAGTGGCTACTTGGTGTCTCAAAGTTGGCAAAACGACCCTCACCTATTTCGGTTTTTACAAAGGCGTGCATTGCGCATATTCCCAGGGCTTTTGGTGTGTTCGCTGCTGTCAGTAGCGGTCCTGGGCCCACTGCTCACCGCCTTAGATTTCAAAACCTACTGGACTCATCCGCAAACTTGGGGCTATTTCAGCAACGTCTATTTGTACATCACCTACAACTTGCCGGGCGTGTTCGAGTTGAACCGCCTGCCGCATGCGGTCAACGGTTCGCTGTGGAGCCTGCCCGTAGAGTTTGCGATGTACTTGCTCTTGGCCGTGGTTGGACTTTTAAGGTTCAACGCATGGGGCATTGCATCTCTGGCGTTGGTGCTTGGCCTGCTCAATATTTACTGGGCATTGCCCGCCACAGAGATGTTTGTGTTTTACCGAACCGATGTTCGCCAAGTGGTGCTTTGCGGTATCTATTTCTTCATGGGTGCCGCCTTTTACCGTTTCAATGTTCAGCGCTGGTTCAGCCTGTCCAATGTGGTTTTGGCTCTTATTCTTTGGTTGTTTTTCAGCGCCCAGCGCCATCATTTCATCGTGGCTGCATGGGCTGTATTGCCCTTTGTGGTGCTAGCCTTCGGCTTGGCCCAGCACGCCCTGTTGGCCAAGCTCACCCCAAACGATTACTCCTATGGCATCTACATTTATGCCTTTCCCGTGCAGCAATCGGTGGTGTCTATTTGGCCCAACATGGCCTTGCTGCCTTACTTGGCCATGGTCTCGGGTATCACCTTGATATTGGCCGCGGCTTCTTGGCGGTTCATCGAAAAGCCCGCATTGGCGCTCAAGCCAAACAGCCCCCACAGATAAACCCTTGCCAGATTAGCCCCTTTCATCGTCGATAATAAGGCGATGAATTCTGTGGACGAATTGCTTGATATTTCTGTTGTGACCTACAACTCCGCCAAGTGGACGGAGGGGTTTATACAGAGCTTGCTCAAGCAAAACTTAGCCCTGAGCCAAATTACACTGTACTTTCGCGACAACGGCTCCTCCGATGCCACTGTGCAAAATCTTTTGAACATTCAAAAGACTTACGGCGCTCAATTCAAATCCATCTTGCTTGAAGAGGGTGGCAACATTGGTTATGGGGCAGGCCACAACACCAACTTTGCCAAATGTCAAAACAAGTTTGTGCTGGTCACCAATGTCGACCTAGAGTTTGAGGCCGACACACTGCCCACTTTGCTCAAAGTAGCCGCTGCAGATGCGCCCCAGGTGGCCTCTTGGGAATGCCGCCAAAAACCTTACGAACATCCTAAAGACTATCACCCGGTGACGGGTGAAACATTGTGGAGCTCTAGCGCGTGTGTGTTGTTCAGGCTCAGCGCCATCCAAAAAGTGGGCATGTACGAGGAAGCATTGTTCATGTATGGCGAGGATGTGGAGCTGTCATACCGATTGCGTGACCGTGGTTTTAAATTGAAGTACGTGCCCATGGCGTCTGTTTGGCACCATACGTACGAAGAGGCGGCGCAAGTCAAGCCCCTGCAATTTTTGGGCAGCACCCTGGCAAATGTACTGTTGCGTTGTCGCTATGGTTCCCGCTCAGAAATCACGCAGGGCTTTGTGATGTTCTTGGGTTTGTTTGCCCTCAGACCTCAATTCGCAGGCCAAAGACGCAGACTGGTAGGTCAGCTTTTCAAGCTGCTATGGTTAGCGCCCAAATTCCTCGCAACCCGAAAACTCAGCCAAGAGCCCTTCCCATTTCGCATGTGGGATTACGCAATGGCGCGCGAAGGTGCGTTTTACCCCTTTCCCGACAAAGCCTTGGCGCACAAGCCCTTGGTCAGTGTGTTGGTGCGCACCATGCCGGGCTGTGGCGGCCGCTTAAAAGAAGCAGTCGCATCCATTGCTGCACAAACATACCAGCCCGTGCACTTGGTGGTAGTAGAAGATGGCGGCGCCACTGCAGCAGAGTACATGGCCACCGTTCAGGCCAGCGCACGATTTTCGGAAGTCACTTACCACGCGCTTCCTAAGTCAGGCCGATGCTTGGCAGGCAATGCCGCGTTGGCAGCTGCCAAAGGCGAGCTCGTATGCTTCTTAGATGACGACGATTTGTTTTACGCTGACCACCTTGAGGTGTTGGTCAATGCGTGGTCAGAAAACCCCGAGTTGGGCGCTGTTTACGGACTGGCTTATGAAGTTCGCACCGAGATCATTAGCCAAGAGCCATGGGTCTACAAAGACTTGGTGCACAGCCTCATTTTCAGGCAGCCATTTAGCAGAACCTTGTTGTGGCATCACAATTTCATGCCCATTCAAACGGTGCTGTTCCAAAGAAAACTCTACGAAACCTATGGCGGCTTCGACCCAGACTTAGGCAATTTAGAAGACTGGAATTTATGGGTGCGTTATTCCCTCAAACACGACTTTTTGATGGTGCCCAAAGTCACCTCGCTCTACAGAGTTCCTGCAGCCGTAGACAAAGCCTTGCAGCGCCAATTGGTGCTTGATGATTACTACAGCAAAGCGCAGGCCAAACATGCCCAATTAAAAATTGAAACAAGCCCGCCAGAAATACTGAAAATGGCAGAACTGCTTTCAAAAGAACTTTACATCGGCGTCATCCCCTCCTCATGGTTGCGCAACGTATTTCTTAAAACACCTATCCTCAATAAGTTGTACTATCCGGTCAAACGTCTCTGGAGTCTTTGGCGCGCAGTTCGCAATCGATAAGTAGCACTCAATGGAAAACTGGTACACCCCCTATCAAACTGCTGCACTGCCTGCTGCTCAAAAAGTTTGGGTGCTGGCGCCTCATCCCGACGATGAGGTGTTTGGTTGTGGGGGCGCTGCACTCATTTATGCAGCACAGGGTACCCAAGTTCAAGTCAGCGTCATGTCTTCTGGCACTGGCTATGCTGTGGGTGCCGAAGCAGAACAAATTCAGAGCACCCGAGAAAACGAAACCAACGCGGCACTTCAAAGCATGGGCATTGAGGTCGCCAGTTTTTGGCGCTTGCCCGACAGGGGCTTGGGTCAGTCTGTCAATTTGGCGATGCGCTTGTTTGAGCAGCTTCAGTCGCAGTCCTACCAGGTGGTTTTGGCGCCTTCACTGAACGAGGTGCATCCCGATCATTTGGCCCTAACCCGCGCACTCATCGCCGCATTTGAAATGTGCCAGGCCGCTGGTCAACCTTTACCGTATTTGGTGAAATACGAAGTAGGTGCGCCCATCAAGCCCAATTTGTTATTGGACATTTCAAAGGTATGGCCACGCAAGTTGCAAGCCATGCAATGCTTTACCTCGCAGCTCCAAACGCAAAATTACGCCAAGCACATTGAGGCACTCAATACATATCGCACGTATGCTTTGCCTTTAGATGTGAGTCATGCTGAAGCGTTTTACGTTTTGCAGCCTCACGAAGTTTTGTCGGTTGCATCCGAAGTTCGTTGGTTTCATAACGTGATGGCCGCAGCTGAAGCTGACGCTGAGGCGTTGCAATTGCAAGTGGTGCAGCAAGGCCGCCAAATGGACCGCCTGCAAAATCAATTCAGAGCTGATATTCAAACACTTCAACAGCACGCCGATGCTTTGCTCAAGCGCACAGAAGTGCTAGGGGATGAACTTCAGCGAGTCAGCGTAGAAAATGAGCGCAAACGAATAGAAGTTGAAAGACTTGCAACAGAGCTTAATCAAGAAAGATTGGAAGCTAAAGAAAAGCTCAATCAAGAAAGATTGGAAGCTAAAGAAAAGCTCAATCAAGAAAGATTGGAAGCTAAAGAAAAGCTCAATCAAGAAAGATTGCAAGCATCTGCCAAACAGAATGAATTACTTCTTGCATTGCAAGAGGAACGCCAAATGCGCGAGACCCTGCTCAATTCCAAGTCTTGGCGGATTACTAAACCATTGCGCTGGTTGGCGCAATGGTTCAGTTCAAATTAAGCTTGAAGACCTGAAGCGGCTGGCGCGTTTTGTGGCCTGGTCCCAATCGTACATAGGCGGGTTGCCATGCACCCGAGCCCTCAGCCTGAAAGCTCATACGCATGAGCAATTCTTTTGAAATCATGGCTTGTGAGCCTGTACCAAAATATCCCGCACTGGGCGTGAACAAAGGCGAAGGGCTGGCTTCAAGCAACCAGTCGGTTTGCCACTCAGCGGGTACAGGCAATTGAAATCCGTCTCCTTCCAATGCGGCTAAGCGTGCATTCAGTGGGTTGTCCAAGGCATTACAGGTTTGAGCGTTTTCAAGGCGCCTTTGCCACTGGCCGCGGCCATTAAAGTGGCTTTCAAAGTAATGCGCTTTGCTGGCTTCCATCATGTCCACTTTGCCTGCGGCATGTCGCCACGCATGCACAAGACCCGCTTGCGGCACCAAGCCCAGTTGCCAGCCTTGTTGTTTGAGCCGCAAACACAAATCGGAATCTTCAAAGTACATGAAGTAGCCAGTATCAAACAGGCCAGTTTCAACGGCGCTTCGTCTGAGCATCATGGCGCCCCCAGAAATAGCGCGTTGAGGGGTAAGTCCTATGCCGCGCCAAGATTGCAGTGCCAAGTTGCGAGAAGCATTCGACAAACGCTGCGCAATGTATGTGGACTGGTGTGCCTTTGTTATGGCCCAAGTGCCAATGCCTGTTGGCAGCCAAGCTGGAGGCAGATGCCATGGGTGCGAGTGGTCCCAATACTGCATGGGGCAGCAAGCACCCAGCTTGCCATTCATCAGCATGGCAGATGTCAATTCAAGCAAACAATTTGGCTGCATGCGGGCATCTGGATTGAGCAACATCACCAAGCTGCCCTGGCAGTGCTTGAATGCCAAGTTGTTGCCTTCTCCAAAGCCAGTATTTTGTGGGTTCGCCAGAACTTGAACATGAGGGCGTTCTGAATTGGCACTCGACACTTCATATTGAAGGCGTTGAACCAAGTCGTGCAAACGCGCAGCCTCTTGCGCGTTGCAGCTGTTGTCTACCACCACTACATCCAAAGAAATTTGAAACTGTGTATTGGCCAGTTGCTGCTGTAGCACAGATTGCAAAGCTTGGGCCATGTGCTTGGCACTGAAATAGTTCACCAACAAACAAGACACCTTTACAGCAACAGGCGGCGCATTCATTTAAGTTTGGCTCTTACCAAATAAGCATAGGCGCTTAGATTGTTGTCTGCAATGTTAAGTGCATTACCCGTAGCCGTGGCCATGCCGGCCGTGTTCCACCAAGGTGGCGGCATGACATGGGTGGCTTCTATGGCGTCAATTTCAAAGCCAGCTTGGTCAAACAAAGCCTCAATGCCATGGCGCGTAAAAAACCGCAAGTGCGTGATGCAATGAATGCCTACGGGTGCATAGTCCCAGCGCCCTTCTAGCAAGTCTGCAATCACAGACCAGTGGCCAACGTTTGGAATCGATGCCACCAAAGTGCCTTGTGCAGACAAATACTCGCGGGCTTTTTCAAGCCAACGCAAGGGCTCGGTAGTGTGCTCTAGAACATCCAGAAAAGTAATGCAGCCAAACTTTTCTGTAATGGGTGCAACAAAGAAATCGCCTTGCCAAACTTTGTCCACACGCGATTGGGCCACTTCACAGGCTTGTGCAGAATATTCTGCCAAGTGTGTTTCGCAAGAGCGCGTTTTTTTCAAGGCTTGCAAAAATCCACCTTCACCGCCGCCTACATCCAAAATTTTGTACGCAGACGCTGGCACCATGTTCATGACTTCAAGACGTTCACCGGAGCGGTAGTCAGAATAATCATGTGCAAAAGCTTGCGGAACACCCCACTGCGTTCTAGCCTTTAGGGGTGTGGCCGACATCAAGCTACCCATCGAGGCCATGCTGACCAAGGGCGCGTCTCTTTGCATGTCTTTGGCAAGTGGCGCAGGCAGCTTGTTAGCGCTCTGTGCCGCATGCCTTTCAAGGCCGCGCCAAGTGCAATATGAAATGGGGTTTTCTGGTGCTGTGTGCTTGGAGTCATAAGCCCACACAAAATCTTCGGAGTTGGCAAGCTTGACCGTTTGCTCGAGTGACTCTAAACAGCCGGGAGCCAATGCCAAATGAGGATGGGCCAGCATCAGCACTTGATCATCTGCCGTGCCCGTGCCTGTTCCTGTTCCTGTTCCATCCAAATTAGCATTCAAGGTAGAAGCTAATTTAGAAGCCAACACAGTAGCCTCAATCCAAAGTTCTTCAAAATTTGCAGCATGCGTGTGAACAACTTTGGCTGACGCAGGCAATTGCCGCTGAAGCGCTTGCCAACCAAACCGCAATTCATCCGACCCTTCAGGGTCCCAGCATTTTCCAATGACAACCAACTTAATCACGCGTGACCTCGCTAGCTTGAGCATTAGAAGACAAAGCGATGCGTACAGGATAGTCTTGCAGTAAGTGCGATGCCCACCATTTGCCAGGATTTTCTAAAATACTTGTTTGAAAAAACCCAAATAAAGACTGTGCAAAGTGGGTGTCTGTTTCAGGGTTGTACACATCAGAACACAACCATGACACTTCACCTTCATCGTTAGTCACGCATACCATGGCGCAAATTAAGCTGTCGGTTTCTATCGCCATGCGAAAGCCACCGTTGGCCACTTTGCGCTGTTTGCCAAACCACGTTAGCCATTCACCTTGGCCATCTAAAGTGGCCGGCACATCGGCCACCACCACCACGGTTTCTTTGCGTTGTAGCGCTTTGTAAAAAGCTCGCAAAGATGTTTCCACGTGCATGAACTTGCCGCCATTCAAAAACTTTTCCGCACCGCGGTATTTGCGATTAAAAAATGCACTCACTGAAAAATGCACTTGCGCGTTTTCGTAAACATTGGAAGTGGTCACACTGGTTTTGTGGCCGCACAAGCCTAGGCCCACCATGCCAACAATAAAACTGTCGAAGTGCGCTGTAAGCACCACCAAGCCTTTGTGGGGCGAAGCTTGTTGTAGCATTTTCTCTAAGCCTGCCAAGTTGCATGAAAGTCCTTTCAGGCTACCTTGCCCAAGCAAATTGCCGTGCCATTCTTCTCGGGCAATGGCCTGGTAGCGCTGCTTCACAAGCGCTTGTGAATTGAGCCGAGGCCAAAGTTCTTGTGCTGCCTTTGCAGTTCGCTCAGCAATGTATTTCACACCCACCGACAACTCGGCCCAGTCGCGTCCACACTTGGCATTCAAGGCGCCGCGCCATTGAGACAAAGCATGGGCCAATCCATATGGCAGCCTAGACATCACTGGCAACAAAAAGCCGTAATCGATAGCTTGCCAACGCCAAGCCCATCGTAACACCTGCGACGCCTTTGTGTTGTCATTTACGTCTTCCTTCATGCCTTTAAGCCTTCATGCCCTCATCCCTTAGGGCCTGCTAAAAACTTGGCTACATCGCCAGGCTGGCCAATGTCAAAGCAGGAGGTACTTAGGGGCAAAGCCTGTTGCCATTTTTTTTCAAACGCATGTGCATTGGTTGAAATTCGCTGTACCAAATTTTGTGGCAAAGGCCAATCGCCAGGCGTATCTGACCAGTGCTCACAAAAAGCATCTAGCACTGCTGCTTGCAAGCCCTTTTGTTGGGATAGCAACACCAAGTCTGTGCCATAAAAATCAAAGCCCATGGCCGCGTCCATACGCAGGCCACTGCCCACCTTCACCGCCACCAACAACTCGTCTAGGCTGTTGGTTAAGCAGGGCAGTGGCGTAGGCTCTTTCAAAAGCTTGCCCCTGTCGAGCACATGCCCACTGCGCACTATTTGCTCACCAAAACCAGTAACGCCATAAACCCCCGCCACAGCCAGAGTGGGCCAAATGGCAGAGGCCGACTGCAATTCATTGGCAAATTGAAAGTCCCAGCCTGCAGGCAAGAACACGTCTTGATGCACCCATACCAGCCAGTGATCGGCCTGAGTTTGATGGTCACCTGACTCCTGAAGTACTTGCTCCGCCGCAATCAGTGCTGGGTTAAATGCATCGGCCGCGCTCTTGGCGTTGCAAACAGCTGACCATTTCAAATGTCCGCTTTGCAAACAAGGCGAGCGCGCCAAATTGCGCAGCAACACATCCCACTGGCTTACGCCTGTGACAAAAGACAATGTGGGCAAGGCCAAGTTGGTGTTGCTGTTCATAAGAAATCAGTATCGCCCGCCATGGCCCACCAGTGCAAGCTCTGAGCTTGATCGGCAGTCAGGTTAGAAGCAATGGGCACGCCCATCACAGCACAAGTTTCAATGGCATCAATATGTGAATCAGCCAGCGCGCGTTCCACTTCGGCACTGGCCCAGCATGTGACACAACTGGCTTGTTGAATGTGCGCTTGCTTCATCACCATCCGGTGTGCCAAAGGCATGAGGTGAGTTGGCCCAATCCAGTCCACCCACAACATGGCAGCCCCTTTGTCTGCAGGCGCTGACAGCACCGCAATGCCAATGCATTTAGAAGACCAAGGCCGCTTTAAAGCTACAAATTGATACTGCTTGTCGGGCCTTTGCAGGTAACGCCACTCAAACTGCGACCAATCGCGCTGACCCACTGAATATCTCAAACTGTTTGCGTCAGCTTGCATGGCATGCCATGCCTGCGTCACTTCTTTCGCAAGCGATGCATAAACTGCTTGTCCATCGGCGTTCAAGCTAGAAAGTGTTTCGTCTTGCCAAAGCCAACTCAACTGCGTTAGCGCATTGTTGTGCCGCACATCCCACCGCAGTTGATGCACTTCACCAATGCGCCATCCAATACCCAACTTCACAGCCAACCTTAAGTGGCGTTCGTTTGGAAACCCAAAGCCCATGTGAAAGGCTTTGCCCGCTCCCAAAAAACTTTGGTACAAACCTTCCGACACATGAAAAAATGGGTTTTGCCTTGTCAGTGCGCCGCGCCACTTAGGCGAAACCATCACATCGCCAATTTGCAAATCTAGCTGCTTCACACCTTGGTGCAACACCGTGCGCGGTATGCCGCCGCAGTGCGCCACCATGCGATCTTCACACCACAAGCTCATGCCCACGGCTTTGCCCAGTTTGTATTTCCAGTCAAACCAAACAGGGTCGGCAGACGACCCAAACACTTCTTGATGCAATTTTAAAAAAGCCGGCTCGTCTTCGGGTGCCAGCACTTTCAGGGTGAGCGTTTGCTCGGCCATGGTGAGCTGCTGCGCTTGGTCTAACAAGGAGATGCTCTGGCTCATGAGGTGTGCCAGCTGTGCGGCAAGGACACAATACCTTGCTCCACGCTGTCCTGCGTCACTCTGAACTTGACGCACTGCGTCACTTGGTCGTAAGGGTGCAGCGCATCTTCGGTGCTTAAAAATACCGTGACCGCGTACTCACCTTTTAACAAAGGAATTTTGGGAAAGGTCACCGTGCCTTTGCCTCTGCCTTGCGCATCTACAGTTAACTTCGCCCCGTCGTGAATGGAGATGACGCTGGCAATGGTTTGGTTCAAGCCATCAGAAAATCCAAACGCCAAACCAGGTGCAGGCAACTCTGGGTCAATTCTAAATTCCACGTCCAAAGTTAAGTCGCTTACGCCCGACTTTAAATTCAAAAACAAACCTTCTTGCGAGCCGCTTCTGGCCGTAACCCGAACGATGTGTCCACTGCCTGTGGGCGGAGGTGCATCACTAGCCTTGGGAGGCGCATCAGCACCCGTGGTAGGTTGTCCAGGCAATGCCCCTGCAAAGCTGGCGGCTTCAGGCAATGAACCCAGCGCCAAACTTTCGTTATAAGCTCGCGTCACATCCGATGCACTGCCAGCCATGCGCACTCGCCCACCCTCTAACCATACAGCGCGAGTACAAAGCGCCTCCACTTGGTACATAGAGTGCGAGCAAAACAAAATGGTTTTGCCTGCATCTTTCAGCTTCATGATGCGCTCAAAAGATTTTCTAGCAAAGGCACCGTCGCCCACAGACAGGGCTTCATCAATGACCAGAATATCTGGCTCAACACTTGTAGCAACAGCAAACGCCAAGCGCATGAACATACCGCTTGAATAAGTCTTGACTGGCTGGTGCACAAAGTCACCAATGTCTGCAAAGGCCAAAATCTCTGGCAGCTTTTCTTGCACTTGCGCGTGCGTTAAACCCATCAACGCGCCGTTCATGTAAACGTTTTCAATGCCCGTAAATTCTGGATTAAAGCCTGCACCCAATTCAAGCAATGCAGCCACGCGGCCATTGACTTTCAAGCTGCCACTTGTATGCGGCAAGGTGCCGCACAGCATTTGAAGCAAGGTAGATTTACCCGCGCCATTGCGCCCCACCAAGCCCACCACTTCGCCATGGCCAATTTGCAAGTTCACATCTTGCAGCGCCCAAAACTGCTGGCTGAAGTTTTTCAGGCCACCCCAAAGCAGTTGCTTGAGCCGGTCTGATGGGTTTTCAAACAAGTCATAGCACTTGCCCAAACCTGCGGCTTCTACGGCCCATGCATTAGGCTGCAAATTGGAAGCGTTGTTGTCAAAGGACATCGGCAAACCCCGATCTGAGTCGCTTAAAAAGCACAGCACCCACAAGGGCCATGCAAAGGCCAGTTAGCAAACTGTAAAGCCATACATCCCACAAAGGCCACTGGCCTAACAAAAGCACCGTGCGCGTTTGCGTCATGATGGGTGCTAGGGGGTTTAGCCACATCCATTCTTGCGCCACCTTGGGCAACACTTCCACAGGAAAAAACACAGGGCTGACAAACACCAAGGCCGACATGATCATGCCCAGCACTTGCCCTACATCGCGCACATACGTGCCCAGCGCACTCAGCGCCCAGCCTAGCCCCAAGCAAAGCGGCACCAGTGGCAGCCAAACCACGGGCAGCATGCAAGCACTTAAAGGAATGCTACCCAACCCAGCCCAGCGCAAACTCAGCAGCACCACAGCAGCCACGCACAAACTGACCAACACAGAAGCCAAGTTCACCCAAGCCACCACCTCCAAAGGAAACACCACCTTCTTCACCAAATGAGGTTGCTCCACCACAAATGAAGGGGCGCGGCCAACATACTCCGCAAAAAAATTAAACACAGCCAAGCCCGCATACAAACGCAGTGCATAAGCCAAGACACCCTCATCGGGCGCACCCCAGCGTGCTTGAAAAACTTCTCTAAACACCAAGGTGTAAACGCACAACATGAGCAATGGCGTTAGCACCAACCAAGCTAAGCCTAACCAAGATTGTTTAAACCGCGCGTTCACATCGCGTTCAGCCATCTGCCTAATTAAATCGGCATGCTGCCATGGCCAAAAATAGGCTTGCAGGTTTTTTAAAATTGAAACGTTTTGAGTGCTCATGGTCAAAAACTTCAAGCCCTTTAAGACTTAGGAGGGTCTGCGCGGCCCTCTGCAATGTCACGCAAAAAATCTACGCGCACTAACTTCAAAGAATTGCCTTCGCGCACCAACACATTGTTTGTAAACAAAAGCTGAAAAGCACGTGTCACGGTTTCTCGGCTGGCGTTGATCATGATGGCCAACTCTTGGTGTGTAGGCGCTTGTTCAATTTCCAAGCCGCCAGGCACAGTGCGCACAGGCAATTGCAACAACAAAGCACAAAGCCTTTGAAACGGATTGGGCAAACTCAGCAGCGTTCGCTGCGCCACCGCTTCACGCACGCGGTCGGCCATGCGCATAAGCACCGCTTGCGCAAGCGAGGGATGGTTCAAAATCAGTTGCCTAGCCAGCGCCGCTGGCAAAAATGCTGCAGTAGATTTCACAGCCGCCACCACAAACTCAGAGGGCTTTTTTTCATCCACTACCGACAACTCGCCAAAGTAGTCGCCAGGGTCCACAAAATACAAACCCACGCTGCGCCCGTCGACAGTAAAGTCAACGCCCTGCATGCGCCCATCCAGCAAAAACCCCAAAGACTCGGCAGGCCCGTCTTTGGAAATCACCATAGCCCGCCTAGAAAACTGCTTCAAGGTCATTTGGGCCGACAGTTCGCCCAGCACCTCGGGTTGGAGGGGCTTCAAAAGAGGGAACTGGCTAAGAAGTTGGACCGAAACGGGCATTCTTTCGCAGTTTATCAGGGGGTTTGCCCCAGCAATGTGCCCAACACTGTGATCGGAAGCACAAAACAAAACACCCGAACAGGAGGATAATGGCCTTCTTATTACCTGAGGTCACGCTATGGCCAAACTTCAATTCTCTAAATTCTCTAGCATCTTGAGCCAAGCCTTTGTGGCCTTGGGCTTTGCTGGCGCACTTTCGGTCATGTCCGTTTTGGCCAGTTTGGCGCATGCCTCTGCCCCTGGCATTGTGGGCGAAGTTACCTTGGTCATTGGCACTGCCAGCCTACAAGCCGCAGACGGCCAAACCCGCGCCGTAGAGCGCGGCTCGGAAGTGCGTGTGGGCGACAAGGTGGAAACCCAGCAGGGCGGCCACGTGCATTTGCGCTTTGTGGACGGTGGCCGTGTCAGCGTTCGCCCTGCCAGCCGCTTGGTGATTGAAAGCTACGCGCACTCCAAAGACCAACCCCAACTGTCTGCCATCAAGTTTCGCTTGGACGAAGGTGTGGTTCGCTCCATCACAGGCCAGTGGGGCGAGGCCGCCAAAGAGCGCTTTCGTCTGAACACCCCTGTTGCAGCCATTGGCGTGAAGGGCACCGACTTTGTGGTTCGCTCATTGCCTACGGGCACTGCAGCCACCGTATATGCTGGCGCCATTGTGGTCAGCCCCCTTACCGACAAGTGCGTTGGCACCCTTGGTCCATGTCTGAACGGCAGCGAAAAAACCCTCTCCGAGTCCATGAAGGGCCAGATGCTGGAGCTGCAGCGCCCCGACACTGCGCCGCAATTGGTGCCAGCGGTTGATTTGCAGGCCGCGGCCAAAGCGCTTTACCAGTCGCAGCTTCGCATGTTGGCGGCCGGTACTGACCTGGGTCGTGGTGGTTCGAGTGGTGGATCAACTGGCAACGCCATGAGCAACACGATGGGCAGCTCAATGAGCGGTTCAATGGGCAGCGCTAGCAGCAGCTCAGAAGGCAGCAGCTTCAACGCCGATTCTCGCCCCATGGTTGCCGAGACCAAGGCGGTGCAGGCCGTCAACGTGGCCTCCAAGGTCGAGCTGCCGCCAGCGCAGGCCAAAGAACTCACTTGGGGACGCTATGCCTGGTCCCCCCAACTCTCAGGCGACGATTTTTCTCGCATGTACGAAGCGGCCCTCATGCAGGGCAAACAAAGCCTGGGCGGCAACGGCGCTTTTTCTTTGCTGCGCACGCAAACCGACATTGCCAACTTCACGCCCCCATCTGAAGGTGTTGCCAAGTTCCGTTTGGCCAACGCATCAGCGGGCGTCATTGGCCTAGACTCCAAGCTCATCGAGGCGGTCAAGGTTAACCAGGCCAGCCTGGACGTGAACTTTGCCAACGCCACCTACGCCACCCAACTGCAGTTGCAAGCGCCCGTCATGGGCCAGCAAGTGCTGGCTTCTTCGGGCGGTATCAATGCCAACGGCACCCTGCGCGTCGACGCAGGCAACACCTACCTCTTTGGCGGCTTTAACAGCAACGGCAAAGAGGCTGGCTACTTGTTCCAAAAAGCAGTGCCCAACGGCATCTTGATGGGCACCACGCTCTGGGGACGTTGATTGCGCGGCCTGC
>Ga0214921_10003160_pt1 | contig 25588 bp, 21 predicted proteins | sample LL1505_MetaG_FD_177992 | JGI IMG/M metagenome (GOLD analysis project Ga0214921, IMG submission 177992) | Freshwater microbial communities from Lake Lanier, Atlanta, Georgia, United States - LL-1505 | ecosystem: Environmental > Aquatic > Freshwater > Lake | place: USA: Georgia | collected... | reverse complement strand
CTGATTGAGGGCCCCGAATACGACGCCTTGCTGGCAACCTGTCTCCGCAACAACCCGGGCCGCGGCATCACCGGGGTTCTCGTCAATCACTCTGGGTGGTTTCTGCAGGTGCTCGAAGGCACGGCGGCCAGTGTGAATGCGCTCTTCAAGATCATCGAGGCCGACCCGCGGCACTCCGAATTCCTGCTGCTGCGGCTCACGGCAATCCCGTCCCGGGACTTCAGCGATTGGTCTATGGCGTCCATTACCGTCGACAAGCGACGCTTCCTCGAACTCGCCAATCACGCGCTGCACGCCGAAGATGAGGCGATGTCGGTGATCAGAGACTTCCTCTGTTACGGCAAATGGCGCGACTCGAAGGGCTAAGCAGCCGTTCGTAAAGCCTCTGGCAAGACCCGAATCGAACCTGGGGGACGCCCCTTCGACTCGTTGTCATGTTCCGGCGTCAATCTGCACCGGTTGATTCCCCCCGGAGCCATGCCATGACCGCCGCCACCGCCGTCCGCCGCAAGAAAAACACGCACCTGCGCGACACCCCGTGGAAACCAGATCGCTGCGACCGCGTCGCCATGGTGCTTCAGGGTGGCGGAGCGCTGGGCGCTTATCAGGCTGGTGTCTACCAAGCCATGCACGAGGCTGGCATGGAGCCAGACTGGGTGAGTGGCGTGTCGATCGGTGGGATCAATTCGGCGCTGATTGCCGGCAACCCGCCCGAGCGTCGTCTGGAGCGCCTGCGCCGGTTCTGGGAAACCATCTCCGAGCGCAAGATCTGGGCGTTCACGCCCGATGGCGACATCTTTCGCAAAGCGCGCAACGCCACCAGCTCAATGACCACGATGCTCGCAGGGCAGCCTGGGTTCTTCTCGCCGCGCGCGCAAAATCCCTGGACCGCGCTCACCGGTTCGGAGCATGCCACCAGCTTTTACGACTCCGACCCGCTGCGTGAGACGCTTCTGGAGCTGGTCGACTTCGAACTGCTGAACCACGGGCCAGTGCACTTTGCCGTGGGTGCGGTGAACGTGTTGAGCGGCAACTTCATTTACTTCGACAACCAGAACGAAGACATCGAACCCGAGCACATCATGGCCAGCGGTGCGCTGCCGCCGGCGCTGCCGATGGTGAAGATCGGCACCGATTATTTTTGGGATGGCGGCATCGTCTCCAACACGCCGCTGCGACATCTGCTCGACAAGGAAGAAGCGCTCAACACCCTGGTGTTCCAAGTGGACCTGTTCAGTGCCCGCGGCGAGCTGCCGCGCGACATGCAGGACGTTCTGGCGCGCCACAAGGACATCATGTACTCGTCCCGGACCCGCGCCAACACTGACGCCTACCGCAGACTGCGGCACTGGAAGCAGGTGGCGCTGGACGCACTCAAGCGCGTGCCTGAGGCCGAGATCGACGACGAGCAGCGCCGGATCCGAGATGAGCTGGCCCGCTTGCCCGACATCACCATCCTGCAGATGATCTACCAGCAGAAAGCCTACGAGGGTCATGCCAAGGATTACGACTTCTCCGGCACCTCGATGCGCGAGCACTGGACCAGTGGCTACGAGGACACCAAGCGCGTGCTAAAGCAACGCCACTGGCTGGAAATGCCGCCGGCCGGCAGCGGCATCATCGTCCACGATGTGCACCGCGAATACGACTAGGCGGCCCCTCAGACCGGCGAGGTCATCAACCCCAGCCGCCGGGTGGCGGTAACCACGTCCGGGAACGCCGAGACGTTGGCTTCGTCACCCGGAGCGTGGCCGAGGAAAGTGCCCGACGGCGTTTTGCGGATGATTGCCACCACCGCTGATCGGCAGCGATCCCACACCACGAAGTCGATATCTCCGCGCGGCAATCCGTCGAAGCCGCGCTCGTCGTCAAGGCGGATGGTCCAGAACCGCGGCCCCCGGTACACCAGCAGATTGGTTCCGAGACTCGGGTAACGGAATTTCATGCGGTCGTTCGACATAGCGTTTTCGGCAGCTGATAGCGGGGCGGTTACCGAGTGTCTCAACCGAAGGTAACCCTGCGATGACAACTCTGCGCCCGCTGGCCATCCATCCGAACTGCCGAAAGCTGCGAGAGCCTAGCCGAGCAACTGGGGCAGCTGACTCAGACACGAACGCAGCTGCGACGGTGGCACAGCGAAATTGAGCCGCATAAAACCGGAACCCGCCGCGCCAAAGCCGACACCTGGACTCAAGCCAAGGCCAGCCTCCACCCACGCGCGCTGCAATTGGGTGTCGTCGAGGCCCGCCGCTCGGCAATCGAGCCAGGCCAGATAGCTGCCTTGGGGCGCGTGCGCGCGAAGCCGTGGATGCGCTTCGACCGCCGCCATCACCGCATCGCGATTGGCGCGCAAGACCCCCAGACAGGCATCCAGCCAAGCCTCACCGTGCGCATAGGCAGCCTCGAACCCGGCCAGACTGAACGGATTGCCGACGCTCACGCCCGTGCGTGCGAAGGTATTGGCCAGGCGCCGCGCGACAGCCGCATGGGTAGACACCGTCGCCGACAGACCCAACCCGGGGATGTTGAAGGTTTTGCTGGGCGCGACTGCGGTGAGCAACGGGTCGTCGGCGTCGGCCAGACAAGCCAGTGGCGTGTGCGTCTGCACGTGCGAGTCGGCACCGTCTGCAGCGGCATAGACCAAATCAGCGTGAATCTCGTCGCAGAGGATGGTCAAGCCATGACGCCTTGCCAGCAGCAGCAAGTCGGTGAGTTCGGCGCGGGTCCAGACCCGACCGACCGGATTGTGTGGGCTGCAAAACAGCAGCAAGCGCGCGCCACGCCGCGCACAGTCCTCGAGGTGGTCAAAATCGATGCCATAGCCGTCGAGGCCCTCGCGCAGCGGATTCTCCATCAGCACCCGACCCTGCCGCTGCACCGCCTGGAAGAAAGGCGGGTAGATCGGTGGCTGCACAATCACCGCATCGCCCGGCTCGGTGAACGCCGCCACCGCCGCATACAAAGTAGGCACAACGCCTGGGGCCAACCGAACCGTGTCGGAGTCAACGGTCCAGCCATGCCGCCGCGCCAGCCAACCGCAGAGCGCTTGCGTTGCGCTGTCGGGGACGCAGGTGTAGCCGTAAACCGGATGCGCGGCGCGCGCTGTTAGCGCGGCCTGCACCTCAGGTGGCGCGGCGAAATCCATGTCGGCGACCCATAGCGGGGTGACCGAGTCGGTGCCGAAACGCGCGCGTCGGAGGTCGTACTTTTCGCTGTGGCTGCCCGTACGGTCGACCGGCGTGTCGAAGTCGAAGCTCAGGCGATGCGTTCCCACAGCGTCGCTTCCGCCAAGGTGTGCTGATGCTTGCGACGCGTCTCGCGAATCACAAAAGGCACATCGCGCGGCTCATCCATCAGGCGGAAATGCGGAGCGAGGATCTCGCGCAAGGCATCGAGCGTGGTCCAGTTCTCGCCATCCTTCTTGAAGCCGCCCAGCCAGTTCTCGCGCGCGGTGTGGTCCTCGAGCCAGGTGTAGGGTGAGGTCAACATCAGTACGCCACCGATATTGAGGCGCTCGTGGACGTGGTCGAGGAAGGCCCGCGGTTCGTAGAGGCGGTCGATCAGATTGGCAGCCAGGATCAGGTCATAGCCTGTGTGCACCGACTTGAGGTTGCAGGCATCGCCCTGAAAGAACTCCACGCGATCGGCGACGTCCGCCAGGCCAAGGCCAGAGAGCGTGCGCGTCTGGTAGCTCACCAGCTCGCCCTCTTCGACCCGGGTGTAGCGCAGCTCGCCGGCGTCACGCAGCTGCACGCCCGCGTTGATGAAGCGTGCCGAGAAATCGACACCGGTTACCCGCTCGAAATGGCGCGCCAGCTCGAAACTGCTGCGGCCAGTGGCGCAGCCGAGATCCAGCGCGTGCGCCGCCGGGCGCGAGCCCATTGCAGCGATTGCAATATCTGCCAGGGCCTTGGGGAAGTTCGGGACGCCGTAGCACTCGTCGCCGTAGTGGAATTCGGCGTATTCGGAGAGCTGCCGGTCGGATTCGTAATAAACATTCGGCGCAAGCGCCGGAGCATCGGTGACCACGTAGCGCAACCCCGCGTGTTGAAAGAAATGGCGGCGGAAGGCATAGCGCGACGCGCGGATGCTCTCGTTGCCGCAGGACACCCACGAGCCACCTTTCATCAAATTGTGGCGGCCATCGAACGTGGGCGTGGAGAAGTCGTCGTAAATGTCGTGGACGCGGAAGCCCTCGAATGGGTAAATCGGCGTCTCGGTCCATTGCCAGACGTTGCCGACCACGTCGAAAAACTGGCCGTGCGCGTGACGATCGACCGGACAGCTCGACGCGCCATGATCCAGGTGCAGTTGCGCCGAAGCACGGCCATCTGCGGGCACCTCAGCGACGCCAGCGACGTCGTATAGACGGTACCACTCATCCTCGGTCGGCAAGCGGTGGGTGCGACCCGTTTGCGCGCTCTTCCAGCGGCAAAAGGCGCGTGCCTCCAGGCAGTTGACCTCGACCGGCCAGCTCCAGGGCATGGCCACGACTTCGGTCATCAAACGCAGCTTCCAGCCATCCGGATGACGGACCCAGAAGGTCGGCGCGGTGGCCTGCGAGTAGCGGCGCCAGCCTTCGCCCTCCTCGTCCCACCACTGTGCGTCGGCATAGCCGCCGGCCTCGACGAAGGCGAGGTATTCGGCGTTGCTGACCAGCAACTTCGCAGCCTCGAACGCGGCGACGGCAACTTCGCGCTGGCCGTACTCGTTGTCCCAGCCGTAAATCGGGTCGTCGAAGGACTTGCCAAGGCGCACGCTGCCCGCTGCGACGGCAACCAGCGTGTTGTCCGGAGCATCAGCCAGCTTTGACGCAGCCGCCAGCCCACTGCGGTCTGGCGCCCAGGCGGCGACCGGGCGGACGCGCTCAAGGGCGTGCTGGCGGATCAGTACCGTGGATGTCTCGAGGTGGATGCGCTCGTGCTCGACACCCATGATGATGGCCCACCAGGGATTGTCCCAATCGACCGGCAGTTGCAGCGGTGCCTCGCGGATGATGCGGTCGACGGTGGCACGCACCGCGTCGCGGTAGGCGCGCACCTCAGCGGCGGTCGGCCAGTCATAGTGCGCTTCGTTGAGGTCGTCCCAACTCATCTCGTCGACACCCACCGCGAACATCGACTCGAAACGCGGGTTGATGCGCTCGCTGATGAGGCCCGCAAGTATCAGCTTGTTGGTGAAGAAGGTCGCGGTATGGCCCAAATAGAAAATGAGCGGATGCCGCAGGCTAATCGGCTTGATGCGGTAGCTGTCTTCGTCGACCAGCGCCTCGAAGAGCGACTCATAGGTGCTGAACGTGCTGTGGAAGTAATCTGCCAACGTTTGGCGAAACGCCGACTCATCGCGCTGGCGAAGGTCGGGCGTGCGCGGAAACAGCAATTGCGGGGTCAGATCCATGCCTCAGCCTCGTTGTATTGGGTTCTCGACGCGATGTCTGCGCCGGATGGCTTCGAACACCATACCTCGAGAACGGTTCAAAACGGTGACGGTCACGCGAAGCGGGGGAGCGGATGCGATAATGGCTGCCGACAGCGCCAGCCGGCGTGCCTAGCGAGACCCCCATGTACATCATCGACCGCCACCTGGCCGTGATCAAACCCAAGCAACCGTTTCTCGACTGGCTGAGCAAGACCCCTGGCTACGAACTCGACCTGACGCTTGAACAGATGCGGCTCGACTGCACGGCGCTGCTGATCCCCGAATTCGACGAGCCGGAAGAGGCGATCGGGTACATCGACGAGATCGCCACCGAGCTGTTCGACGCCGAGCTCGGAAGCTGGGTCGACGACGCCTCGGCCTGGCCGAAGGACCGCTCGCTCAAAGCGTTCTGGGACTGGTTCGATGTCGAGATTCACGGCACCGTGGTCGATCTGGTCGAGGACGACGGCGCTGACGCCGACGACTAACGACCGGCTCTGGCGCTGACGAATTCGGTGAGGCTGCCGAGCGTGGCGAAGGTGCGACCGTCGATGTCGTCGTCGGCGATGCGGATGTCGAAACGCTGCTGGATTGCCTCCAGCACGCTGACCACCGCCATCGAATCAAGCTCGGGCAACGCGCCCATCAAGCGGGAGTCCGCGCCCAGTGCGAGTCCGCGCCCACCCAGCGTCAGGACGTCGTCGAGGATGGTGGCCAGCTCTGTCTGTGTGTTCAAACCGGTGCTCCCCGCCCAGTGGCGGTCCCGCTCATCAAGGGGCGCCATTATAGGAAGACTTGCTGGCTGTGGGCGCATCGTCGTTGCATAGCGCGCCCCCAAAGCGATCGGCCGATGCGCTGATCCGCCATCAGGCCGCGGCAGATCCTGACGCGGTGGCGCTCTGGCGAGGGCCGGAGGCTCTGAGCTATGGCGAACTCGACCACCGCGTCGATGCGGCCGCCTCGGCACTGCGCCAGCGCTGCCCATTACGCGGCTCGCGCATCGCAGTGTGGCTGGACAAGCGCTTCGACACGGTCGTCTGGCTATTTGCGGCGATGCGCGCTGGTCATGTCGCGCTGCCGGTCAATCCGGCGCTGCGGCCGGCTCAAGTGGCGGACTGTCTCCTCGATGCTCGTGCTGCCCTGCTGGTGAGCGACTCCGCGCGACTGGCGGCACTGGACAACGTTGCAGGCAAGTGCACGGTGGACGTGATCGACGTGGAGGGTCGTTCGTCCGCCGACCTGGAGGCGGCTCAGGCTGTGGGCCTTGGGGGATTCGAGCCAGAGCAGCGCAGCGCCGACGAACTCGCGATCTTGTTCTACACCTCGGGCAGCACCGGCGCGCCCAAGGGGGTGATGGTGACTCACACCAATCTGTTGGCCGGTGCCACCAGCGTGGCGTCCTACCTGCAGAACCGCGCCGATGACCGCCTCCTCGCAGCACTGCCGCTGTCCTTCGACGCCGGGTTTTCGCAGCTAAGCACTGCCTTTGCGGTGGGCGCCAGCGTGGTGCTGCTCGACCACCTATTCGCCAGCGACGTGGCCCGCGCCATCGACGAACACGCCATCACAGGACTCACGGCCGTGCCGCCGCTGTACCTGCAACTGCTGGCGACATCGTCAAATACCGGCAAGGGCGACTCGCTGCGCTACTTTGCCAACACCGGCGGCCACCTGCCGCGCTCCGCGTGGCAAGCCCTGCGCGCGCGCTGGCCGAAGGCGCAGCCAATCGCCATGTATGGACTCACCGAAGCGTTCCGCGCCAGCTGGCTACCGCCGTTCGAATTCGACCAGCGACCCGACTCGATGGGCATTGCCATCCCGGGAGCGCGCTTGCACGTGTTGCGAGCCGATGGCAGCCGCTGCGCGCGTGACGAGCCCGGCGAACTGGTCCAGCAGGGCTCGCTGGTGACGCGCGGCTACTGGAACGATCCGGCGCGCTCAGCCGAACGCTTCCGCGCGGGACCCGACGGCGAACCGGCGGTCTGGTCAGGTGACACCGTGCGCCAAGATGCGGATGGCTATCTGTACTTTGTCGCCCGCCGCGACGAGCAGATCAAGACCTCGGGCTACCGGGTCAGCCCGACTGAGGTGGAGTCGGCGGCGGCAGCGCTGGGTGTGCCCGAATGCGTTGCGGTGGGCGTCCCCGACCCGCTGCTGGGCGAGGCCATCGTGCTGGTGGTCGGCCAAACGCCAGCCGCGGCGCCCGATGTCGAGACGCTGCTGCACGGCCTGCGCGGGGCGCTCGCCAGCTGGCAGGTTCCGCGCAGCATCGATCACCTGGGCACCCCCCTGCCGCGCAACGCCAATGGTAAGTTCGACCGCATGCTGATCCGCTCCGAGGCGCTGCGCCGCCATCGCCATGACTGACGCCGCTGCTTCGGAGCAACCACGTCACGCGCCGACGCTGCTGGCGGTGGACGCGGCGGGCATGCTCTGCATCGGCGGCGTGCCGGCCTCGCTGCTGGCCGAACGCCATGGCACGCCGCTCTACGCCATCGACGCTGCGCTGGTGCGTACGCGAGTCGCCGAGGTAAGGGCCATCCTGCCCGCAGGCATGCGTCTGCATTACGCGGTCAAAGCCAATCCCTTGCCGGAACTCCTGAGCCTGCTTGCGAAGCTAGTGGACGGCTTCGATATCGCCTCGCTCGGCGAGCTTCAAGCGGCAGTAGCCGCCGGCAAGACCGGACGCGACCTTGGTTTTGCCGGGCCAGCCAAACGCGACGTCGAGCTGCAGGCGGCGCTCGACTGTGGCGCAGTGGTCAATGTCGAATCGGCTGGCGAATTGGCGCGGCTATCAGCGCTGGCTGCAACTGGCGCGCAGCGGGGTCACGCAGCCATCCGGGTCAACCCGGACTTTGAGTTGCGCCACTCCGGGATGCGCATGGGTGGCGGTGCGCAAGCCTTTGGCATCGACGCCGAGCACGTGCCGTCGATCCTCAAGTCATGGCCCGACACTATCGATTTCGAGGGTTTTCATGTCTACGCCGGATCGCAGAACCTCAGCGGTACGCAAATCGCCGCGGCCCTCCACAAGACCTACGAGCTGTGCCGGGACCTGGCGCATCACGCACCCTGCCCGCCCGCGCTGATCAACCTCGGTGGCGGATTCGGCATCCCTTACTTTGCCGGCGACACCCGACTCGATCTGGCACCGATACGCACCGCACTACACGACATTGCAGCAAGCGCCCGCCAGCACTTGCCGGGCACGACGGTGCTGCTGGAACTCGGGCGCTACCTGGTGGGTGAAGCCGGCGTCTTCCTGACCCGTGTGATCGACCGCAAGACCTCGCGCGGCGAGACCTTTTTGCTCTGCGATGGCGGCATGCACAATCACTTGGCAGCGTCCGGTAACTTCGGCCAGGTGTTGCGGCGCGACTATCCAGTTTGGCTGGCGCGAGACCCGCACGCGCCCGCAATCGAAACCGTCAACGTGTGTGGACCGCTGTGCACGCCGCTGGACGTGCTGGGACGGCAGGTGGCGCTACCGCGCGCCGAGGTCGGCGACCTGATCGCTATCGGCCAATCTGGGGCCTACGGCGCGAGTGCCAGTCCCTCGGCGTTTCTGTCGCACCCGCAGGCCGGACAGGTTCTGGTTTAAGCCCGCGACTGGGTAAATCGCCCGTCTGCCCTACTCTGGTGCCCGCACCAGCACTGAGCGATTGCCGTTGGATTCCATCGGCGAGACAAGGCCGGCCTGCTCCATCGCCTCAATGAGCCGCGCCGCGCGGTTGTAGCCGATGCGCAGCTGCCGTTGGACCGCCGAGATGCTGGCACGGCGCGTACGCAAAACGATGGCCACTGCTTCGTCGTAGAGCGGATCGGCTTCGGCATCTCCGCCACCCGCTTCGCCCGACCCTGCCTCCAGGTCGCCGCCGGCGTCGCCATCCAGCATGCCGTCGATGTAATCCGGCTCGCCGTTGGCACGCAAGAACTCGACCACGCGGTGCACCTCGTCGTCACCCACAAAAGCACCGTGGGCACGCACCGGCAGGCCAGTGCCGGGCGGCAGGTAGAGCATATCGCCCATCCCCAGCAGGCTCTCGGCACCCATTTGATCGAGGATGGTGCGGCTGTCGATCTTGCTCGACACCTGAAATGCCACCCGCGTCGGCACATTGGCCTTGATCAATCCAGTGATTACGTCCACCGACGGCCGCTGAGTGGCAAGGATGAGGTGGATGCCGGCTGCGCGAGCCTTCTGCGCCAGCCGCGCGATCAGCTCCTCAATCTTCTTGCCAACCACCATCATCAGGTCGGCGAGTTCGTCGATGACCACCACGATGGTCGGCATCGGTTCCAGCTCCGGCGGGTCTTCGCCCGGGTTGAGCGCCTCGAACAGCGGGTCGGTGATCGGCACACCGAGTTCAATAGCGTCACGCACCTTCATGTTGTAGCTGGCGAGGTTGCGCACGCCGAGCGCGCTCATCAGGCGATACCGGCGATCCATCTCGACCGTGCACCAGGCCAGCGCGTGCGCCGCCTGCTTCATATCGGTGACCACCGGCGCCAGCAGGTGCGGGATGCCATCGTAGACCGATAACTCGAGCATCTTGGGGTCGACCAGGATCAGCCGTACCTCGGCTGGCGTGGCCTTGAACAGCAGCGACAGGATCATCGCGTTAATCGCCACCGACTTGCCCGAGCCGGTGGTGCCGGCGACCAGAAGGTGCGGCATCTTGGCCAAATCGGCCACCATCGGCGCGCCGCCGATGTCCTTGCCGAGTGCCAAGGTGAGCGGCGAGGCGTTGTCGGCGTAGACGCTGGCCGAGAGCACCTCGGAGAGGCGCACCGTCTGCCGCTTGGCGTTGGGGATCTCCAGACCCATACAGGACTTGCCCGGGATGGTCTCGACCACGCGGATGCTGCTCACCGACAACGCACGCGCCAAGTCCTTGACCAAATTGACGATCTGGCTGCCCTTCACGCCAGTGGCGGGCTGGATCTCGTAGCGGGTGATGACCGGACCTGGATAGGCGGCGAGCACCTGCACGTCGACGCCGAACTCACGCAGCTTGTGTTCGATCAGGCGCGAGGTGAACTCGAGCGTCTCGACCGACGGGCCCTCGATCGCGGCGGAGGCCTCGTCGAGCAGGGCGAGCGGCGGCAGACCGTCTCCCGGCAAGTCGGTGAACAGCGGCCGCTGCTTTTCCTTGTCAACGCGCTCAGAGACCTCCGGTGGCTCCTCTGGGGTCATGATCCTGACCGGCGCGCGCGGACGCTCCCCCACCTCATCGGCCACCACCGCCTCACGCTCTGCCGCGGCGCGCGCCCCCAGACGGCGGTCGCGCCAGGTCTCGAGCGCACGCCAGCCACCCATCGCAGCCAGCTCGACCAGCGCACCGACCCGCTCGGCCACGTCGAGCCAAGACACGCCGGTCAACAAGCTCACCCCGGCCATCAACAGTGCCAGCAGCAGCAGGGTGGCGCCGGTCATGCCAAGCCCGGCTGAGAGCAGGCTTGCGAGGGTAGAGCCCAGCGCGCCCCCCGCGCCAGCCGGCAGTCCGGCCGCAAAAGCATGGATGCGCAGGGCCTCGAACGCAGAGCCCGCCAGCAACAGAAGCAGTACACCGACCAAGGCCAATGCGGCTGATCCGCCTTGTGGCTCGCGGCCGCGAATCATCATCGAGTAGGTGCGCACCAGTCCTGTGCCCGCAGCCAACAGCAACCACAGCGCGGAGCCCCCGAATACGTAGTAGAGGATGTCGGAGACCCACGCGCCGACCACGCCACCACGGTTGATCACCGCGGCATCACCAGCGGCGCGCGACCAACCGGGATCGGCGGGGTCGTGGGTGACCAGACACAGGGTCAGGTAGATTCCGGCGACCAGCGCGAGCGTCCACAACGCCTCTCGCACCAACTGCAGCAGGCGCGGCGGCAGCCCTGGCGTTGCACTGGCAGAGGGGGACGCGGGCTTGGTGGCCATCGCGCAAGGATACCGGCAATCGGCCGCCAAAGATGACCGTACAATCCGCCGCATGAGCTACGCCCTGCTGCGCCCCGCCCTCTTCGCCCTCGATGCCGAGACCGCCCATGACTGGGTGCTGCGCGGGGTCGACATACTCGGCAGGCTTGTTCGCCATCCGCATCCGGCGCCGGGAGCCAGTGCGCGGGTCATGGGCATCGACTTCCCGAATCGGGTCGGCCTTGCCGCCGGACTCGACAAGAACGGCGCGCACATCGACGGTCTGGCGGCGTTAGGCTTCGGCTTCATCGAAGTCGGTACGGTGACACCGCGGCCGCAGCCCGGAAACCCCAAACCGCGCATCTTTCGTCTGCCAGAGCACGAGGCACTGATCAACCGCCTCGGCTTCAACAATGGCGGACTCGACGCGCTACTCGCCAACGTCGCCGCGACGCGCTGGCGGGGCATTCTGGGCATCAACATCGGCAAGAACGCGACCACGCCCCTCGAACACGCCGTCGACGACTACCGGACCGCGCTGGAGGCTGTCTACCCGCTTGCCCATTACGTGACGGTCAATATCAGCTCCCCGAACACGCAAGGCTTGCGCAGCCTGCAACATGGCGACGAACTCGACACCCTGCTCTCCACCCTGAAGCAAACGCAAACCCGCCTGGCCGACCACCACGGCCGTTACGTGCCGCTGGCGGTGAAGATCGCGCCCGACCTCGACGACGCCCAACTCGATGACATCGCGATGCGCCTGACGCGACACGCGATGGACGCAGTCATCGCCACCAACACCACACTCGACCGCGCTGCCGTGGCAGGCCATCCGCTCGCCAAAGAAGCCGGCGGACTGAGCGGGCGGCCGGTGTTCGCGCGCAGCACTGAACGGCTCGCCGCGCTCGCCCGACGACTCGACGGGGCGCTGCCGATCATCGGCGTCGGTGGGATCGCCTCTGGGGCTGACGCGCGCGCCAAGTTCGAAGCTGGCGCAAGCCTGGTGCAGGTCTACACCGGTCTGATCTACCGGGGACCCGAGCTGGTCACCGAGGTCGCGGCCGCATGACCGACGCCGCAACCGATCCGGCTCGCGCCGCCCGCCGCGCTATGCGGCTGGCGCTGATCGAAGCGCGTCAACGCATGAACCCGCGCGATCGGATCGACGCCGACGCGGCACTTAGCCGTCATCTCAGCGACCTGCTGCAGCGCCTGCAACCGACATCCGTAGGCTTTTGCTGGCCCTACAAAGCTGAATTCGACGCTCGAGCGGTCATCGGCGACTGGCTAGCCGCAGCCGAAACGCGGTGGGCAGCGCTGCCTGTAGTCGGCCCGACTGGCACGCCGATGCGCTTTCGCCGCTGGGACCCCGGCCACGAGATGCCGCTGGACCGCTATGGCATCCCGTTCCCCGGCGACGGCCCGGACGTGGTCCCGCAACTGCTGCTGATCCCGTGCAACGGCTTTGACGCGCGCGGCTACCGCATCGGCTACGGCGCTGGCCATTTCGACCGCACGCTCGCCACGCTGCAACCGCGTCCGGTCGCCGTGGGCGTCGCCTATGAGCTCGGACGCATCGACGATGTCCAACCGCATGCGCAAGACCTGCCGATGGATTGGCTGGTCAGCGAGACCGGCTGCTGGCAGCGCCTCTGAGGCGGCACTTGGCTGAAGACCGGCCTAAACCGGATTGCGGATGCCGAACAACACCTGGCCTGCAGGACCCGCCGCCGCCGCCGACTCGCAGTGCCCGGCCTGATCGTCGAAGAAAAAATCGGGCTCGAACTCGCGCAAGAAATCGCCCTTGGCCAGACCGCCGAGGAACATCGCCTCGTCAACCTCGATGTTCCAGTCCATCAGAGTGCGAATCGCGCGCTCATGCGCCGGCGCGCTGCGCGCCGTGACCAGCGCGGTGCGGATGCGCATCGCCGGGGTACCCTCCTGCTGCAAACGATGCAAAGCCGCCAAAAGCGGCTTGAATGGCCCCTCGGACAGCGGTTGCGCCGCATTGTCGCGCTCGTGGGCCTGAAAGGCGTCGAGCCCATGGGTTTGATAGACCCGCTCGGCCTCATCGGAGAACAACACCGCGTCACCGTCAAAGGCGATGCGGACCTCATGCGGGTGGGCATCGGTGGCTCGCGTCGAGTGCGGGTAGACCTGCGCCGCCGGCACACCGGCCTCGAGTGCCGAGCGCACGTCCGACAGATGCGCGGAGAGAAACAGGTTGGCATGAAGCGGCCGCAGATAGCGCCACGGCGGCTGACCGCGGGTGAAGCTGCCGCGCTGGATCGGCAAACCATAATGCTGCGCCGAACGAAACACGCGCATGCCCGAGACCGGGTCGTTGCGCGAAAGGATCACCACCTCGACCCGTTGAGCGTCGTCGGTGTTGAACGCCAACAACTTGCGCACCAGCGAAAAAGCGACGCCCGGCTTGGCCGGGATGTCTAGCCGCTCAAGCTGCAGGGCCCGATAGGCGCGGTCGTCGGTCTCCTCGAAAACCTGGTTCTCCTCCTCAAAATCGAACAGCGCGCGCGAGGAGATCGCAACAACCAGTTTGCCGACCAGGCTCTCCGGCACGTTTAGATGGCCGACTCGTTGGTCTCACCAGTGCGGATACGGACGACGTGCTCGACCGGGCAGACAAAGATCTTGCCGTCGCCGATCTTGCCGGTGTGGGCTGCTTTGACAATGGTGTCGACGACCGCCTCGGCCTGGTCGCTTTCGACCACCACTTCGACCTTCATCTTCGGCAGGAAATCGACCACGTATTCGGCACCGCGATAGAGCTCGGTGTGGCCTTTTTGCCGACCAAAGCCCTTGACCTCGGTAACGGTCAGCCCGGACACGCCCATATCGGCCAGCGCTTCACGAACTTCGTCGAGCTTAAACGGCTTGATTACCGCTTCGATTTTCTTCATGGGTAAGCCTCCATCAGAGTTGGGCTAGTGTAGCCAATCGCCCCGGTTCGCGTTGTGTCTCCGCTCTCCGGGCTGACCCGGAACTTGGCTACACTTGCCGAATGCCACGTCCGACCGAACTTCCCGCCTGGCAGCAGCTGCACAGTCACCGGCAGACGCTGGACGCTTGGCGCGCCGATGCTGCGCTGGCAGCCGACCCAAGCCGCCGAGAGCGCTTGACGGTGGAGGCCGGCCCGCTGACGGCCGACTGTGCTCACCACCGGATCAGCGGCGATACGCTGCAGCTGCTTGCCGAGTTGGCCGATCAAGCCGGTGTGCAAACCCGATTCGCCCGGATGCTGCGGGGCGACCCGGTCAATCTGACCGAAGGCCGTTCCGCGCTGCACACCGCCCTGCGCAGCGACACACCGCTTGTGGTCGGCGGCACCGACCTGCGCGCAAACATCGCCGCTGGTCAGCAGGCTGAGCGCGAGTTTGCTGCAGCGGTGCGCAGTGGCGACTGGCGCGGCGCCAGCGGGGCATCGATACGCCACATCATCAACCTCGGCATCGGCGGCTCGGATCTGGGTCCAGCGCTGGCACTGGACGCCCTCGCAGCAAGCGCCGACGGCCCGATCGCCCGCTGCGTCAGCGACCTCGACCCGCGTGCGCTGGCCGCTGCCCTAGGCGACTGCGAGCCCGCCTCGACGCTGTTCATCGTCTGCTCAAAGACTTTCGGCACCTTGGAGACGCTGGCCAACGCGCAGCGCGCCCGCAACTGGCTGCTGGACGGCGGCATCCCGCCAGCACAAGTCCAGCGCCACTTTGTTGCCGTCACAGCCAACCCGCAGCGCGCCCGCGAATGGGGCGTCGCTGGCGAGCAATGCTTTGCCTTCGGCGACTGGGTGGGCGGCCGCTACTCGCTTTGGTCGGCCGTGGGTCTGGTGCTGCAGATCGCCTGCGGGTCGGCGGTCGTCGCCGCACTGCACCGCGGTGCGCACGCCATCGACACGCATTTCGCCGACACCCCAATCGAACGCAATCTGCCAGCGCTGATGGGCTTGTTAGGGGTCTGGTACCGCAATTTCTGGGGCGCACAAGCGCACGCCGTACTGCCCTACGCGTGGCCGCTGCGGCGCCTGCCGGACTACCTGCAGCAGCTCGAGATGGAGTCGCTGGGCAAACGCACCGACCTTGATGGCCACCCGGTGACATGGGACACGGGCGGCGTGCTGTTCGGCGCGGCCGGCTCCCACGCTCAGCACGCCTTCTTGCAGCTCTTGCACCAGGGCACCGCCCTGATCCCGGCCGACATCATCGTGTTCGACGACACCGCGGCGCTGGAACCGGCGCTCAATGCCAACGCCCATGCTCAGGCGCGCGTGCTGTGTACTGGCGGACAGGTCGCCGCAGCCCCAGCACCGCACGGTGACCTGCCCGGCAACCAGCCCTCGACGGTGATCCGCGCCGAACGGCTGGACGCCGAATCGCTGGGCGCCCTGCTGGCCTGCTACGAGCACAAGGTGTTCACACAGGCCTGCGTCTGGCATATCAATGCCTTCGACCAGTGGGGCGTGGAGCTCGGCAAGCAAGTGGCGCAGTCGATCCTGCGCGGAGAGCCCAGCTGAAGCCGCTCTAGAGCGGTAAGCGACGCTGCACCAAGGCGCGCCAGAAGCGCACGCCCAGCGGCAGGATCGCGTCGTTGAAGTCGTAGTGCGGGTTGTGCAGCATGCAGCCACCACTGCCCGGGCCGTTGCCAATCCACAAGTAGGCGCCCGGCTTGTCCATCAGCATGAAGCCGAAATCCTCGGCGCCCATCGACGGCGCCAGATCGGTGCGCACCGACTCCCGGCCAGCCACCTCCTCGGCAATGGCACGCGCGAAATCGGCTTGGGTCGGGTGGTTGACGGTGGCCGGATAACCGCGCCGGTACTCCACCGTGGCCCGCAAACCATGCGCCGCTGCGATGCCAGCAGCTGCCTCGCTGATTTGCAGCTGCAGCGCATCGCGAACCCCGTTGTCCAGCGCCCGCACCGTTCCGCCAACCGTCACCGACTCGGGGATGATGTTGTAGGCCTCGCCGGCTTGCATGCGGGTGACGCTCACCACCGCCGCCTTGAGCGGGTCGGTGCGTCGGCTGACCACGGTCTGCAAGGTTTGGATGAGCGCCGCAGCGGCAGTGACCGGATCCAGCCCCTGATGTGGCATCGCGGCGTGGGCGCCATGGCCATGCAGGACGATGTCGAACTGGTCGGCCGAGGCCATGACCGGGCCGCGGTGCACGGCAAAACTGCCCGCCGCGAGGCCAGGCCAGTTGTGCAGCGCGTAGACCTCCTCGCAGGGGAATTCGGCGAACAGGCCTTCGTCCATCATCTGCCGCGCGCCGCCATCGCCCTCTTCGGCGGGCTGGAAGATGAACGCCACCGCGCCGGCAAAGTCTGGCGCGTCAGCCAGCGTCTCGGCGGCGGCCACCAGCATCGCGGTATGGCCATCGTGACCACAGGCGTGCATGCGGCCGGCATGGGTAGAGCGATGAGCAAAGTCGTTGGCCTCGTGCAGGGGCAATGCGTCCATGTCGGCACGCAGACCAATCATCGGACCGGGGCGTCGTCCCTGCAGCAACCCGACCACACCAGTACCCGCGAGCCCCCGTCGCACCTCGAGACCGGCCAAGGCCAGGCGCTCGGCAACACGATCGCTGGTGCGTGTCTCGGCGAACGCCAGCTCCGGATGCGCGTGCAGATCACGGCGCAACGCGGTCCAGTTGTCTTGATGGCGGTCAATGAAGGAATCGCTCATGTCGGCGAGCATACAACTGCTGTCGGGGTGCGCGCGAGACCACCACCCGGTCAACCGCCAATCGCGGCGATCCCAACCGTCACCTGGGACGGTTCGGGCCTGCAAGGCAGAGCGGCGTGCGACACTCGCGCCACCCCGACAGCACCCCACACCCTCCATGGACTTGAACGAACTGATCGACGCCGCACAGCGCATCGCCCACGGCATCCCCGGCAACAGCCCAGCCCACAATCTCGTCAAACTGACAGAGGAAACTGGCGAGCTGGCGCGCACCTGGACCCGTCAACTGCCCCGCGAGGCAATCATCGAAGAAGCCTGCGACGTCATCATCACCGCGCTGGTGGCCGCCGCATTCGCCGACGTCACCGTCGACGAACTCGCTAGCACGCTGCGCAACAAGTGCGACAAATCCTTGGCCCGCTGCTCCATTGGCGCTGCAGCATCGCCGGGCTCAGCAAACTAAACATCGAGCACCTTGGTCCGATCAAAAAAACCGCTTGACACTTGAGCGGCAGCGGCGCAGTGTCCAACCTTACTTACACCCCAATTGTCCAGTTTGGGTGACACATGAGAAAGGACGGCAGCCATGAACGGACCCCTCATCAGCCCTGATGCCTTAACGGGCCTCCTGCGCAGCATCGGCGTCAACACCACCTCGCCGCGTTTGCGAATCGCTGAATTAATCATGACGCGCCGAGAGCACTTGTCTGCCGAGCAGGTGTTCACCGTGATCAACCAGAGCCGACCACGGATCTCTCGAGCGACGGTCTACAACACGCTCAACCTGTTCGTGGATCGAGGCCTGTTGCAAACCGTCACTTCGCGCGCGGGCGTCACGCTGTATGACCCCAATACCGAACCGCACCTGCACATCCACGACATCGACAGCGATACCTTGCACGACATCCCGCTGGACATGCTGCAAGGCTTCCCGCTGGAGCGCATTGCCCGTGGGTTCAAAGTAGAACGCATCGACCTCACCTTGCGGGTGCGGCGCAGCGAAAGCCCCGCCGAGGCCGCTTGAGGCTGCGGCAGCCGGCCACAGCCTGACCCGGCGCGTTGCCGCGAAAGCGGCTCGCGCCTTATAATCGCGCTTCTTTGCCAGGCCGGCATAGCTCAGTTGGTAGAGCAGCGCATTCGTAATGCGAAGGTCGGGGGTTCGACTCCTCTTGCCGGCACCACCTCTTTCACAAGGCCACCTTCGGGTGGCTTTGTCGATTCAGCCCGGCCCATCCCGCCCGTTGACTAGCGCCCAATAAGTCGGCCTTTGGCTTTATTCTGTCTAACTGAGTAGATAAACTCGCTTAACACAAGCGAGCCCTCTCGCAGGCGCGATGGCGAGATTCGCCACAACACTGACCGACAGACTTCACGGAGAGCCGCGAATGGAGTTCATGGGCGATTTTCTTGGCCGCCAAGGTTATTTGCCGCACGGGTATTGCTTCACCTGGACCCCGACTCTGCTCTGGTCGATGGTCACCGCTGACGCGGTGGTGGCCCTGTCCTACTTCTCGATCCCTGCGGTAATCGTTGCGTTCCTGCGCCGGCGGCCGGACGTGCCGTACCGGTGGGTTGCGGTGCTGTTCAGCGTGTTCATCTTTGCCTGTGGCACGACCCACGTGATGGACATCTGGACCATCTGGACACCCGACTACGGCCTGCACGCGGTAACCAAGATGTTCACCGCTGTGGTCTCCGTCGCCACCGCGGTCGGGCTGTGGCCACTGCTGCCGAAGATCCTCAAGATCCCGTCGGTCAAACAATTGCAAGACGCCATCTCGGCACTTGAAAGCGAAGTCGCCAAACGCAAAACCGCCGAGGAACACCTGGCGGACACAGAACAGAGCTTGTCAGCCACACTCGACTTGATCGGGGCCGGCTTCATCACCACCGATGCCGACGGCCGGATACTGCGCATGAACCCGGTCGCCGAGCGCATCACGGGTTGGCAACTGACACAAGCCGCTCAGCGCCGCCTGGCCGAGGTGTTCCGCGTCGCCACGGGCAGCGACACCGACGGCCGGCTGTTCGAATCGATCCATGCCTTGGCCGGCGACCACGCCACCGAGCACAGCTTGTGCCTGGAGTCGGCCCAAGGGGTCCGAACCATGGTGTCACTGACCTGCGCGCTGAACCGCAGCGAGGCCGGCGAACTGCGCGGCCTGACCATGCTGATCCGCGACGAGACCCAACTCAAAACCGCCGAAAGCGCAGCCGACCGGCTGGCTAAGATCGTCGAATCGTCGACCGACGCAATCGTGTCGATGGATCTGGACGGAACCATCGTCAGTTGGAACAGTGCTGCCCAGGATCTGTTCGGCTACGCGCCCAACGAGGCGATCGGCAAGTCAGTCCTTATGCTGGTGCCTGACGACCAAGCCCCTGAGGAATCCATCATTCTGGGTAACCTGGCCGGCGGCTTGCGTGTCCCGCCCTACGACGCCACACGTCGCCATCGGGACGGTCGCTCGGTCAGCGTGTCCGTGACCATGTCGCCGATCTTCGACGCGAGCAACAAGATCGTCGGTGGCTCACTGATCGCACGTGACATCGCCGAGCGTGAGCGCGCCCAGGCGGCGTTGCGGGAGAGCCAAACCCGCTTGAGCTACGCGATGGACGTCGCCCACATGGGCACGTGGGAGCTCAATATCGACAGCGGCACCTTCGAACGGTCTTTACGCCACGACCAGTGTTACGGCTACACCAGCCTGCAACCGCTCTGGACCCTCGACACCTATTACCGGGCCATACACCCCGACGAGCGTGATGCCGTCCTCAAAGGGTGGCAGGACACGGTGATCACCGCTCAGCGCGATTGGCACGGCGAGTTCCGGGTGATCTGGCCGGACGGCTCCGAACACTGGTTGTCGGCCTATGCCGGCGTGTTCAAAGACGAGCAACGGGCGACACGCGTGCTCGGTGTGGTCGCGGACATCACCGAACGCAAACTCGCCGAGCAGGCCATTGTCCGGGCGCAGCGCCTGGAGAGCGAGAACCGGCAAATGCTGGAAGATCGCTACGCCCTCGAACGCGATCGCCGTGAAGCGGCCGAAGCCTTGGCCGAGAGCCAGCGCAACGCCAATCACGCGAAGACCGAGTTCCTCGCCACCATCAACCACGAACTGCGCACTCCGCTCAATGGCATCCTCGGTATGGCCGAACTGGCGCGTTCGCCAGACCTCGATCACACGGTCCGCAACAGCTACATCAACCAGATCGTCATCAGTGGCAAGGAAATGGCCGACCTGATGACGCAAGTGCTCGACATGACCAAGATCGAAGCCGGCCGACTGCAACTGGAACAGGTGATCTTCGATCTGCCCGGACTGATGAATGGCGTTCGTGGCCTGTATGGGCCGATCGCACGCGCCCGCGAACTCGATTTCGTCTACGACGCCGACCCAAAATTGCCACGCCTCGTGTTTGGCGACCCGGTTCGGCTGCGCCAGATCCTTGCCAACTTCATCAGCAACGCCCTCAAGTTCACCAGCAACGGCAGTATTCGCCTCAGCGTAAAACTGGTCGGCGCCAACCGCTTCCGCTTTGAAGTGATCGACACCGGTGTCGGCATCGACACGGACGCGCAGCAGCGACTGTTCCAGCCCTACGTGCAGGCCGATGCGTCGACCTCCCGCCAATACGGTGGCACCGGTCTCGGACTCTATATCTGCCGCGAACTGGCGCAACTGATGCAAGGCATGGTCGGCGTCTCGAGCACCCCCGGTGAGGGATCGCGCTTCTGGGCCGAAGTTGAATTGGCGTCAGTGGCTCAAATCGACCAGGGCAATGCATTCAACGAAGAGCGTCCATTGGCAGACGTCTCGGGGCTGCGCATCTTGGTTGTGGACGACAACATCATCAACCGCGAGGTGGTGAGCACCATGCTGGAGCGGGCCAATGCCAGGGTCTCGCAAGCCGAGGATGGCAGCAAGGCGGTCGAACAGGTGCGGGCGGCCAGCGCCCCGGCGCAGGCCTTCGATCTGGTGCTGATGGACATGCGTATGCCGGTCATGGGTGGCATCGAAGCCACACGCCTGATCCGCGAGATGCCTCATGGACAACTGCTGCCCATCATCGCGTTCACGGCTGACACCATGAGTGACGACCGCGACCGCGTGTTCGAAGCGGGCGCCAATGCGGTCCTGAGCAAACCCATCGACAAGATCAAGTTGTTTGAGACCATCGAATCAGCCGTCGCAAACAAGGTGCGCTAGGCGGCATACAATCGGGGCGTGATCGCGAACTTCTGGCGCCTTCTGCCGCCGCTTGCTCTCGCCCTGTCGGGCCTCGCCCCGGCCGTCTCATCGGCAGCCGGCCCGCTGATGGTCGGCCGCGAGACGGCGCTGAACATCTCAGTCCCGCCCGAGGGCCTGCAAAATTGCAATATCGAAATTCTGCTGCCGACTGGAGAGCGCATCGAGCGCGAGCTGGCACCGCCCGATTTTGAGACGGTCGTGCCGTTTACGCCTCGCAGCGAAGGTCCGCAAACGGTCTATTGGGAAGGCAAATTCCGCTTCAAAGGCTCGCTCTCGGTATCGGGCTGTACCGGGCGCTACTCGCGGCGACTAGACGTCAAGCCAGCACCAGAGCAGATCGGGAAGGTGTGGGAAACGTTTTACGCACCCCTCTCGCCCAAGCATCGCGAATGCATCGAGACCGGCCTGGCGCGGCGCAATCTTCGCGGTGCAGCAGCCGACCCGACCACCCTGCCAACTCCCGACTCACCCCAAGCCAAGCCGGTGCTGGCGGCCTGCGAACGGTTCGTCGCGCTCAAACCTCGCGTCGATGTGGAGTGTCCGGTGAGTGCTCGCGACCCCCGCAAGACGCGCTGCAACGATGTCTACGTTCTGGTTGTGGGGCGATCGACCAAAGTCATCGACGAATCGACGGCTGTCGAAGCTGTACTGTCCGGCAAGACCGTCAAACTGGAAGCTCGCGAATCGGACACAGTGCGCAGCGAACGCCTACAAGCCGAGCAGGACGCCCGCGACAAACTCGCCGCCGAAGAGGCCGCCAAGGCCGCCGCCGAGGAAAAGGAACTCGTGCGCAAAGCCGAAGAGGCTACGCGCAAAGCCGAGGCCGAGGCCGCTGCCCTCAAAAAAGCCGAGGACGAGCGTCTGGCTGAGATCGCCCGCAAGAAACGCCTGCGCTGCCTGAACGGGCGCTGCTTCGATCTAGGCTTCTGATCAAGGCTCCATAGGGTCGTCGATTGGCGCGTCGTCAGGCGCAGACCCCACGACGCTGCGAATCACACCGAGGTCGAAGCCTCGCGAGGCGAGAAACCGCATCTGCCGGGCGCGCTCGGCTGGATCCCGACTGTACGAAAATTTGCGTGCCCACAAAGCCCGGGCGCGCTCCAATTCGCTATCGGCCGCCTCTCGCAAGGCCTCAGTTGCCGCCTCGGCGTCGACTCCGCGCTGACGCAACTCCGCAGCCAGCCGCCGACTGCCGGTTCGAGCCTGGCGTCCACGGACATAGTTGTCGGCAAAGCGCTGGTCCGACTGGAGGCCCAGCGACTGTAATCGGTCGAGAACCTGGTGCAATTCATCCGCCCCCGTCGCAGCTTCAGACCCGACTTGGGCTTGCGAGGATTCAGCTGCATCGTCTGGCGGCGGTGCACCATCGTCACGCGGACCTGGGCGCGGTGACAGGCGAGCCAGCAACTCTGCCCGGCTCATGTCGCGCCGGGCAAGCAGTCGCACCGCCCGTGCGAGGGTCGACGCCGGTTTCCCGGCGCCCTTGCGACCTGACTTGGGCTTAGTCGGCGCTGCCACCGACGCTGGCCGAAGCCGGCTTGACGCCCACCGCCTCGCGGATCTTCGCCTCGATCTCGGCCGCGATCTGCGGGCGCTCGCGCAGGTATTCGCGGGCATTGTCCTTGCCCTGACCAATGCGCTCACCGCCGTAGGCGTACCAACTGCCGGACTTCTCGACGAGGTTGTGCGCCACACCGAGCTCGATGATCTCGCCCTCACGCGAGATGCCCTCGCCATAGAGGATGTCGAACAGAGCTTCGCGGAACGGCGGTGCGACTTTGTTTTTGACCACCTTGACGCGGGTCTCGGAACCAATCACCTCGTCGGATTTTTTGATCGCCCCGATGCGCCGGATGTCCATGCGCACACTGGCGTAGAACTTGAGCGCGTTGCCACCGGTGGTGGTCTCGGGGTTGCCGAACATCACGCCGATCTTCATGCGGATCTGGTTAATGAAAATGACCAGCGTGTTGGTGCGCTTGATGTTGGCGGTGAGCTTGCGCAGCGCCTGGCTCATCAGGCGCGCCTGCAAGCCCGGCAACTGGTCACCCATCTCGCCCTCGATTTCGGCCTTGGGCGTGAGTGCTGCCACCGAGTCGATCACGACGATGTCGACGCCGCCCGAGCGCACCAGCATGTCGGCGATCTCAAGCGCCTGCTCGCCGGTGTCGGGCTGCGAAATGAGGAGCTCGCCGATGTTGACCCCGAGCTTCTGCGCGTAGCTGGTGTCCAGCGCGTGCTCCGCGTCGATAAACGCCGCAGTGCCGCCGATTTTCTGCATCTCGGCGATCACCTGCAGAGTGAGCGTGGTCTTGCCGGACGATTCCGGACCATAGATCTCGACCACCCGGCCGCGCGGCAGACCGCCAATGCCCAGCGCGATGTCGAGGCCCAACGAGCCGGTCGAGACCGCTTGAATGTCATTTTCGACGCTGCCATCGGAGAGCTTCATGATGGAGCCCTTGCCAAACTGCTTCTCAATCTGGGACAGCGCGGCAGACAGCGCTTTGGCGCGGTTATCGTCCATCAAATTCTCCTGATATCGGGTGGGTGCGGCGGATTATTGCACGCGGGTTGGGGCGAATCTTCGGCCATCCGACCGATGGTTTGGATCGCCGTTCAGTCCAGCGGATACGGCAGAGGCAAGGGGTGCAGCGCGGGGCCGGAGGCTTCGGCAAGACGCAGGTCAGCACCTGCGGCCAGGTCCATCTGCAGCACCGCCAGCAGCTGCTGCGAGCCGGCATCACCCGGCGCCGCCAGAACCACCTGTCCGAGGGCCTGATCGGCGTCTGCAGCAGCAAAGACCGATGTACCAGCAGCCACCGAGTCCGCTACGCCGTCGACCGCAAAACGCAACATGCGCCGCTTGACCTTGCCCAAGTACTGAGTACGCGCGACGATCTCCTGACCGGGATAGCAGCCCTTTTTGAAGCTGATGCCGCCAGTGAGGTCGAGGTTGAGCATCTGCGGGACAAAGGCCTCACGGGTCTCGCTCTCGACCCACGGCCTACCAGCGGCCACTTCAACGGCGTCCCAGTCGGCAGACGACCGCTCGGGCAGACAGTGCGCCAAACGGCCAGCGAGCGCATCCGCTTGTGTCAGCGGGACGAGCAGCCACCAAGCCGCTCCACCCAGCCCCAAAACGCGGCAATCTGTAGCCGTCGCGTCTGCATCAAGCCCCACAGTGTCAAGCGTCGCCACCACGCAAGCCCCCTCGGCCGGTGGTTCGCAGCCGAGCCAAGTCGCCAACAGTTCGCGGCCGCGAGTGCCACACACCCCAAAGGCTGCGTGGGTGTCGTGGGCCCACGCCACCTTGCTGCGCATGACGAACATCGCCAAACGCTTGAAGGTGAGCTCGGCGACACTGCGCCGGGTGATCAGCCAAAAGCCGCTCTCAACGCACTCACTGGGGTCATTGGCGAGCACAAAGGTGGCCAATGCCCGGCCCTTGGGCGTGCTGTAGCTGGACAGCTGCCAGCAGCCCGCAGGCAAGGTTTTGACGTCGCTAGACAGCTGCCCGTTGAGGAAAACCCGGGCGTCGTCGCCGCAGGCCCGGCTGACCGCGAACTGGCTCAGGCGGCAAAACGCACCACCCGCCAGCTCTGCCATCACGTCGGACGCGGACATCGTGCCTACTCGCCGTTGCGGGTCTCGACCTGCTCCAGCGGCTCGTCGACCACTTTGGCTGCCGGCGCGCGGCGGGCGCGCGGACGGCGAGGTTTGGCAGGCTCGGCTTCGACCTCAGCCACTGGTGCCGGCACCGCAACCGCGACCGTCTCAACCTGTTCAAGGTTGGGATCAACCGGGATCTCGATCTTCGGCGCGGCACGGCTGCGTCGACGTGGCGCGGGTGCCTCGACGGCGGGCTCAGCGGCGGCCACGGGCTCAGCGACCGATTCGGCCACAGGGGCAGCGACAGGTTCGGCTACAGGGGCAGCCGGCTGATCAGCGACGGCCTCGACCACCGGCGGTGTCGCCTCGGCCGCCAGTTCAGCGCTAGCGTCTTCGGTCGCTTCGACTGGTGCGTCAGCCGGCGACTCGGCGCGGCGCGGCCGACGCTGACGCGAGCCCCGCGCACCGGTTGGCGCTGCCTCGCTTGCCGGCGACTCCGATGGCGCACCGTTGTCTACGGTCTCAACCGGAACGATCTCGTCCAGACCGACCACGACGTCAGCGTCGTTCGATTCAACCTCGTCATTGACCATGTCAACCTTGGTTGCGCTAACCGCGACGTCGCTCTCGGCGTCCCGACCACCGCCACCGCCGCCGCGGCGGCGACGACGACGGCGTGAGCGGCCCTCACC
>Ga0214921_10003158_pt1 | contig 25614 bp, 23 predicted proteins | sample LL1505_MetaG_FD_177992 | JGI IMG/M metagenome (GOLD analysis project Ga0214921, IMG submission 177992) | Freshwater microbial communities from Lake Lanier, Atlanta, Georgia, United States - LL-1505 | ecosystem: Environmental > Aquatic > Freshwater > Lake | place: USA: Georgia | collected... | reverse complement strand
TTTTGTATTTTTGTATTTTTGTATTTTTGTATTTTTGTATTTTTGTATTTTTGTATTTTTGTATTTTTGTATTTTTGTATTTTTGTATTTTTGTATTTTTGTATTTTTGTATTTTTGTATTTTTGGTCTTCGTATCGAAATCCATCCTATTCGTAACTTGGTTCTTCCTCTTCGTATCTTGGTTCTTCCTCTTCGTATCTTGGTTCCGCAAAATCTTCTTCCTCTTCGTATCTTGGTTCCGCATAATCCACACAATCCGCACAAAAGTTCAAATAACACCCCTCGCAAAAATCCGAAGAATCCACTAGTTCAGTTTCTTTACAATCCTTACAGAATTTCTTCAAGCATTGTGGGCAGTGGTTTTTGGTTCGATCGATGGCTACATTGCACTCTTTACATGTATCATCATCGAAACATCGAGAACATTGTACGCCGCCGAATATGGCTCGTTCTTTGCAACCATTCTTGCAGTAGGGGGCGTGACATTTTGGACACTTATGAAACGGTCCTAACAATGCAATTGTAATAGGGTTCTTACATAGTTCATTCTTACAGTTAAATGTTTGCGATTCCGATGCCATTGTTTGGTAAAGTTGATGGGTGATGCGTGTCTTATATTGGGACGGAGGGGGGTGATATAATTCTATTCAATACTAAAAAAAGAAGTTCAATTTTTTATACAATGGGGTAAAGCCCTATAATGCAATATATCGCCGCATTTTGCAGTTGTAGGAAATTCATTTACACCATAGGTTTCCTGTAGTAAAAGCCATTCAAATAATCCACCGGAATAAATATAAATTTCGCGGAATCCGAGTTTCAATAACTGGCGATGTTTTTCCCACACGGATCCGTCAGCAGAATTCTTGCCATACACTATGATGTTTACATCTTCCATTTCATAATCTTCTATAAATTGGTTGATGGTTTTTTCTTCGGTACTTTCCAACAGGGTTTCTTCGATAAGCAGGTTCTGTTCATTTGCAGGGAGAGTGTTGATTATTACGTATTTCCGATGGTTCTTATTCACTAGGTCTCTATTTTTCCTTATCTTTATAAATTTGAGAACGTCTTCAAATCCGATCAAATGGTTCTCTGTTGATTTTTTCTGTACGAAGAATGTTTCCAAAATAGTTGAGAACATACAAATAAATATTGTAAACCGATTATATTTATTTTCTGAAAAATGAATTATTCCGAAATATCAACCATTTCAATCGGATAATAATAAATATCGTACATCAATTCGATTCGCCCACCTTCATGGTTAGGATTATGATACAATATGTTCAATTCATTCAATGTTGGAATTGTTCTCAAAAAAAAAATCGGAGTTTCATAGATAAAGACGAAATCATAATAATTCGCTCCCTGTTTTCTTTGTTCGATCAATCTTTCCCATTTATCCCAATAAAACAATTTTTTCTTATTCAATATAATTTGTTCTGCTATGTGAACACACGGGAATTTTATCTCAATGGTGTTTGCCTCATGATGAAAAAATCCCATTTTTTCCATATACATTTCAATACCGCGATGCATATTGCAAATGGGTCCAATGCCAGAAATATTTGCCGATTCTGCATTCAATCCCATTAATACGGTTTTCAATTCCATCAATTGAGAACATAGATAGTATCGCGTAAAATCTTGAACGGCTACATATTTTCCTTCTTTTGGCAATTTTACATACAATTGATTTATATCTAGATTGGACGAATACTTACAATTATTCGCAATATATTCACTGTTGGAGATAATTTCCAAGTTTCCTGGCAATAAAATATCTAAATCCATCAGGATTTCTATTTTCGTTTTATAGAAAAACGTCCAACAATCTTTTTCTTTTTTAGTATCTTCATCCGGCAAAATAATTAGAAAATCAAGATCGGAACATAGTACCGAATCAATTGTTGTTTTATTTTTACTACTACTACGTTCGTTTTCTAAAAAAAAGTAATAAAATCTTAATAAAGCTTCTAACATAAAATTGATACAAATATATAATTATAGAACATAGATATATTCTATTCTAAAAACAAGCATCGCATCGCATAATGGCAAGCATGTCTATATCCGAATTATACTACGCATATATTGATGGGTTCTCACCAATGAAATTGAATAATTGGTCAACTGATGAATTTACAATACGTATCATGTGTGAAAATGCAATGAAAACAAAAACCAATTTGGAAAGAATCGGCGAATTTAAGAAGACGATCGAATCGATATTCGTGTTTGAAAAAAATAAAGATCTTTTCGTGGAAAATTACTGCAAACTGCTGCAAATTCGCTCTGCATTTAAAACTTTTATAAAAATATATAGATGGAAAAAAACCCCGGTGTACAACACGGATGATTTGCTCATGAACCCTGTTAGAGAGGGCCAGAAAAACACTTTGACGATTATGCAAAACGGGCGAAAATACGTATTCACGGTAAAAGAGTTGATTAATCATTTGAAGACGGCTCTATTGCATTCACCGGGATTCTTTTCTGAACCAATTCCGTGTAAAAATCCATACACGAACCAGCCTTTTACAAAATCCGAATTGTATTCCATCTATTTCGCCATTCGCGAAAGTACGTTTCTAATGCCGCCGCTTATCCATCAATTCTTTCTGACGGGGTTTCATTTGCAAAGATTCCTGAACGAACACGAAGACGACATTCGAGATGAGTACATTGTCAATTACGTAAATACGATGGGATGTGATCATTATCATTTGAGAGTTATTATAAATGAAATGTTGGAAAAGCACAGTATTGCAAATATAAAAATCCACCCAAGATTTCCGAAAAAAACCTTGCTTGAAGTTATGCGACCATATCTGATGGAACACTATAAATCCGAATATTCGTTAAAACATTGGACGCGCGCAAAATCGTTCATGAAACTCAATACGATGTTGCATGAACTTGAACACGTAAATCCTGCATTTGGCAGAAAACAGGTTAAAATAACCGCTCCATTTAAACCTTGCAAAAAAGAAATTGGATTCAATGAAATTACTCCAAGTTTTAAAAAACCGCCTACAATGGATTTTATGCAAAATCATCTCCAGTTGAAACCCGGAATGACAACCCGGATTTTGAATGCATATGAACGCATGCAAAATGTACAAATACAACAAGATGATGACTTAAAATCAGACGATGACGACGAACAAATAGCCGATGACGACGAACAAATAGCCGATGACGACGAACAAATAGCCGATGACGACGAACAAATGGAATTAGAGGTCGATGACGACGATTCTATTTAATCCTTTCTAACAAACCGTCTTCCATCTTTCCCACAGAATTCATCAAATAGACGCATTTTAATACAGTATGGATGATCGATCGTATCCACGCCTTCCACCAACTGTTTTTTTTTGTAAAATGCGCATTTCGGCAATGAAATACCCGAATCACCTGTTGGAGGAATATAGAATTTACAATCAATGCAATTTGGAGGTGTCAGTGTAGAAAGAGATGGTGTCATTGCTGGAACAGTCTTTGTTGCCATGGTTTTCATTGCAATCATTGTCATAACAAAAAGACGCATTTTTGTGTTATGTTTATTTTATTTTTATTTTTATATCGGTTTTATCCAACAGATGGATCATTGAAATAAATAATAACCATGATAACCAATCGACGCAAACCCCAACATAAGCAATATTTCGAAATAACGTCTGCTTGTATCCTCTTTATTATACCCAATATAAACGAGTAAAGGACCAATTAAAATAATATGAATCAGATTTACCCAATATGGCTTATCGGCTTTCATATAGCGATACGCCTTATAGATGTGATAAATAATTATAACTACACCAAGTCCTAGCAAAATTGGAAATAGTATACTCGGCATTTTTTCTCGAATTATACCAACATAAATAAACAATGAACCGACAATGAGTATATGAAACAAATGGACAAATATTTCGGGATTCATGATATATTTGATATGATATATATTATACATATATATAATAATGCCGAATCATTATCAAAATACAGAGATCAAACATAAATCTACTGGTGAAAAAATTGTCCGCGAATAAAACACGCAAATATCGTAAATGAAGATATTTTACAAAAATGGACATAACGAGTTTCGAACTCGCGACCTTTGGCTCATAAGACCAATGCTCTAACCAACTGAGCTATACGTCCGCATATGTTGAATTTTTCAACAATGTATAGTTACATATTCATTTATATCGTTTGTGATCCAATAAAGGGTTAAATAGAATTATATTTCTTTTTTGTTTTTGAATTTGATTTTCTTACAGGAGAATGACTCCTAACAGTCAATCTCTTATACTCGTCTAGTTTGTTTATAATTGCATTATGTAACTTATTATATGTTTGATCCAGCTTTTTTTTTTCAGAAACCATAGATACAAGTTTGTCATTCATATTATCAATGGTTGCAAATACTCCAATACTTATCGGTTCTCTATTTTCAAGATTCCATTCAATTTCTAAAATTCTATCCATATTTTCATTAATATCTTCTTGCAAATGTGTCATAAATTCAACCAATTGTTGTTTTATATTTACCATTTTCTTGAGAGTTTTGTTGGTTTTCATTTTCAAAGAATTCATCATCGAATTACGCGAATTACGTGAATACATTATATATTATATGATAAGATTTTATACGTTGCAAATCAATAATCTTCTCGAACGGCTTTTCCAACAGGGAATCTTGGCACGCCGTATTCACTCAATTCCTGATAAATCACCGTCAGCATTTTGCCGATATATTTCGCAGGATGTTGACTTGCATCCGTATACAGCGCGCGCCTGTATTCCATCGTGCCTTTCGGTCGTACATTGAATATAGTATTCGATACAGGAATTTTGCACATCCAAATGATTGCGCCTTTATCGCGACCATCGCCTTCCGTGAATCCCGTGATTTCGTATTCGTTCTCGACGAACTCCTTGTATTTCTGCAAATCGTGGCTCCTGTAATTCTCGCGATACTGTCCGCCTTGATTGCGCAACATGATTCCTTCAAAACCCTCTTGGACAAACGCGGCAAAAAAATCACGAAATGTTTCTAAATCATTGCACCATTCGGTTTCCACAAATTGCAATTCTGTATAATCAGGCGACACCAATCTACGTAGTTCTCTCCATCTGAATTCGAAAGAATTATGTGATTGATCAGACAGCAGAATACAGTCATACAGGTGATATTTTACTTTTGTGAGACGTGCCTTATCATTGCCTTCTGGATCCAGTTTCTTCTTTTTGATAAGTCCTGCAAGTTCTTCGAATGGCATATCTGTAGTATACAACTCGCCGTCGAGAACAATGCCCGGATGTTTTTGGAAGATTTCGGTCAATTCTGCATACAAATGATCCAAGTTCTCAAAATAAGATCCTGTGCGCGATTGCAACCAGATTTTGCCGTTTGCATCCATAACACATATGCAGCGAAGTCCGTCCAATTTTGGCTGGACGTAACATGGGAATACAATTCCGTTTTTCTTGGATCTTTTGGCATTTATTGTGTTTGGATTGACTGATGCGGGATCGAATGTATGGGCCAACATAGGGAATATTTTGCGCAGGTTCTCGGACTTATGATTCGAAGAATCATCAGATGGTTGATTCGAAGAATCGGATGGATAATTCGAAGAAGAATTCAGAGTGGTTGTATATCCTTCTTTTTCTTGTTTGTCTTGCCATTTACGTTTGGTTTCTGCAACGGCTTGCTGAAATGCAGTGGTCTCGTTCTTCCTCCCGATGTTTTTTCCAACAGTGTATTCGCGAATGGCGGTTTGCATGGCACCGTTGAACTGACCGTGTTGGATTTCTGCGATTACGATGGATTGAATGGCTTTATTTGTTTCTTGTTCTTTTTCATAGACGCGAGCTTTCCATATTTTGGTTTTGCCGCTCTTGTCTTTTCCGTATAAATCCGCAAATTCCATGTTTAGATATTATTGTTTATATTTCTATATTTCATTTTAGTCATTGACTTTCAAATGTTTGCGGTTCTCTTTCTTCCATTCAGAACTCATCTTGTGATGGAGCTTTCGGATTTTGTAATGGGAAGATGATTTTGATGTCGTCTATCAAAAACATAATACAATCGCATCATAAGTGCAAGAACGTCGAGAGCGATAGTTGGAGCATAGTTAATAATAAGCGCAGTATTTTGATTGGCTGGGGCATATGACAATCCAAGAGAACATGCCGTCAACATGATGACCTTTTCAAGGACGTTATACATATTTGCATTTTTATTGATGTAATTTGCATATAATTCCGGAACATAACAAACCATGTATAAAATGGTTGCACTATACATAAAATAATCATAAGCCATTTTTTGATTATTTTATTCTCTTTATTTTCATGACAATCAATAATAATACGGGAGTTGATCAATATCAAATAGATCGGCAACTTTCACTGCATTCCCTACTTTCAAGACAAAATCCTTGAAATTCGGATATTCCAACTGTGCTTCCGGTCTATGAGCATGCACTGTTCTCGCAATCATTTTGTACAATTTAAACCCTTCGTATCGTTCTTCACCCGTTCGCTTATAAAGAATATTGTGCCCATTATCATCCTGCGTCCATCTGCGAATCGTCTGTTGGAAACTATCTAATTTGGAGTCAATGGCTTTTTTTGGATCTTCAAACAGGAAATCAAAAATAGAACATCCAAGACGGCATAAATCAAACGCATAATTCGGTTCTAACCGCGGTTTCTTGTCACTGTAAAATGGTTCGCAATTGTATTGAGTAGCGGCATCTCCGTCGAACGCGAAACTGTCGCTGCAGAACGTTTTTCCGCGGAATTGATAAATCGCGCGACCGAAATCAATGAGTTTGAAAATACGGCCATATGTTGGAACTTTATAGACTTTATTATTGAATTTATAATACAGGAATTTCTCAGTCGTATGACTCCATACAATGTTGTTTGTATGCAAATCATTATGTGTCATATGAAAACATTTTTGAAAGACAATCAGAATCATGATAATTTGCATCAGTGCAGCATTTCCAATTTCTTCATCGATGAGTTTCTTTTCGAACAATTCATCAATGGTTCCATTACATTTTTCGAGGAATATCATTTGTACAGGATAATTTTTCAAATACGCATAACATGGATTTTCATCATTTGATCCAGAGGATCCTGATGATTCTGATCCAGAGGATCCTGATGATTCTGATCCCGATGATTCTGATCCTGATGATTCTGATCCTGATGATTCTGATCCTGATGATTCTGATTCATCATGATCATCGCATTGATCATCATCATCTGTATAGTTCAAATCACTGTCGTCATCGTCGGTTGAGGTCGATGAATATAAAGATAATTTCGAAGAACTCGTCTGATTTTCATTTTTCACGCATTCGCAATCAGCGACACTTTCCCCATTCATAATATCCAATACTGGTTCTAGCTCCTGAACAATAACATCCGATGACATTTCCAAATCATCGCAAACAATATCCAACAGGAGATCTTTCGTTTCGTCCGGATTCATATCCTCCAGTATTTCAATCCGTTTTTTATTGCATTGAGATCCCATGTTTCTCGCAACCAGATATTGCGACGCAATACCATCCAATACATAGAATTTATCACGGTTCTCTGTAAAATATTCATGTTGAATCAAGTACTCTAAATCGTCCTCCACATTGTATTTGAATGCTTCCTGTAATCCCAAAAACGACCCGTAATAATCGACGGCATTCGCAAAACCATGATGATTCAACATCTGCGACGACAAATAACAGAAGAAATTGTCCACGTAGGATGCATTGTGCACCGTCTGCAATTTTTCAAACCCAGGCGTGTCCAGTTTGGAAAATCGCCGTAGCTCATCGCCCGTAGCACTGTATCTACCTGTAAGAAATCGCAGCGGATCAAGCAACGGTGCAAATTTGACAAAGACGGGTTTAGTAGAAATTGTTTTGGTTTCGGTCTCAAACAGGGTTCCGTTTACTAAATCATCTTCAATTTGCGTTATTTGAAATCTATGGTTGAGTGAAATTGTGTCGAAGTTCTTTTCATTCATTGCAAAAAACACATCATACAATGGATGATAAGATTGCACCTGTTGGACAGAAAAAGGGAAATATTCATCTAAATCATTCGATTTTGAAGGAAGTCCTAATGAAAAATGTTTACAATAGTTGAACTCAAATGGCGAATTTTCCATTCAAAAAATTATATACTTCTTTCAAATATAATAATGGGGTTCTTTTTACGTATTTGATTGTTTGATTGTTTGATCGTTTGTGTTATTTTGATTTTTATAAAATGTTTCATCAATACATAATTAATGGGATCGTCTTTAGAATTAAAAAAATTTGACATGAGATGGATTACCTTCAGACCCGATGAGAACAAGGGCCCAGTCATTGTCATGATCGGTAGAAGAGATACTGGTAAATCGTTTTTGGTCCGAGATTTACTCTTTCATCACCGTGATATTCCTATTGGCACGGTCATTTCCGGAACAGAAGCTGGTAATGGATTTTATGCAGCACATGTTCCTAAACTTTTCATACACGAAGAATATAGCTCGGTTCTCATCGAGAACATTCTAAGAAGACAAAAAGTCATTCTCAAACAGGTGAAAAATGAAATGGAAATGTACAAGAAATGCACACTGGATCCGAGAGCATTTGTCATTCTCGACGATTGCCTGTATGACAATACGTGGGCCAAAGACAAATTGATGCGCCTCCTTTTCATGAACGGCCGGCACTGGAAAGTAATGCTCATTATTACCATGCAATATCCTTTAGGTATTCCGCCGAATTTGAGAACCAACATCGATTATGTTTTCATTCTGAGAGAACCTTATTTGACCAACAGGAAACGTATTTGGGAGAATTATGCATCGATGTTTCCTACACTGGAATCTTTCAACTCGGTCATGGATCAGACGACGGAGAACTATGAATGTTTGGTCATTAACAACAATGCGAAATCGAATAAATTGAATGACCAGATTTTCTGGTACAAGGCCGAGAACCGGCCGCCTTTTAAACTCGGTTCTCAAGAATTTTGGGAGATTTCGAAAGGAATGGACAGCGACGATGAAGAGGCATATGATCCCAGTAAGGGTAAAAAACGGACGGGTCCTCAAATCAACGTCAAAAAATCCAAATGGTAAGACGGGGGTGGATTCTTTAGGAATATTGGATTGACCGTAAACCCATAATTGGTACAAATATGTGCGTTAAAATACTTAGAAAAGACTCTATATGAAGTATATAACCCCCAAGAATGGTTAGAACTGCAAACAAGTCTTCTGCTGCTGCTGCCCCTGTTGTCGTTGAGAAGGATTCCAAGAAGGATTCCAAGAAGGAGTCTAAGAAGGATTCCAAGAAGGAGGTCGTCCCCCCTGCCGGAGAGGCCCCTGTTGTAACTGCCGTTGATGAGACTGATGTTCACTCTGTTCTCAGCGCCAAGCTCTCTGACTTTTCCACCAAGATCCAACAGCTTTCTGGTGTCATTGCTATGCTCAAGACTGAGTACAGAGTCCTTGAGAAGAGCATCAACCGTGAATTGAAGAACGCCCAGAAGGCTTCTTCCAAGAAAAGACGTTCGTCTGGAAACAGAAAGCCATCCGGTTTCGTCAAGCCCACTCCGATCAGTGATGAGCTTGCTGTTTTCCTCGGAAAGGACAAGGGCTCACTTCTTGCCCGTACTGATGTAAGCAAGGAGATCAACAAGTACATCCGTGAGCACAAGCTCCAGGATGCTGGAAATGGTCGCAAGATCAACCCTGATGCCAAGCTCGCCAAGCTCTTGAAGCTGGGTAAGGAGGATGAGCTCACTTACTTCAACCTTCAGAAGTACATGAAGAACCATTTCATCAAGGCCGTTGTTGCATAAACATCGATCTGTGAATTATGATTTTGATTATGAAAAAAATAACAAATATTTAAAATATATATTTAAAATATATATTTGTTATACATGTCAAATATTCAAATGATGGGTATGCGAAACCAAGTTCATGTATATTACGAATTACCTGGTAAACCAGATGAATTATACAAGGTATACCCATTTATACTTAGATGCGATACAAAATTTATATTTATAAATACAGATACATTTGAATATAACATCGGATATTTACGCAGTTTACAATTAGTTAAAGTTCAACCTACTTTAGACGTGGAAGAGGAGGAAGAGGAGGAAGAGGAAGAGGAGGAAGAGCAAAAAAAAAGGGAAGAGGATGAGGAAGTCAAACAGAAATATAGTGAATATCTTAGTGAAAGCGAAGGTGTTATTCAAGGCGAAGGTGTTATTCAAGGTGTTATTGGTGAAAGACAACGATTATCAAAAATATTAAGATTAAAAAATAAATTAGAAGTAAACCCAAACAAAGAATATATTATAGAAGAAGTAAAAAATGACAAAATAGTACAACAACATGGATATATAAAAAGTATAATTATGGTTAGTGATTATGAATATCCTGTTTTTGAGGTGAATCCGGTGTATCCAAATGAATCCGATGCGAGTGTCTATATAGTTTCATATAGGTATTATAATCATTATCAACGTGAATATGTAGATGTAGTAAGTACAAGCGATAGTTTTGACACATGTAAAATACTTATTTTTGAAGCAACTACAGAAAATTTAAAAATACTTCATGGATCCACCATAGATGGAGGAAAATCAAAAAAATCAAAAAAATCAAAAAAATCAAGAAAATCAAGAAAATCAAGAAAATCAAGAAAATCATGATTGAACAAATCTAACACTTGATTCCGTATCCATAAATATATCGCCAATTTTCGTTTTCCCCGTATAAAAAACAGATTGCGACTCTCTGACACTTGGTAATTGAAGCAACTGAGACAACCAAGTTTCCGCATCCACTACATTATGAATCGCAGAAGGAAATCCAATCGCGCGATTCTCTTTCGTTCCATATTCCTTTTTGGCCGCAGATTGTATTCCAACACCATATTTCAGCTTGGTTTCCAGATCATACATGAAACTGCCCAACTCCACGGTATGCGAATTCCACCATCTTGGAAGCACGATGGACCGAATATCGTGTAATAATCGCAAATCGTGACTGATGTTAGATCGATCACTCGCAATGTAAGAATCAGAAGATAATGTGGCAGAAGGATTCAGCCAATCATAACCTTTGCGTTTACCGCAATTACCACAACTCGAAATGTTGCATATTGTTTTCTGCAACATTTTAGAATTAATATCTTTATCTACAAAAAACGCGCGACCATAATCAATGATTTTCGCAATGTATTGCGAATGAAACACGATAATCGACCCATCTTTTCGTGTATAATGAAACGTCGCATATTTCCCCGCATCTAATCGGTACAACAACACATTCTCCGAATGCAAATCATAATGCGTGAAATAATTGCACAATGTAGCAAGCGGAAAATAGACTTGGTAAAGCGTCTGCAAAAGTTCGGTTTTCACAAATGTCGAAGATTTGACGGCGCTATACATAGTGAACGGTTCATGAATTTCCTGTAGGAGAATAGCCACGTATTTATATTGATCACACGATTTTTTAAGTAATTCATAGGTTATATTTTCTCCAACAGGTTCCATGATGAGAGAACTTTGTAAAGTGGCCGCACTGACCTTTTTCATTTTTTTCATTTCGCGCAAGTCTACATCGCTTTTGTAGAAAAAGAGGCCGTATGTTTCAATGAAACAGGAGAACCGCTGAGACATCCTGTTTAAAAACCGGCCGACCAGATATTCGTAAATGAGATTGTCCGGATTCGACGATCCAGATGCCGAATCTTCGCTTTGTTTCATATTGATGCTTTTCAAGATTGCATAGGCGACATATTCTTTGCGCCGGTATTTGAGTCGATGAATGATGCCGTTTTTAGAGGGGATTCGTAGCCGTGTTGCATTCGTTTCTAAGTATTTGAAATCAGTGAACCCGTTGAAAAACGATCGAATTTTATCCGATTCTTTTCCAAATAATATACATTCGCTGGAATTTGGACATACGAATTTCAGAAATTTTGCAGTTTTAGACCGATTCGTATGTTTTATTTTCCGCGTCTTTCCGACAGGGTCGTTCATTCTATAATCAACAGGGTCGTTCATTCTATAATCAACAGGGTCGTTCATTCTATAATCAACAGGGTCGTTCATTCTATAATCAATGGATAAAATATTTGTATACTATAATGTTTGCAAATTCTAAACCCGCCAAATCTCCGAAATCTCCGAAATATCCGAAACCGCCCAAACCCAACTCAAAATCATTCGATATTATGAAATGGCTTTTATACATTCAGTCGGTGTTGAATTATAATACACATCATTTGAACAATAGCAAATTATTTGCCGGGGCAATGATCATTATTTTAAATGTTGCGTCAAAATTTGTCACTATGAAATTAAGCAAATCGATGGAATCCTATTTGAAATATACGTTTAGTCGCGATTTGCTTATATTCGCCATTGCATGGATGGGAACACGTGATATATACATTGCTCTGATGATTGTAATCGTTTTCATCATATGTATGGATTTCTTGTTTAATGAAGACAGTGCCTATTGCATTCTGCCGGAAAGTTTCATTGAACACCACCAGGAAAAAATGCAAAATGAATTGGGAGAACTGACTGAACAGGATATTCAAAATATCAAGAATATTGCCAGCAAAATTGAAAAAATCCACAGTGTAGGAAATACAGGTACATCCTATACCAGCGAACAGGAGCAGCATAATGATTCGGAAAATACGGAAACTGAAACGTGGGAAGAAATTTTTCAAATGAATAAATAATTTAGCGGACCATTCTGCTCTATATAATTGGATTTTGATTTTCAAATGTATTATGGTATAAAAGTGCGCAAAAATAGGAATGAAATGTATCTTGTAAATATATATGTTTTCAAGATCTAGATCCAAAACCGATTTCAAACCAATACCTATTAAAATTAGATTGCAAACAAACGCCGGATCGGAAGTAGTATTTACCAGATCCATGTTGGAAATACAAAACAAAGAAACCGGAGAACTTTTAAATCTTACAGAGGAGTATCCTTTGTTTTCGTATACGTATCCATATCCGGTTGATTATTTGAATGGAGCTCATTTTTCGGAAAAAATGGAGTTTTTTTTCAACAAGGATACATTTAACCAAGTCATGAATGCATATACAAATGGTATTTCAATGAATTTACAAACAAGAAAGAAGAAAGATGAAGAGAGATTGCAAAAAAAAGTAACTGATCTGAAAAATGCGAAAGAAGAGAAATTGGTAAAAGAAGAGAACGATAGAAAACAAAACGAGTTGACAACTTTAAAAACTCAGTTTGAAACTACCTACGATAAATTAATTGAGTTGATTCGGGTATATGAGGTGAAGGTTAATGATGCAGTAAATGCTGCTGTTCCTGGTGCTGTTCCTGCTGATCTTCATGGTGTTCCTGGTGCTCCTAATAATATTCATAATATTGGCGATTATAATACTCGTATTATTGCATTAGAGTCCAATATATTGGATGCGAATAGGCAATTAAAAGAGGCAGAACAAGCGATTCAAGACTACCTAAAACAAATCAAACAATTAGGAGAATCGGATTATAAAACCGATATTGAAAATAGAAAAAGAGAACTGGCCACTTTAACAGCAACTAGAGATGAAGAACAGACAGAATTAAATAGATTACAACAGGAATTGTTCAAATTGTATGATGCATTATTAGACGATGTGTTATACGATCGATTTGGAAAGACTGGTGATGATAGAGACAAATCGGACATGCTTTTAGCATCCACGCGATTTAAAGATGTGTACCAAAAATACAAACAAATGCTAGTTTCTTCTCCGTCTCCAATGTTGATGATAGGAGGCGTTCAATTCAAGGGCGATGATCAAACCGAAACTCAAACCAAAAACAAATTAATCGATTTGAATGTGCGAATGTTGTTGACATTTCTGTTTTCTACAAAATACCCATTTCGTAATTCATACATGTCTTCATGGGATGCAAAAATAAATCATGGACCAATGAGTCAATTTACATCCGTACCTGGATTAACGGTCGTCTCTGGATTATTCAGAACTTTTGCCAGTATTACAGATGAACAGTATTCGGAGAAATATCCAGAATTCTCTTATTTGAAAATCAATGGCAAAACATATACGGCAACCGATGTTGTATGGGTAAGTGATATATATAACCACACGGATTATCAACGATTATTGAAAGAATACAATGAATTAAAACAGTGGAATGAATTACAAGAAGAACGTTTACAACAGGAAAATGAAAACAAGAAAATGTATTTTAAACAAAAATATCGAGATCCAAAGAATAGTAAAGAGTACATTGATAGAACAAAAGATGTTTCTAGTCCTAGTCCTAGTGATTTTACGACCGTTATAACTAATATCCGAGATATTCGGACGGATGATATTAATGAGATTCGCGAAGCATATACAGAGAGAGAAAAACTTGTAAAAGTGATTGAAAATTTTGAGAAAACCCACCAATTCTCACCATTCACGTCTACACAAATTAAGAACATGTCTCGTTTAGAATATTTCATTTTTAGAATTACTTACAAGATCCATGTGCAAAATTTTGCAAAATCAACCGCATCAACCCCAGCACCGACCTCATTAACCTTCGTACGACAGCCGTCAGTCAACACTCTAGCGTATAATGAACGTCTAGTAAGTATAACGCAATTAGAAGCATTAAGAGATGCTTTATATGATTTACAAAGTCGTATATTGACAATTTTAGAGAATTTAGATTCAGATGCACCTCCATTTGATGTAATTTACTCAAATCTCGCAAATTTAAAACGATCCATTGAATTAATTACTCGAAAATATGCTGCGATTTCGGCCATTAATTCAGATGAAGACAAGGTATTGAAAAAAATTATGAAAATGGTTACAGATATTGAATCTGTAAAGGATAATGATTACTTGTTAGAGAACTATTTCGGATCTGACATCAATTTTGATTTTTTAGAAGATAGTAATATTTCATCTTCTTCAAAACAAAAATATAAAAAATACGGAGATTTTGTAAATTTAATCCGACAGTTCTCCAACACAACACGTGAATCCAGCAATGCGTTTTTACAGAAAACTATCCAGGAATTTTTAGATCGAGTGGGTGATGATTTTATTTATATGATGGATCCTGATACACTGCATAATTCAGAAATACAAAGGGAATTCACAAATTATTTGGAACGGTTTCATACAGGAGTTTCTATGGTTGCTGGGCAAACACCTGCGCATGAAATTCTGGTACAACTTGAGTTGATCGAGGGTATGGTTACAGATAGAAACATAAGGGAGATTGATTGTGCTTATCGTGGGGATAAACTGACAGATTCGTTCATTGGATTGACCAATACTCAAGTATATGGTTGGCAATTGAAAAAAAGCGCACGTCGACGCATTTTTAGTGTTGAAACGAAAAAATGGACGGAAGTATCTGAGGTAAAACAGGAGGCAATAAAACAACAAGAGGCATTAAAACAACAAGGAGTAAAACCAGCGGTTCCTGTGGAAGCAAAACCGTCAGAACTTGATCAAAAGAAAGTATCAGATGCACCTAAACCAAAAAATATAGATGATATAGATGATATACTTGAACTACTTAAACAACAACAGATTGGAGGTGAAAATGGAATAGAAGGAGATCGAAATCAACGACGCATTAGTTATAAAAAAAAAACTTATAAAAAAAATACTCGAAAACTTTACAAAGAATTGAAAATTCGAGCAAAGAATTGAAAATTCGAGCAAAGAATTGAATGAAATATGAATTTTATAAATCATATTTCAATATTTTTGAATATTTTGTTTTTATTTTTTGTTTAGTACAGCCTTTCCATTGACAAACTTTCCTACTTCTACACTAATTTCTCCGTTTTCATCGACATCGTAAATGACTCCATTCTTTGGATCTGTAGTATAGAATGTATTTCCCTTGATTGTAATTTCAATCACTTCCTCTTGCTCCTCCACTTCCTCTTGCTCCTCCACTTCCTCTTCGACAACCTCTTCCTCGACAACCTCTTCCTCGACAACCTCTTCTTCGACAACCTCTTCCTCGACAACCTCTTCTTCGACAACCTCTTCTTCGACAACCTCTTCCTCGACAACCTCTTCTTCGCCAACCTCTTCTTCGACAACCTCTTCTTCGACAACCTCTTCTTCGACAACCTCTTCCTCTTCAACAACTTCCTCCTCTTCGACAACCTCTTCCTCGACAACCTCTTCCTCGACAACCTCTTCCTCTTCAACAACTTCCTCGACTTCCTCTTCCTCTTCAACAACTTCCTCGACTTCCTCTTCCTCAACAACAACTTCCTCAACAACTTCCTCGACTTCCTCTTCCTCAACAACAACTTCCTCAACTTCCTCTTCCTCAACAACAACCTCTTCCTCGACTTCCTCAACAACTTCCTCGACAACATTCTGTTGAAGTGTTTCTTCTATAACAAAGACAATGTTCGGCTTATCAACATTCGGTTCTTGTTTGATAAAGACAATTTCCTCTTCCTGATCATCTACTATTGGATCTGTAACATAGGATTTTTCCACCTGACGTACAATCGCCGCTTTCTTTTCACGAGAGAGAACCAATGTATCCAACAGGGAAAATATGATGTTTGTCAATCTCTTGTTTTTCTTTTTTAATTGCCGATTCTTCTTTGAAATGTCTTGCACCAAAGGCAGACCCAATAAATAGTCATAATTCATCTTAGCGGAAACAGTAGAAGAAGTGGACATCCTTGTATTTGTTTGCTATTCCTGTGGTATTATTCCTGTGGTATACTTTTTAAATCTTTTGAAAAATGACTTCAATTTTTAGTCGATTTTTATCCAATCCGTCGGAAATAGATCCTTCATGTTGTTCATCGCATATGCTTTTCCGAACCATTGGCTCGGGTAATAAACATGAGATGCATCGCCATCTATCGTTTTACTGTGTAAATACGCGCCCCACCAACTAAACGTACTGTTTGCAATAATATGCGCATCGCATGCACTCATTACTACCAATTGCTCCCAATCTTTCTGATATTTACTAGGATCGTCTCCAACACGGATGAATTCGATCGGGTTCGACGCAGATTCGAATTTGGACTTTAATCTCCGAATTTGATGTCGTATCACATCCACATCGTCGGATTCACAGAAATAGAGAACGCGGATTTTATTGTTCTCTTTATTTTCATTTTTATTTTTGAACAATGTTGGCGATTCCAAGAGTCGCCCTAATGCACTTTCATAATATTCGTATGGCAAGATGGGGTGGTGATCTGGAAATTTCTTGTAATCTCCGTGTCGGAAATGCATGGAAATATTTATTGTGCGATCTGACGACGACAATTGAAACCATGCTGCCGATTCGGCGAGAACCTTCTTACGAATTTGAGAAAATCGCAACAGCCCCAGAATAGTATGCATATGCGCATCGAAATATTTATAGCTTTGAAAATACCCGCTTAAATAGACATGGTTCTCGCCAAAATCGGGGATTTTCTTATATTCGAATTTATCTTCAGTATATACCGGAAACGATCGCAGCAGTTGGTTCATGTATTCATTGGGTGCATGTCCTACAGTGAATATGAAGATCCCGTGTAGGAAAGAATCCGGGGACCAATATGTCGGTCGTTGCGGAGTGCCTGGTGAATAGGGTAATATAATTTTGCGAGCATTCTCAATGCCGTAGGCAAATGCAGTGAAAATTTGAAAGAGTTGGTTGCCGAGACCGCCGATGACATTTGCGCTGATATAGACCGGTTTTTTTGGATCGCGTTTAAATGTCGATGCGTGCATTCTTTTACTATTTTTGAATATCTATATTTTTTTGTTTGGTGTTTGAAAAAATTGATTTATTTTTTATTTGTATAAAATAAATCACAACACCCATAGCATTAGCATCCGCATCCGCATCCGCAACATCATGACCATGCAGTTTACTGAATTGAAAACCATGTTGGAAGAGCGCCTTGAAACCAGGGATATGGAAGGGTATACCACATTACTATTATCTTCAGAATTCTCCGGTTTTACATCCGAAGAGAATTCGATTGCAGAAAAATGGAGAAAAAGAGAATTGGCCATGAAGGAAATAAAAAAAGAGGGTTTGTTGAAGATCTTACATGATCCATCCAAATGGATTGCATTTGATAGAGCAGAAGAAGGGGATCCTGATTTATATTATCCTGCACAAAGATCTACTGCCTATACGTGCGGGCATGAAGACGTCTTGATTGCGTACGAGAACATCCAAGAGCTGCGTGTTTTGGAATACGAAGATTTTATTCAAAATTATTTTGGTAATAAGGAGAACCTCATGAAGTATATATATAAAATAGAAAAAAGAATGAAAACGGAAAAATCATAAAAACGGAAATTCATGAAAACAAAAAATAGATTTCCTCCATTTTTATTTATGATTTTTCTATTTTATGATTTTTCTATTTTATGATTTTTCTATTTTATGATTTTTCTATTTTATGATTTTTCTATTTTATGATTTTTCTATTTTATGATTTTTCTATCATCTTCTATCTATTATTATTCTATCTTCTCTTGATCGATCTCGTTCATATTCATATTGATATAATACATCAGATCCGTAATCTTCTGTTTCTCCAGGAACTGGAAGACAAGCTCTTTGCGCATGGTCCGGCGGTAAACAAGAAACTCCTCATGATGCATCCTGTACATCATCGGAAACAATCGTTTCGCAATTCGCGCGCCACTTTTCTTGACGTAATAAGAGATGTAGGCAGAATGCACCTGTTGGACAAACTCTACAAACTGCTCTTCAAATGTCGCAAACATATTCACATATTGCGGAAAATTCGCAAGAAATGTCTGCATCATTTCGCGAGGTTGAGATCGCAATTCGAAATATTTGTATTGCATATTTGGATGATTCCCGCGAATAAATCGTAGATCTACGTAGTTGTGATTGCGCATAATCGTACGTTCTCCATTTGCGAGGTTATGAATCATAACACCAACCGAATGATTTTTGGATTCAGGTGAACAGTATGTTGACCAAAGATCTTCATAACTCGTGATTTCATATTTTCGCGGGAACTGAATGGTCGAATATTTCGAAGAAAACTGTGACCACGTTTCATAGTGGAGAGGCGAAATCCATTCGACAAGGTTCGTATTGGCATGGTCTCCTACATGAAATACGCTCACGAGATACACTGCTACGGAAGTCAGGTTCAGTACGATATGATTCGCAGGATGTTGAATGACGAAACTATAACTGTAGTCCTTTGGTAATATTTCCAACAGGGGAATCTTCTGTAGGGGGTCTTCATCTTCTTCTGCATACATGTTTGCCATGTCCATGTCTATTTTTGGCATCATTGCGTCGACAAACATCTCGCGAAAGGTAATCGGTTTATCATCGCCGTCAAAGTAATTGGTGCGAAAAAACCAGTATTCGCCTGCAATCGCAGATTTGGTTGCAATTTCCCATTTTTGGTCGAAGTGATCAAAGAAGAGGTTGATCATAGTTCCTTCGATTGCCTCGTTCGCATGAATAGTATGATTTTTATCAAGAGGGAGAGGATTTTGCTTCTCGAATCCATGTAAATCGATCGCGCTTGGAGGAGCTACGGACATTAGAACCGGCTTACCATCGAGACCGTTTCTGTAAACAATCGAACGGTACTGAGCCAATTCGGGGTTGTTTGTATTTTTTGACGCCTGTGTAAGAATGGTATAGTCACCCGAATTCTTCACACCAATTGTAGAAGATTGAATACCGAGGTTTACAAGAAATTGGCTCATCTTTTCGCTATTGTCTGTCTGTAAGTAATTCGAGGAGAGTTGTGCCTTTTGTTTTTCCAAAAAAAGAAAATCAATTTTATTAGATATTTGGACTTTCTCTATAACCATTTACTTGGACATTTAGTGACTCTGAAGGGGTCACTCTATCTATGGTGTTATTTTCATGCGCCCTTTATTGCATGTAAAGGTATAAAATCGATGAACTTTTTCCAACAGGGATTGTTTGTATAAATCCAAATATTACCATATTGATTCACAATGAAACCCGCATATAAACGTGTTGCAAAATACGATGGCATCCGAATTGAAGTGCCGACTGATAGAGATACGATGAATATTATGGCGAGATACAAATCGGCATGTTTTGACAGATGCATGGCCTACCCAGACTTTTATGCCATGCGACTCTATTTGAAACATTTACTCGGTCATGAGATTACTTACAAAAGGTATATGGAAATACACGGCCAGATTCAAAAATTGCGTTATGAGATCAGCAAAACGATGCTTTCGTCGGATAAAAATGATCAAGAAATTGTGGCGAAATTACTCAAAGAAAACAAGCCATATTGCGTACACAAAAAAGAGCTGGGATTGGTTGTCAAACTGTTTGATTTGGACAAGTATTATCCCAAACGGGTCATGATCAAGACGTACACGTTTCGTCCATGCCGAGAGGAGGACCCGGGGTATGAGGAATTGTACCAGGAAATGATCATTGCGAATTTTCTCGATGAGATTTTATTTCAAAAATACGCGAAGCAAATTGGGGACCGTTTGGATTTCATTGTCCCGCATATTTATTCCTATGGCCGCGTTTCTTGTTATATCGATCATGAAACGGGCAGCCCCATGTGGTGTTATTATATCATGATGGAATATTTGGATGGCGTGGTGTTAAAAGATGCGGTGTTTTCTCGCACATCTTTCAAAGATGTCTATTGCAATAGACATTCGATTGATGCCAGTTTGAGAGAGAATTTGATTTTCCATAATGATTTGCATACGCAGAACATTATGGTTGTCCAACAGGCTGATGGTACGCACAAATATGCCGTATTGGATTTCGGAAGTGCAGCGACAGGACCTACCAAAGAAATGTTTTAAACAAACAGACAAAAGACAAAAGACAACAGAAAAATAGAAAAATAGAAAAATAGAAAAATAGAAAAATAGAAAAATAGAAAAATAGAAAAACAGAAAAATAGAAAAATAGAAAAATAGAAAAACAGAAAAATAGAAAAACAGAAAAATAGAAAAATAGAAAAATAGAAAAATAGAAAAACAGAAAAACAGAAAAACAGAAAAATAGAAAAATAGAAAAACAGAAAAACAGAAAAACAGAAAACAGAAAAAAGGGGTTTTGTCTCTTTTTTCTGTTTGTCTTTTGTCTTTGTCTTTTGTCTCTTTTTTCTGTTTGTCTTTTGTCTTTTGTCTTTTGTCTTTTGTCTTTTGTCTTTGTCTTTTGTCTCTTTTTTCTGTTTGTCTTTTGTCTTTTGTCTTTTGTCTTTTGTCTTTTGTCTTTTGTCTTTTGTCTTTTGTCTTTTGTCTTTTGTCTTTTGTCTTTTGTCTTTTGTCTTTTGTCTTTTGTCTTTTGTCTTTTGTCTCTCTTTTTTCTTAGACAAAATGCTAGTACGAGTTGTTATTTATCGCTCGAATCACGAGAGAAGAATCGCGGTCTTCTCTCAAGAATCACCTGTAGACGTCCTTCTTCCTCTTCGAATTCTCTATAAGGATAAACCGGCGCTTCCGTAGATTCCATAATCTTCTTCCATTTAGCTTTCTGTTCGATCAACTCATGACTTTTTTGATCCACCGCTCCATCAGAATCTTCCCATTCAACATCGTCCGAGTAAACGTCGTAATAGTACGCAATCATACATGCGGCAACCAGTTTATGGTCAGCTAGATCAGATGTAGATATGCCCTGATATTCTAACAATGCGCGTTTGTCTGAATTCGCCATGTAAGTGAACTCCATCTGTAATCGTAATGGATTCGATTCATCAAACGCTGTACGGGCAACTTCATTGACATGGTTTTTCAAGTTGGCAATCATCTTCCTTTTTCCGTGTTGTTCTCGTGTTTTATTATTCCGTTTTGAGGGGGCTGTTATACAAACGGTCCTTCATAAAAAAATCAATCAATTTTTTATCTATCACTATCACTATCACTATCACTATCACTACAAATTCGAAATGAACCCTCGAAATTTTTCCAATAATTTGCCATTCTTCTGAATATGACATATCCCATCACTGATTGCAACATCCAGCATTTTACAAGAAGGATCTGATGCATCTATAAAATTCGCATAATAGTTAAAAAATAAAAATCCCCGGGCAAAACAACCCTGTTGGAGAGCCGCATTCATTGTTTCAGTATACATTGCACGATCGGCATTCGATCCTCTAAATGGAAACTCACCAAAATCATTCACAATTGTTTTATGATTGTTCATTGGCGGCGGTATACAACACACAATCACAACAGGGTCCGCATCCTCTGATGCTGATGATGACAGATTCAATGGTTGTGTAAATTGCATGCTGAATCGCGACATTGAATATCCTTTCGGTTCTGACGCGGTCTTCATTTGACGCAGGTTCTCTTGAATCGAATCCAAATACGGCGTCACTAGATTTTCTACAATTTCGGAAAGTCTCCGCCCAGTTCCCATCTGTTTATGAATATGACATCTGCAATCGATTTCGCCGAACTGATAGACAATTATATCTGTAGAAGTTATGTTGTATTTTCGGAAATCAATATATTTCATTGAGTCTCTTCCAACACGGTGTAATGTGATTGAATTTCTATAGTGATTTTGCACGGGATACTCTGATTGCAATTTCGAGAAATTGAAATTTGCATGCGAGTCGCCAAATATATGTATGGTTCTCTTCTTATTTGATTGAACGGTGGCGGTGGTCATCTGCATATAGATAAATGAATATAGAAACTTGCAGGCAAAAAACATAGTGAACATAGAATAATGTGTGGAATATTTGGTATTTTCAATCCTTCGCCCAAGATTCCGGAACAAACGTATAAAACCGCGTTTATGAATGGATCCAGTCGAGGGCCCGAGAACAGCGTATTTCAGACCATTGGCACCCAAGCTTACTTGGGATTCCATCGCTTAGCGATCAATGGACTAAATAATGCATCCAATCAGCCTCTCCAACAGGGGAATTTGACGCTCATTTGCAATGGTGAGATTTATAATTACAAGCGGCTGTATGAGATCCTGGGCTCGCCAGAACCCCTCTATGAATTCGACGGTGAGAAATTCGACAGTACTGCATTTCAACCGAGAACACAGAGCGACTGCGAAATCATTCTGCATTTATATCGCAAATTCGGCATCGAACAGACATTGCAATTACTCGATGGTGTGTTTGCTTTCATATTGATCGATTACGACATTTACTCGGATTCGGCTAAAATGTATGTGGCGAGGGATCCATTTGGTGTGCGACCGCTCTATCAGTTTCTGCACAAAGAAACGGATACAATGTTCGGGTTTGCAAGCGAAATAAAGTGTTTGACTGTATTTGGCAAAAAAGTGGCACATTTCGTACCGGGAACGTATTCCGTCTATTCACTCGGATTCCAGATCTGTGATAAATGGCAACTCCAACAGGAAAATATGCGATTCCATTTGCCTCCAGTCATTGGGTTCCATGGTTTGCATAGCGCGACACACAATCAAGAAGACCCTGTTGGAAAAGTGGAAGATGATACGCGGGGTCAACAAATGCGCGCGGCATTTCATCGTATTCGCGCGGGATTGATAGAAGCCGTATACAAGAGGTGCGAGACGACGGAGCGGCCCATCGCCTGTCTTTTATCGGGTGGTCTTGACAGCAGTCTCATAACCGCGCTCGTTGCGCAGTATCATAGCGAGAATGAATTGCCGTATCCGCTGGAGACGTACAGCATTGGACTCGAGGGATCAGTGGATCTGGTCTATGCGCGAAAAGTGGCCGATCACTTGAAAACGAAACATACCGAAATTGTCCTACAGGAATCCGATTTCGTGGAGGCGATTCCGGAAGTCATTCGCGCGATCGAGAGTTATGATACGACGACAGTGCGTGCGAGCATTGGCAATTACCTGTTGGGCAAATACATCCGGGCGAATAGCGAGGCCAAGGTTATATTCAATGGAGACGGGTCGGACGAATTGACGGGGGGATATTTGTATTTCCAGTGCGCGCCGAATTCCATCGAGTTCGATTTAGAATGCCGCCGATTGCTGCGCGATATTCACCTGTTTGATGTATTGCGATCGGACAAATCGATTTCGAGTCATGGTCTGGAGCCGAGGACGCCTTTCTTGGACCGCTGGTTCGTACAGACGTATTTGTCGATTCCGATGGAATTGCGGAATCATTCATCCAATCAAAATCGGACGTGTGAGAAATATATGTTGCGGTCGGCATTCCATTGCTATATGGGCGACCTGTTGCCGGACGAAGTCCTGTGGCGCACGAAAGAGGCATTCAGCGACGGAGTGAGTAAAACGAGCAGATCCCTGTTTGAAATCATACAGGAACATGTGGAGAAAATATACGCAATGCAAACAAATCTGATCGAGGAATATCGAAGCAAGTATGCGCATAATCCGCCGCAAACCTGGGAACAAGTGTACTACAGGGAAATCTTTGAAGAAGCGTATCCGGGCCAAGGGCATGTTGTGCCGTATATGTGGATGCCGCGATTTGTGAAAGGGGCGACAGATGCGAGTGCGAGAACATTGAGTATATATGCGAAATAATCTGTGTTTGATAGATGTATCAATATATTTTAGAAATCAAAATCATATATTGATCTAATTATACCAGTGAAGATTTAAAATGGGACGCCCCAGAGGGCGTCATTTCAAATCGTTACTGATATCTGACCCTTGGAGAATTAAAATGTCCCATTTTAATTCTTCAAGGGTTTAAATTTTTATATTTTTCATATTTTTTCATAAAATTATTCGTTGGCACATTATTATTCTACCGTATTTCTGATTTCGATTTCTTCTGCTTTCTGTAAATATTCATCTAAATTTTTGCGAAATATCGCGAAATCTTTTTTATATTCTGCAATACCATATTTTAATTCCAATAATCGAATACGCAATTCGGTGCATGCCAATTCATTGTTACGCATTTTTTGATATATATTCGCAAAGTATTGATCACGTTCTGCCGACAACTGATTCAATGTGGAATAAACATGTACACGCAAATCTGGCATATCCATTTTACTGAAATCAGGAATCACTACTGGAGTTGGAATATGTTCTACCACTGATTCTGCCACATCCGCAACCATCGATTCCGCGACATGAGATTCTACCGCATCTAACAGATCCGCCACTATCGATTCCGCGAGATGAGATTTAACACATGGTTCTACTGCATCTACCACTGATTCTACCACATCCATCACATGAGATGATTCAATACATTTTTCCACAATTGAATCAACGCATTCTACTACAAATCCTGATTCAACATTCACTGTTGGAGATAATGAATCAAAGGACGGATCATGATCAAGAATCACTGTTGGAGTAGTGGAATCGAGAATTTCTGATTTTATTTTTTCTTTATATCGAAGTCGTTGATTGTGTTTATTTATTTTTTGTTTTTCCCGTTTTGTTTTTTTTTCCAAAACTTCTTTTTCCAAAATTTCTTTTTCTTGTTTTTCCAAAATTTCTTTTTCTTGTTTTTCCAAAATTTCTTTTTCTTGTTTTTCCAAAATTTCTTTTTCTTGTTT
>Ga0214921_10003157_pt1 | contig 25618 bp, 30 predicted proteins | sample LL1505_MetaG_FD_177992 | JGI IMG/M metagenome (GOLD analysis project Ga0214921, IMG submission 177992) | Freshwater microbial communities from Lake Lanier, Atlanta, Georgia, United States - LL-1505 | ecosystem: Environmental > Aquatic > Freshwater > Lake | place: USA: Georgia | collected... | reverse complement strand
ATTCCTCTTGGTGGCTGAAAATTTATAAAGAGAGCATTTGTTGTTCCAGCGGAGGCATCAACCACTCTTCTTATATCAAGTGATTGTCCAGAAGCTGGAATATTAATAAATGGATTCTTTAACTTTTCACCAAGTTCCTTGAAAGTATTTTCAAAGTCACCGTTCTTAAAGGCTTCAAGAATCTCTTTGGGAGAAAATTGTTCCTCAAGAACTTTTTGGGGGTTCTTAGTATAGACTGACATTCATGCCTCCTTAACCTGTCACTAGGTTAAGTAGGTCTTGTTGTCCTTCAATCCTGATTCTATAGCCCTTAAAGATCATGAAACAAACAAAGTCTCTTGTAGAGTTATTGTTTACAAGATCAATTTGTAATTGCTGTAAAGGCATAAACATCATCGGACGATCTGGAAGAAACGGCTGAAAAGGTGCGCCTACTTGATCTAGTGGCACATAGTTATCTTGATATGCCCTAGAAGAGGAGCCATCTACTAATTGAAATCTTAATCCGTTCGCATCACCGTTTCCAGAAATGTCTCTTGGGTTAATATATTCAACCGTTGGAACCATGGCCGTAAAATCTACAGCGAAAACAACTTTTACCATTTCAGTCCAAACAAACGCCGCTTCCTGAGTTACTTGGAAGCTAACTTGTTGTTGTCCACCGCCAGCTTCAAGAACATCAGATGTGGCACAAAAGAAAAAAGGCCAGATGACGTTATTGATAGTGAGGGCATCACCAGAGGCAAGATTTTTTAAATATTTTGCAGCACCAGCAGGCGCATTAACTTGTTGAGAACGAACATTTACGGCCGCTGCTAATCGTGCGGCCTTAATTTCCATATCTCTTTTTACTTTAAGTAATTCATCTACTGGCAAACTTTGAAGATTAATTTTGTTATTCATATATTCACCTTATCCGTTATGCTTTGAAAACATTGCCTTCATGATTGCCGCAGGATTCTGAATCCTTACTCTTGCGCCATAAAGGGAGAAATGTTGAGTTCCAACACCAGTGGTATTGATAGTTATTCCAGTTGGAAGCCAACTTCTGATTTCAAGTTCAGCACTTGCCGCAGGATAAAGGAGGTAAGGAACAGGAAGATCAAAATAATATCCCTTACTAGGAAACGCCTGAAGCGGAACAGGACGATCCATAAACTGTCGAGAACTCTGAAGATCACGAAGTATTAGTGACAAAGGAGCTTCAAGTCCGGCCACACCAGCATCGTCAGTATCTCGATATATTCTTGTGATAAGAAAAGCTGATTCATTAGTTACTTTGAATTGCTTTCGTGCGTATGTGTTTGAATCCCATGTTGGATCAGTTCCGAAGTCAAAATCAACTTCGTAAAAAAATCCCCACTGAACAGCATTTATATCGCCGACGTTAGAAGGGATAAGCTCAGGAGGAAGAAGATTATTTAAGTGGGCCTCAAGAGCATTTTGTCTTATTGAGGGTTGATCGAAGAGGACATTTCCTCCACGCTCAAGCTTTTGAATCTCTCGCTCTTGCGCTCTGGTTGATTGAACATCTTGCTGAAGGGCAAGTATGTCACGAATGATTTGGGTTTTCTGATCCATTTTATTTTTCCTTTCTTCAAAGCTTTTCGCTTTCTTCAAAGTATCCAATTCTAGTTATTATACTATATTTGCTCGACTAAGATATAATTTATAGGGCATAAAACTCCAAATTGAATATTATACTTGGGGCCTTTTATAGAAGTGCTATTTATACTCTTCTCTGATGCAATAAAAATTTCCAATGCCATTCCAGTAAATGCTGAAGTATATTTATCATCTTCTAATTGTTTTATTTGTTTCATACTTTCATTAATAAATTTTGAAAAATCTGGATTATCTTTCGCCATCTGCCTATAGGAATGAAACTGCTCTACATCAGTAGTGAATGTAATAGCACTTTTATCTGCTGAACCTTCGACGGTAGAACCATAAAATCCTCCTGAAAAAGCTATGTGCATACTATGAATGACAAACTTTTCACTCTCGAACTTAGCATTAATGTTGTGTATCATTTCCGAGACTATTTTATTAAAAGATTTGGGATCATCTACTACTGCAAAGCTAATCAATTCATTATAAGGCCCATCCAATTTTATTAGTTCTATCAATGCAGGAGATTTTTTCGACAATAGAGATGTGCCCATAATTAAATCCTGCCTAGTAATTTATTTACTGAATAACGATCACACGAAATAATTTTAAGACTTTTATTTTTTATATCAGAATACTCCCCTGACTCACTTATTTTTTTATCGCATAAAAATATTTTAAGCTCAAAAATATCGGGCTGGGGTTTCATTTTAGATATTTCAAGAATTGCATTTTTTAAAAATGATGAAAAATTGGGATTATCATTTGCTAATTGATCTTCCTCTAAATAGGGCTTCTCATACAATTCAGCATCGTACCCATAAGATGCAAAATCACTTTGATTACAGGCAAATATTTCCATCATGCCTATAACTAAACCATTTGGTGACGATTTTCTCTTATCAGCTTCATTGACATAGTAACTGACCAAGAAATCCAAAGCTTCATTAAATTTTTTAACGCTAGAAAAAAATCCCAACGGCGACAAATTTAGGGGATATGTATTTGTTGCAGACCTAATTAAAATTGGGCTGTCTTCAGAAATAAAATCCATGCTCATACATTCCTTTCTTCAAAGCTTTCGCTTTCTTCAAAGGGTTACTAAAAAAAGGTGAGTGCCGAAGCACCCACCTAAGTAATTGAAATTACTGAACAGGTCTACGAAGGAGGCCCTTCAAAGAGGCAACAAAACGAACTGGGTAAGCAGCAGATGGAGTCATCTTAGTGATTTGTCCAGCAGATGCACCTTCCACTTTCCACAGTGCGTAAAACGTGGTTAGAGGCCCTATGTCAAGTGCTTGAGTGCCATGAAGTGCTAGAGGGTTACAGCCAGCATTTCCATATTGAACGTAAGAAACACTTGCATCAGTGTCGCCAGCTAGTGCAACGGCCTGACGGATTTTTCCTGTTAGGAATCGAAGTGGAGATTCCCAATATTGCTTCTCAGAAATCCAAAGTTGGAAGAAAGAGTAGTTTGAGAAAAGCTCAAGAAGCTCAATCTTATCAGCATCAGAAGAAGAAGCAAAAACTTCGATTCCCATGATTCTGAAAGACTTGTTACGCTCAAGAGAGCCGTTACCACGAAGGTTAGACTGAACGATAGACTTTCCTTGAGTGTTAGAGAAGAATGATCTTTCTTCTGTTACAACTGAAGTTGACGTAATGTCGATGGAATCATAAATTGGTTGCTTTATTTGATCCCTGAGTTCCATTCCGCCTACTGAATTTAACTGCGTTGATGCCATTGGTTCCTCCTTAAAGGTCGCATCTGATAAAAGAGTCATTTCTTTTACCCGCACTTGTTCTCTGTTAGAGATTAATACGCAAGTGCTTTAAATATTTTAGGTGATTGCAAAAAAATTGCAATCACCTTTTATTAAACTAGAAATCTCCGTCTTCACCTTCATCAGAATACTCAACATTTTCGTAAGCACCGAAGCCAGAGAAAGCTTCAGGAGTACGAGGAGCAGTAGGGATTACGCTTCCAGAGTCATAGTCTGCTGCCTGAAGATAAGAACCTTCAAGACCTACAGTCTTATAATAAGCTCCGAAATCAGAGTCTTGCATTCCAGATGCTCCCATTCCTTGGAAATCAGCACTCATTGCACCCATAGAAGGAACACCGATGATTCCGCTCATAGAAGGAACACCGATGATTCCGTTCATGCTAGGAACGCCAATGATTCCACTCATAGGCATACCCAAACCAGTAGAAATTGAAGCGGTTGTCTTAATACCTAACTGAACAACAGATGCGCCAATAATTCCTTTTCCGAGAGCCTCTGCTCCAAGATATCTTACCCCTTGCCCTAGCAACACCATAGCAACTACATCAACAAGGCTTTCCAAAGCAGGATAAGCTCTACCTACTTTTGCAGACGCTTTACTTAGCCAAGGATCAATAATCATCGGTTTTGCAAAATGGTCATATAGTTTTAGAACAGCACCACCACCTAGAAGTGATCCAGCTTCCTTCATTTCGTGTAATGTAGTATCGCTAACAAGTTTCGGTAGATTCATAAATTTCTCCTTAATGGCTTTTAATGAAATTGGGTTACTTTTTTTGTATGTCTTCTTTTTCTTTTTCTTCTTACTAGGATGGCCAGCAAGTGCTTTAACTTTAATCTTCTTTAACTTCTTAGCTTTACGTCCACCTTTCTTTTTCTTTTTCTTAGGCTTTGCCATGTCAGCAACCTGAGAAGCAAGAGACTTCTTAGCTTTGCGTGATCTTTTAGAATTCTTCTTCTTCTTTCTTCTTACTTTACGGCCCTTCTTAGGATTTTCTGAAATCTCGAAGTCAGGGTTAGAAAATACTCTGATTGGGTTTTTCTTTTTCTTAGAAGAACTCTTTTTTGCTTTTTTTGAAGCTTTCTTTGCGGCTTTCTTTCCTGCGCTCTTCTTTACTGAAACTTTCTTAGAAACTTTTTTCTTAGTAGATTTTTTCTTAGAAACTTTTTTCTTAGAAACTTTTTTAGTTGGTTTCTTGTAAGTTTTTTTAGTTGTTTTTTTAGTTGCCACTTTTTTGCTCGCTTTTTTCTTTTTCTTTCCAAGAGAATTTGCAAGAGATTTCCAGTTTTTCATTCCAGAAGTTAATTGTTTAACAAGCTTCTTAAGTTTAGCGGCTTGTCTTTCGGCCAGCTTCTCCCTAAGTCTGTTTCTTTTATTTGCCTTTGCGGCTTCTTTTGGAGTTAATGGAATTTCTTTTCCATCCTTATTTTTCTTTTTAGCAGGCCCAAATCCAATTTTGGCCATTTCTTTTGCTTCCTCTCGGTAAGCCTTTTTTTCGCCAGCAAGCAATTTATTATAATCTTCTTTTGCTTTAGTTGCGGCGGCAAGATATTTGTCTGAATTTGGCACACCTTTTGTCACCAAATCCTGAGCTTTTTTAATCTGGGCATTTATCATATTCCCTAGTTTTGAAGCCTCAGAAGATGTATAAAATTTCTTTTTCCCTAATTTATAAAGGTCTTTTTTGGCAAATTGCTTTTCAAGACTAGCTAGGGCCTTATCAAGTTCTTCTTTGCCTTTACCTTTTAGCTTTTCAAAATCAGGTGTACTTTCTAAAAGGTCTATCATTTTGTATTCTACATTTTTTTTATAGACTCTTTTGTCTGGATTTTTCTTTCGATGTTTGTAACTTCGCATAGAAGTTTTCTCCTTTCTCGTTTTAATGGGGTTATTGTATAAAATTTGCAAATCCATTTTTACCTCCGCTATCCTATAATTCCTCTTAGATTTCTTATTTCTTCTATATGGTCATTATCAGGAATATCGGCCAATATAGAATGATTATATGCCCCATTGGGATTAATTAAAAGCATTACGGGTGCATCTTTCAATTGATATAGCAATACGGGCGCAGAAAATTTGTGTTCCCATATTGGCTGAAGGTCATCAGCATGAGATGAATCGACCCTAATATAATGAATGAGTGGGCAGAATCCGATAAGCTCAACTTTACTTGACTTAATTAATTTCTGAAACTCTTTCCCTTCTTTCGACTCTTTCCCTTTCTTAAATATTCCTGTGGCAATGTGAACAGCATCGACGATCTTCTTTCTCATCTTGCCATCACCCCACATAATAATGTTCGCCCACTTAGGAAGTATCATGTGCCTAATCCTACTGTAGAAAGAATTTTTTCATTTACTCTTTCTTTAATTTTGTCTCTTTGAGAATAGAAATACCATCCTGCTAAGCCCAATGTTCCCAAAACAATAGGAACTCTATACTTAACAATGAAGCCGATAACACTAAAAGTTCCGCTCACAAGTTTTCCTGAATCTGAGACAAATTCAGATGTATCCTTTGCAAAGCCTGTGGCCACCATCTTAGTAGCGTCCCAATAAGTTATTTTTATATTATTAGGATTTAAAAATGCTGAAATAATAGATTTTCTGGTTGGTAGACCATTTTTGTTATTTCTGAGCGATGAGACAACTGCTGCCCTGACTTTATTTGAAATAGTTTCATTTTCATTTACATTAAATCCTACGGTAGAAAGAAAATCCCTATAATCTTCTTCAGGAATTTTTTCATTATAGGAGTCAAGCTTTAGGGCATCAATGAAAGTTTGATAATTAGCATTTGGTTTTAATTCATTATAAAGCGCATTGATCCATGTCTGACCAAGTTTAATTTCCTGTTCTTTTGAAAGCTTTGGCTTATCCGAAAACCAATTTGCTGGATTAAGGTCTGATAAACTAAGCCCCATGCTCTGGCCAAAGTCAGACCTCTCTACATTTGAAATCATGCCATTCATATTTGTTCGCATATAATCCTTCACCTTGCGATTGGTAATAGTTTACCAAAATTTTTAATCTTGTGTTGCAAAATATCCAAGGGCCACAAGTCCTAATATGCCACCAGCTAAGAGGCCTGGCCTCATTCCTGATCTTTTTTGGTAATAATTAAGATCAATGTCTTCCAAAATATCAGGAGTGAAGTTGTCTCCTGGCCTAAAGTTTGGATGATTTGTTTGTAAAAATGGAATAATGTCAGGGCCATACTTGGTGATAAGTGATCCCCAATCTGTATTAACGATCTCTCTTCCTACATTAGATGCTATCTCAGATACATTCTCAGGAGTTCTTGCGGCCTCATCAATAACATTATCGACGCCTCTAGCACCTTCACGGGCGATATTATTAGCAATCTCAGCAATATTCTCAGGAGTTCTTTCAGCTTCCTTTGCAATAGCACTAGCAAAATTTGCCATATTCTCAGGTGTTCTTCCAATTTCATTTAATACGTCTTGAGAAATATTGGCAAAGTTCTGTGGTACACGTTTAATTTCATCAAGAAAGTTTTGGCCCATCTTTGCGAGAAGGCTACCGTCAGACGAAGAAAGGCTTACACCTTTAATATTTGCCAGTGAATCCGTAACACCATCAACGAGTTTACTCCAATCAGTGTTATAAACATCAACTAAATGACCATAGGTAATAGGAAGCCCTGTTTTCTTTTCAATTTGATAATTAATGTATTTCTGAAATTCCTTATCATGGATTTCACTCATAGTATCCATAAGTGACTTATCTGTTCCTGCGGCATCATAAAACCTCCCACCAGCAGATAGGATCATTTGTGCTGTAAACTTATCATCTACCCAGCCATTTGCAACGGCGTGTTTTACAGTCTCACCTTTTACTTGTGCTATGACAGCGTTCTTTGCAACGTCTTGGATCGCAAGATTAGTTAGGTTTCCATTCGCAAACGCACCACCATAGGCAACACCTACGGCCATAATTCCTCTACCCAATGGTGTCTGATTAAGGCCTGTCTCTGTTCCAACAGCATTAGCACTAAGGCCCACAGCATAGTTAGCAATACTTCCAGCACTTACAACAGTTAGATAAATTTTTAATCCATCAACAAGTCTAGCTTTCCAATCAATATCTCTTTCATGATAAAGGTCATCAGGCATAACTGATAGATTTTGTGCTGAAGTAAGAAGTCCTCCTGAATACAAATCAACCTTTTCAAGAAAAGGCCCAAGAATGGCATCTTTTTTTAATGTATTAACAGTGTCGTTTGCAAACTTTCCAGCAGTCTTCATCGGAAGCATTTGAAGCTTATAATAAGACTTAATGCCCTCAACAACCTTTTTGTCAGTTAGCTTTCCAGCAAAAGCGGCTTCAGGCACATCAATAATTTTTTCTACATTCTCTCTAATAGATTTTGGAAGAATAGGAAGGACAGCTACATCAATAACTTTATGAACTGGCTTAAAGACTGTTTCATTAGCAACATTTCTTACCACTCTAAATGCTGGTCTAGCTACATCGTGATAAACAACTTCTGCGGCCTTTGTTGTTTCTCGGGCTATATTACTTGCTATCTCGGCGGCACTCTCCGTAATAGCTATGACCGTGGGAAGAGGATTTGTGATAGTCTTTTCAAGAAACATGATTGACTCAGACATTAAATCTCTAAGAGGTGCTGGTAAAGCTTTAAGAGCAATACTTTTGGCCTTATCGTAAACCTCTTCAGTGAAATCACCCACACCTTCTACGGCCTTAAGAACAGGCTGAGCAATCTTAGTAACTTCTTTAACAAGTGATGATATAAATTTAGTTGAAGTCTTAATCCTTATTCTTACTTTAACCCTAATCCTGACTTTAAAACCCATTGACCCATCAGCGTAAACAGGAACATAGTCAGAGTTTCGGTGATAGATAGACATATATGATTTTTCAGCAAAAGTCGGATGAATATAACCAAGAGTATCATGAAAATGAATCTTGTCTTGGTTTTCTGATTTTTGTGTTTCTCTAATAATCATAAATTATCCTTTAATATCAAAAATCTCTTGTAGGGCCTGAGTGAACTTAATTTCAGCTATAACCTCAGAGGCAAGTGCCGTAGCAACTTGTTGCTCTTTAAGAGTTAGTTCCGCGAGAAGATTATTTACTGTGACAACAAGATCAGGTCGGACATAGTACATAGGATTTTCTTCTGTCCATTTTTTTAAAATATCTGTTGGAAAGCCTCCCTCTACTTCAGCACGATTAAGAAGGTAATCAATCGTTGGAGGTACAATGCTTTTCAGTTGTGCCTCGGCGATTGGACGAAGTTGTGGAATAGCAAGAAGTCTCGCCATGGCCATTTTTTCATCGTTAGCGACAATAATAGGAAGGTTGGCCGCATCTTGATACTGCTGATTAAGAGCAATGATTTGTTTATTCTGCTCAACGATCTTGGCGTTCTCATAAGCGTTTGCTTTGAATTTTTCAATGAGTGACATTTCTAAGTCAGTAAATTTTCTCCAATACTCAAAGCCATTTTCAATATAGAAAATTCCTGTTTTTAATTTTTCTTCATAAAGTGCTAAAGCATCAGGCCCACTGATAGTGGCTTGGCCACGAAGATAATTTTGATAGGCCTGATTGAAGGCATTTTCGTTTTGAATTTTTCTAGTTTCCAAGTAAGCATCAATCTCGCCTTGAATGATGCCCCACTTAATAATCATTTCAAAAATAAGCTCATATAGATACTGTATTCCTGATACAGGCTGACTTGTTACAGGATGGAGAAGTTGACTTTTAAATCCATCAACCATGTAGTACCACACATAAGTTGAAGTTGTTGGTTTTTCGTAAAAACAAACACCATTTTTAATATCAAGCCAAAGATCATTTATGGTATCTTGAAAATCAATAAGCTCATCAATCTTATCAAGGGTAGTCTCAGGGTATTTCAGAAATTCAAGCTGGTAATACTTTGAGGCATCTGAATACAGAAGACCATTTCTTATTCTATTAGAGTTAAAAAGTAAGATTCGTGGAAAATATGGAGGAAAGCTATAGTGCTGTCTATTGAAATCAAAAAATGCCTTTAAGGGTGTTTTTACATCTTTAATAATATTGTTAGAATAATTACTCATAGTCATTCTAACAACATAGGCCTGATCTGATGAAAAGCCTCCTAAAATAAACCGCCCCAACGCAGTCGCTGTTTCAGAGTATATAAAATTAGTACCGTATGGATTTTTATACTTAAACGTATCAAGAGGAAGAGTGAATGATTTTCCATTCTCAAGGGTTATTAATTGCGAAGAGTAAAACTGATAATAAGATTTTGACTGAGATGTTAGAGATATATTATATGAACGTCCATCTGTACTGGCCAGAGTGTATGTAGTGGTTACACTTGAAACTTTTAAATAATCTTCATAAGGCTCCTCACACACTATAGAAATGTTTCTATTTACATGAGATTTTATTGTAGAAAGATTAAGGATTGATAAAGATGAAGAAAGAGGAGCATTGTGCATAACTTGAGATGAAATGTATCCTAGCACCATTTCATGTCTTAAAATTTCAGGGACAGAAGAACTATTAGGATCAAAAAAATAAAATGAAGAAACAAAAGGAGAATCAGGAAATGCTTTGGTTCCATACGAACCAGAACCCTCATTATATCCTCTAGCATCATATTGATAATTATAAACATAAACGGAAACATCATAAATTGAAATATCTGACATAACCCTAGTTGGCGGATAACTAAGAGTGTCGTTAAAATAAAGAAATTCACCAAGATTCGGGTTGTAATCAAGCTTTACACAAGTTGGATATATTTTAAGGTTTTGCTGGATAAGGTTTCTATATCCATAAAACTTACCAACATTCCAGAAAGCTATATTTTTTTCATTATCAAAATTAAAATTACCCGAGTAATTCATAAAATCAAATGCGGCAAATGAAGCATCTTTGTATCTCAGAAGATACTCTTTTCTTTTTTTCTCAGCTTCCTCTGCTGTGTATATACCACCATAATTAGGCGTTGGAAGAAAGAAGAAGAAACATTTTGTACCTTGATAATTAGAAACGACTTTTAACTGATCGTCCCTTATGGCCCTAAGCATAGCTTCGGCAGTAACATTGATTCCATTCCGATAAAGAAAATCAAAAAGATCGTTCGCTGCTTTAAAATACCACTCAAGAGGAAGATCGAAGGCTTCAACTAAATTATTGTAGCTTTTAATAACTCTTACCTTATCAATATAATCAATGACGGGTTCAAACAAGGAGAAGAGTTTTAATTTCTTCAAAGATTCCATGGCTTCACCAGTGAGGTCAATATTGGCAATAGTCATGGCACGATAACGAATATCATCAATCTCTTTTAGGATTCTAATTCTGTGCCAATCAGCAACGTGGTACGGGATATTTAGTTCTTTTATTTTATCTTCGTTTAGATTGAAAGGCACAAGCATTTTTACTTCCTTGTTTGATATGAAATAAATGCTAATACACCTAGCACCAATACTCCACCAGAGATGTAATGAATGAGTGATAGATTTGAAAAGATTGAATCTTTTTTAAGTAACTGAGTAGATTTAACACCTAATTTATTAAGTGTTGTCGAATCAGCAATACCAGTAATAGGAAGTTTATTCTGAGTTTGAAACATTTTAACAGCATTAAACGTAGCATTTCCAAACTGTCCATCAGCAACAAGCTTGGGAGTTGAACCCCAGATCACTTTATTATTTAAAGCATTTTGAAGTTCAACTACATTAAGGCCCTTATCACCAAGCTTAATCATAACTTACCGATTCAAGACAACAAGTGCCGCAAGGGCCGCACCGATGCCAAGGACAATGTTTCTTCCCGTTTTGTCTTGAGTATCTTGCTGGAGAGAGACTTGCTCTTGAACAATTAAAGATGGTGAATCTGAAGATTTAGGATTGAATGCTTCAGAGACAATAAGTGCCGCAGACTGAACAGGCTTTGCATCATCACCAGAATAATACCTTTTATCGTAGAATTTCCCCCATCCTCTTTTTACTGGAAGCATGGATGGCTCTCTCATCCCATATCGAAAATTTGCTAGTGGATCATCACTATAGGATTCAAATACAGGATTCTCAAGAGGATAAACCCATGAGTATTCTTGATCTTCATCATCACTATAGAAATCATTCTCATTACGACCTTCACTACTGCTTTCATTATCAATTTTTAATTTTTTGGCATCAAGTGGTTCACCGAATTGCCCCATATAGCATTTCATATTATTTCATCCTTTTATAAACCAAGAACCCAACGAGTCCAAGGGCAAGAACTCCGCCACCTATCATAAGATATGTCCCATAATCTTTCATAAATGGAGATTCAAAAGAAAATGATGGAAGAAATGATCCTGCCTTACCACTGTAAGATGCTTCGATTTGAGAAAGGGCTTGTTGTGCTGTAGCACTAGCATTTTTCGCTGAATCCACAGACTTCTTAGCAGAAGCAAGGATACCATTGGCCGCATCTTTAACAGAAGATGGGAGGCCAGGAATCTTAAGGAGTGTATTTAATGCGCCAGCAGTTAAAGAGTAGTTTTTAATTGCATTATTGGCCTCATTCCCAGCATTGGCCGCTCTTTTCTTGGCTTCAGTCATAATAGCTTCAGCTTCTTCAGGAGTAGCAACCATCTGAATCTTTGTGGCCAATGAGATAACAGCATTTGCTTCAGTCTTTGCCTTGTTTGCAAAAGAGGTCACAATGTTTCCGTATTTAGAAACTTGTTTCATGGCCTCATCGTAAGCAAGAGAAGATATTGCTGTAGAAATATCAGTTCTCCCTGAAATTATGTCCATTATATTTAGGCCCATGGCCGAACCAAAATCTCCGTAGCCATAGTTTCCGGCCATACTTTTCTGCTTAAGACTTATTTGCCCAGCAGGCCTCATCGGAAGACCTACTTTTTTAACAGGCGTAGTAGGCTGTAGAACAGGTCTTGCTACAATAGGCTGTGTAGCCTTTTTTAATCGTATAGTGTTCCTCATAATTTCCTCAATGTTTTAATGTTTACATAGTTCTCTAGTAAAAGAGTACCAGTAACAAAAATAGTTGCAAGAATGATTCGCCCTTTGTATTCCTGCCAAATATATTTTCCAATCTCCGCACCCGTTGACTTTGCTGATGTGATGGCAGCATCTTTTAACTCAGGAGTTAAAAAGCTTGATAAAATATCCATAGCACCAAAGCCTGATGTACCTTTTGTGATGAAATCAGGAGCATTAGGATCAATGCCTCCAAAATCACTACTTCCAAAATGGCCCATTACGTTTCTCATATTATTAATCCTTTTTTAAATTATCTTGGCATAGGTGGAACATGATCTTCTTCACTCTCCCATCTTGACCATAATTTTTTTATCTCTTTAAGTTGTCTTCTTGATAATTTTTTCTTCTTAGGGTTACTTCTAACCTCAACAGAATCAGGCATTTTTTTCATCATCATTAGAAGAATAAAAATTCCTGCGCCCACTACTGCTGTATAAGTAAGCATTTTTTTATTTTCAGGAGTTAAGTTGAATTGCCCTAACCCACTCTGGCCAGGATAAGAATAATCGGCGGCAGAATAAGTAATGCCTCCTACTTGTCCAAAATCACCTGTTGATCTCATAATTAACTCCTCTTAATAATATATCTTAAGGCAAGCCAGTAAATCACTGCACCAGACAAAGCCCCGTAAACAAACACATCTTTATTTTGCGATAATCTTTTAAAATAATCCTCACCATAATTTGTAGGCATAACAATCCTTTTATTCTTCTCTAGTGTAAATATATGTACCCACGGCAACAGCTATTAACCACCATGGAAATTTTTTCTTTTCAGGTTCTATCTTTTTAACTTCAGGAGGGGCTTCAACAATGACAGGCACAGGAGCAATGATTACAGGAACAGGCGCAGGAGTTGGAGCAGGAACATCTTTTTTTAATTGGTTAAGAAGAAAATCTCGTTCCTTATAGAGGCCCAAGTTTCTTTTTGTTGCCTCATCTATACCGTTCTTTATTCGATTAAGCTCATTACTTGCGACCTGAATCTGTTTTAAAAACTTATTTCTTAAATAATTTAGTTCCTTAACTCTGTTTATTAGAAGTTTTCGCGCTTCATCCAAAGGATAGTCTTTTTTAAGGCTACTAACAGCATATTCGTAACTATAATAAGTGGCATTAAGAATAATATACTGAGTATTAACAGGTATTTCTCTTCCAGAGGAATCCACTTCTTTTGCGAAAGCTTCCATGTCTGAAGGGTAATTAAGATTTGGAAGAATTGTTCCAAGCCCTCCTGCGAGCTTATAAATATAAGAGTGTTGACTCTCAATGAATGGAAGAACATTTGTGGCGGTTCCAATTAATCCGCTTTGCTCTCTTGCCTGAGGCCCATAATCGAAATCATTAACATTAACACCAAAGGCCCAACGGCTTTTGGTGTATTCTTCAAAATTTACAACGGAACTATCGAGGGAGTGTATGATTTCATTATTTTGATTGATAAGATCATTGACTGCTTTTAGTCTTGCCTCAACTTCCTCACGGGTAGCGTAAGCATTTTTAGCATTTATCGAATCATAATTTCCAAAATGTCCCATACAAGATTTCATAGTTACTCTTTTGTGTATAAATACGCCCCGACACCAAGGGCCGCAACACCTAGGATCATTCCAAGGTTGGATTTCTTCGCTTCTACAGGAGCGACAGGAGGATTAACTATGGCCGCAGGAGAATCAATTATAGGTGCAGGAGAATCAACTACAGGTGAAGGAGTAGGAGCAACAGGAAGGACTTGAGGAACTAATTCTTTCTTTTTGGTCTCTTCAAATAGTCTTCTCTCTTCATCAAACTTTCTTTTTTCAAGCTCAAGTCGAAGAATCTCAGCTTCCTGAAGCCTTTTGTTTTCTTCAAACTTAATCCTTTCTAACTCTAACAATCTCTTTTCTTCTGCCTCTTTAATAAGTTGCCTCTGAAGCATTATATCATTATAGGTCTTATTTAATTTTGCTCTTTCGGCCTCAAGATTCAGATTGTTATTTGAAATCTCATCAATCCTTGAAAGCACAGAAGCTAATTTTTTCTTGTGTTCATCAAGGGAAGCAGCGTACTGCGATCTTGTAGAGACTAGACCTCTGTATTCTTTTCTCTCATCTCTTTTTTTGTTTTTGGTTAGATAACTAATCTGTGCATCTGTAAGCATAAATCACCAACTCCATGTTGTAGGTGGATTGATTCTTATATTGGCCCAGGCTTTCTCAGCATCAATGGCCTTTTTTTCCAAGACGGCCATCTTGGATTCAGTTCCCAGTATGGCCTGATTAACTGAGGCAATATCAGACTCAATTTTTGATTTTTCTTTATTGAGGTCTTTTACGAGGAGATTATTTTCTGCCATCAAGACTTCAATATCAGCTATTCTTGATAAAATACTTTCAGGTGATTCTAGTTCACCAAAATGGCCCATGTAACATTTCATACTGGAAACTCCTTTCCGTTTGGATGTGGCATCTCGAAGCCAATGGGTTTATCCTTAATGATAGCATCAAGAACAAGCCTCTTTATCTGGCCAGGAGCGAGTGAGTCTTTAATATTATTTTCATACACAACAACATAAATATGATTAAAGTGAGGGCATTTCTCAGCATATTTTATGGCACGAAACTTAGGTGCAATCCCTACACTCATAAGAAGGGCGGCTATTAAAAGTGACATATCATCACAGTCACCCATGGCATAACCCACTTCCTGCATCATCCTAATCATCATGTCAGGAGCTTGAAGAGATTCTGTGCCCACAGGGTCTTTAACATATCGAACATGATCTTTTACGAACTGTCCTATTGCTTGTGCTTCTTGAAGATAATGATGTGAGGGGATTTTATAAGAGTGGAGGATATTAGTGGCGAGTCTTTTAACAAGATCATGGCGAGAATATTCTCTCGCCATGGCCTTCATAACTTCAATGGTGTCGAGGTTTCCCCTGACACCATTTCCAACTTTTCTAATTTCCTGATCTGGCAGTCGCCCCAGATTGCGTAGTGGATGACCGTTGCGAAAGATAGTCATGGTAGTCCTTCAGATAGTGTCTAAGTTCAGGCATATCTGGAAGACTAAATTTTTTGAACGCCAGTTCATAAATATCTTCCACGGCGACGACTTTGACAGCAGTTGCAGGTTCAATTCCTTGGGCAGCAAAAGCGTTTAAAGTCGCATCACCAAGGCTTCCAGAATTTATGTTATTTGATAAAGCGTGACCTATTAAGGGAACGCATATCTCAATAACCTTTTCCTTTAGGCCCATGCCAGAATCAATTTTAGCAGTTTCCTGTTTATTCGCAACCGAATTAGTATTCGTTGCGGCAACTCCTGACTGCGCTTGTACGGCAGGACGAGGTGTTGCAACCACAGGTCTTGATGGTGCTACCGTGGATTTAATCACAGAAGAGTTTGCAGGAGTTCCTTGTACTGTTGATTTAATAATCTTAGGTGTTGTTGGTGTTGCATTTATGGTGTGCTTTCTGGGTTGAACAGGCTGAGTGGGCTGAACAACTGTTGCTTGAGCAGGAACGGATTGAACTGGTGCTTGAGGAGCAAAATGCTGTGAGGCCTGATTATTTTGGGCAGCAGAAATCATAAGTGGTGCAAGCTTTCCGATGTTATCTAACACAGATTCCACAATACCTTTAGGCTCTGAGGGTTTAATATCAGATTCAGCGATTTGTTTTGCTAGTTCATTTATCTTTAGACCAAAGTTCATGCCTGATTCACGGGTATCATTAAGCATCTTAAACATCTGGATAGGATCAAAGCCATCTTGTTTCTTTCCTGCCATCTCTGCAATTTGCGCCCTGAACTCTCTGGATTGCTCTTGACTCATGTGGGTCATTTTATCCATCATCTGCTGAGTATCACGCCTCATTTCTTGAACCATCATCATGAAGTTCTTGTTGGACTCCATAATCATCTGAGTGGTTTGATTCTGTTGTGATTGCATGATCTGAAGGATTGCTGAAACCCCTCCGCTATCATCACCTTTATTAGATAATGCGGCCTGAAGGACGGTGGCAATCATGTTGTTGTTGTTTGATTCTTGATATTTCATAAGCTCCCTTTCTTCCTTGCGTCTTTCTTTCTCTTCGTCTTCTCTACGGCGTTGCTCTTCTAAAAGACGCTCGAAAAGTTGTTGTTGAGAGTCTGTTTGTGCTGATTGCATCTCAGAAAATGTCTGAAACATTCTATCAATCTTCTCTTCTTGCTTTTCCTGATGAATTTTCACCATCTCTGAGGCCGCAGGCATAGGAGGGGCGGCGATAGAGAAGCTTTGTTGCTTAATAAACGTGCCTTTTACGTCATTTCTAAGGATCACAGCATAGTGACCTTCTCCGTAGTCCTTTTGAAGAAGTTCTTCAGAGTAGGGCTTCTTTATAGTGGTCAAAAACTGCCCATTCTTCTTGATCTGAAGCCGAACTGGTGTTCCTTTGTTCATCAAGTCGTTTGCATAAGCAAAAATGTCACGATTTTTTATGTCTTTTGACAAATCAATATCATTATCAGACTCATCATCATCAGAATCGTCGTCAGCGTAAGACTTAGAAGACGAACTGTAGTTACTGAATAGCGACGAGGGAGAATATGATCTTTCGTCCTCTTCTTCTTCATCTTCCCACCCTGAATCAGAGGCTTCCATGTAGTCTTCGTCTTCATTTAGGTCATAATCAGGGTTTAATGCGGCCTCAGTTGCCACTTTTGCGGCCACTTTAGATGCTTCTTTGCGAGCAATCTTTCCTGACTCCTTTTTGATGGTTTTCTTAGCTGTTTCTTCTGCAATCTTGGCGATTGCACCCTTACTTAACTTCTCTTTTGTTGTAGAAGTTGTGGTTCTGGCCATAGCTCTCTCCTTGTTGGTTAATAGAATCTCATATATTAATAATGGGTACGGCTTTGTTCTATGTCAACAAAATGCCCCCATTTAATTCCATATAAACACCGTTTAAACACCGTATTTAAGTCCTTGAATACCTTTTAAATACCACAAAATTTTTCAGAAATTTTTTAAATGCGATATAATAAGCTTTCAACTTAAAAAAGGAGTTTTTATGTTGTCGTGTGTATTTGAACGCGGGTGTTCTGGTCAGGAATTATCCATGGTGCTTGTGCTACTGTTATTTTTATTTTTTTCTATTATGAAAATGATGAAATAAAAGAAGGGCCAGATGATCTGGCCCTATAAGATTACTTAATTTGAGATTCGAGGATTCGATTAACTTCTTTAGCGATAAGTTTTTCCATAACTAAGATTTCGCCAAGGTTTCTTCCGCCTACGAAAGGAACAATCGCTCCGTCCTGGCCAATAACAGTGAGGATAAATCCTACGGCTTCACCTTCAGTACATTTTTCTTTTAGTACCTCAATTAACTGAGATGCGGTCACTTGCTCTGGTGCTTTCTCGCTTGGTAGCTCTAGGTCTGCCATTTTTTGTCCTTTGTTTTTGGTTGCTGTTTTCTTGGGAAGAGTCTTCTTCCCTTTCTTTGGATGAATTTTCGTTTTTGTTGCCATAACTTATCTCCTTTATGTTGTAACTAGAGTCTATAGTAACAATCATGAATTTTGACAACGCTTCTGTCAAAATATTAATGAAGGATATTATATCAGAGTTAATAAAGAATTTATTTTTTGCTGTATGAATAAGTAACCGACCTGAATCACTCTCTGAAACTTTTATGACAGCAAGAGCATTTATAATATGACTTATCTTTGTGAACTGAGGGTCTTCTTGAGAATATGGCTTCCATTGTTCAATCTCTTCTTCAAAAATAAAAACACCTACACTATTATTAAGGGGAAGAGAATAACTAGCGGTTAATCCTGCGCCCGTTGTTGGGACGACCTCCCACTCTTCAATTAATTTGTCGCCATCGGGTGACATTACTTGTAATAATTGTTGCAAATGAGTGTGTCCATGTTCGTTTACATTGAGTCTAATTTTCAAAGGGCCTCCTTCTATTCTCAGGTATTAAATATTTGTATTCTTAATAAATTAAGACAATATTTTTTGCTAATGACAACAAAAAAAGATAGGATTAATCTAATCTGGGAAAAAAATTATGGCATATAAAGAAAGAATTGGTGCTACAGGTGATTCATTACGAATAAAAAATAATGAATGGTATATTGCTAGGTCTGCCGACCAATCCAAAGATATATGTGTTTTTCGTGTAAACGTATTAGATCAAATTGAGTTTTGTTCTGTTCCTAGTGTGGATGGTGACTCGTTCGTTTTAATGAGTCAGTTTGAAGAACTAGAAGAACGTGTAGCTATCCTTGAAGAAATTGTTGAGTCCTTAACCGCAGGAGATGTGAACATCGTGGCATACGAACTCACGCCTCAAAATATATCAGATAAATTCATTACCCTTCCTCAATCTCCCCTCCCTACTTCTTCCGCCCTCATTATGCCCGAAAAAGGAATCCCTCAGTTACAGGACGTTGACTTCCAAGTGGTAGGCGACGTTCTTGATTGGGATGGTCTTCCATACGAATTAGTTGCCCAAGCTGGCGATAATATTAAAGTGATGTATATGTTTGGCTACACGCCATAAAAATAAAAATTTCGTATTGCAAAAAATTAGAATCAAAATAAAATAGAGAATGTAAAAACCGCAAGAGATTTAAAATCTATCTCTTTCTCAGATTCATATATCAGGAGCAATATGCCGCCAAAAATTGTAGCAAAAATTGTTCAAGAAGAAATTTTCATGGGCTTCGTAATCATTGATGGCGAGGAAATTGAATTAAAGCAAACAATCGAAAAGGTAATCTACGAAGTAGAATAATAAATTAACAAAATGGTGTGCCTAGAGGCGCATCATTTAATCTCATGGAGGAAAGAAAATGGGAAAAATTAGTAAAAAGTACATTGGTGACGATCAAGTTGGATCAGTTCAGATTGAACTAGAAAATGCGTTGTCTCTTCGAGCTAAATCTCAAGATGGTCTATCAAGCGTTGACCTACTTGAATATAGTTCAGCAAACCAAATGGTTGTGCAGCAGAACTTATACATGGCCGATAATACAAACTTTCTTTCTTTGGCCGAACTTGGTGATACGTTTATTATCAAGACAGATAATAGTGCGGCAATCTCAACTCTTACTAATGATCTTGCCTCTGGAAACACGGGTAGCATTAGTCTAGTTTCAGGTAACGCTGCCGACGGAAACTCTGGATCAATTTATCTAACTGCTGGTACAGCATCGAATGTACGTGGTGACATTATTGGTTCAGCGTTTACAACAGATTTTTTCACAGCATCATTTAGTGTTAAGCCTGCTGCTGGCGGTGCAACGGCATTTAACATTTATGACAATAGCTACAATGATTCTGTAACTATTTCAAAAGTATCAACAGACTTTGTTATGAAGTCGTCTTTGCCGTTTTTTGTGCAAACGAATGATATTAATGATGCCGGAAATGCTTCTAAAGAAATTAAACTAGAATCAGGTTCTAATGATGATGCTGGTGGATCAGGTTTAGTTAGCATTTTATCTGGTGACTGTGTAACTGGTAGTTCGGGAAAGATTCTCATCCAAACTGGTGCAGGAAGTAACTCGTCAAACCGTGGGGAAGTAGAACTTGACGGCGTTCAGATTGTTCTTTCCGCTGTAAGTGGAAATCCAGTTCAAATGAATTTTGAAGGAGGAAATTCTTCTTCTATTGCTTTTTCTAACGCTCTACTTGGTGAAGTTGATAGATCACTTGGTATCCAGTATGTGAACGGAGGTAGTGTCAGTTCGTTTGCGATTAATGGATACACTGTTCCAGATGGTGCTGCTGGTCTAGTTCAAATTATCGGTACGAAGCTTTATAAATCTGCTGATGGTGCGGCCACTTCAGGTGCAGTAAGCGTGTCATCTTCGGCCGATCTTGCTTTAGTTATTGCTACCAATGCTGAAATCAGTTCTGGTGACGTAACTATTTCTTCTGGTGATGCTCAAGTTAAAGGAACTGGTGCAAACGCTAGTTCTGGTGACATCATTATCGAAACTGGTTCTAAAGAAGGTACAGGGACAAGAGGTTCTATCACTCTTGACGCTCTTGAAGTTCAGTGTTCTGCTATGCAGTTTAAAAACGCTGCTGATCCGACATTAGCTCAAGACCTTGCGACCAAGGCGTATGTAGACTCTCAGATCGCGGCCGGTACAACTTGCCACAAAGAAGAAATTACTCTTGATGCAACGGACATTTCAAATCAATACGTTGATCTTCAGGAGCAAATGATTCCTGAGTCTCTTGTGATCGGTGTAGGTGCAAGGGTTAATCTTTATGAAACTCTTGATTATACTGTTTCAGTTGTTGGCGGTGTAACTCGTCTTACTTTCGCTGGCCCATCTGCTACTGGTGGTGCTGAAGCTCTAGTTCTTGATGACAAGCTTTACATTACTGGTATTGTTGATATTTCTCCGTAGTTTAATTAGTCCATTTAATTAAGGACATATTCCCCTGATGAAACTTAGTGTTCATCAGGGGATTTTTTTTAATAACTCCCCTTTTATTGGAGTAAGCATGAAAAATTTATTATTTACTTTATTATTATTTTCTTCATCTTTATTTGGACAATGCAATCCTAGACCAGAAGGTGTTTATGTAATAAAGCAGGGCAAGGGAAAAGTAGTATTTAAAAGAGAATTAAATCAAGAAATAATGGTAAACGTGTTTTTATACACAAATAACCATCTAGTTGTCACAGGTCGATCCTATAAAGGAAAATTTGAATATCACAATGTCATGAGTGTTATTTATGACCTTGGAGATCAATGGATGGAATTACTTAAAAACAGTAAATCTGGATCAATTAAAGAAATGCAGTTAGGTGATAATTTCCAGAACTACTACTATCGAGTTGAATTATTGTCAGTGAGGTAAAAATGAAAACTATATTATTTTCTTTATTACTTTCTTGTAATATTCTGGCCCATAATACCAGAAAGCTTAATTACGAAAAATTTATGCTAGCAGAAAGAGATATTATCAATCAGGCTTTTCCTCTACATAATTACTATCACCACAACTCAGTGGAAATGTATAACGGTCAAACTAAACTCATAAGAAATGTCGATTACGTCCTTTCAGACATTTCAGAAATTACATGGGTGACAGTCTTTTATAGAGGCCCAAGCTCTCCTTGTGGAGAAAGACCAATGCGAGAAGGTAATTTCATAAAGGTCAAAGGTTTGCTAAAATAATAGAAGTTTTGAACTTTTACAATCGAGGCAACAATGCTCTTAACCATTCCCGTCACCCCACTTAGAAACGAACCACAACCTTATACGCTAGATGTATCTGACTTAATTGATCTTGTGAATAGCGCATACTATGAGGATCAGGCGAATTGGAGAAAAGTTATTGTTGCTTATAAGAGTATTGATGGAAACCAATTGAACTTAATAAGTTATATACCTGATGGTTCTGACACATTAACAACTGATGGTTTTTTTGCTCCCGAGTGTTTTACTCGATTTGAAATTCAAAACATATCCATTATTGATAAGCAAAATGGAACATATATTATAAATAGCTCAGAAATTCCTAACGTATCAAATTACAACATTGTATTTATAACAGGTGGAGATGGTTTTGTTTCTCTTTATGGGACTAGCGATAATAAACTAGCTGTTTCTGGTGATGGTAGTAAATTTATATATGCTCAAAATGGTACAACTCATATTGGGGCCATTAGCTATGCCTACGGTGTGATGAATGAAGTCTCATCTGAAATGGATTCACAACTTTCAGCTTTTATAAATAACATAAAAGTTTTTAGCTACTATTTTAATAGTGATAACTCCGTGGTTTATATTGTCGGTGAACTTGGAACCAGTTATCTTGGTGAGTCTCTTCCTGCTATCCCTTCAGGGCCTACATATTCAACAACAACATCTTTAAGATTTATTTCAATTAATACAATATCTAACGAAGTGACATTTCTTTCAGACATTGAAAACGCTGGTGCGACTTATGGAAATTTTGGAACTCGATGCTGGTATTTATATGTCCCTGAAGGATCAAATACTGCTGTTATGGTTGGTGATGCGGCAATAGCTGGATACAACATTGTGACAGGAACAAGAGAGTGGTTCAGGGTAGCTAATTTTGTTAGTGCTGCAAATCGCCCATTAACTTCAAGTAAAATTGACAGCTTCAATTCAACTTCCTTTGTTGTGTCTTATTTGTCAAATTACAATGGCGAAGTTTTTTCTTATGTTCGTCCTATTCAGATAAATCTTGCCACAGGTCTTAGAGATGTAAGCTTTCCTACGGCCCCACAAAACGGTGCGAATAATAATTCAATTTTTTGGTCGATTACACCTGACAAAACAAAGCTCGTTATCTTTGCGAATCAGGCAAGATTTTTTGTGTACGAAAATGGGGCATGGTCAAGTTTAAGACAGTATATCCCATCACCTACGTTCAATTTATCGGCCATGACAACTGATAATGAATTTATTTATGCTGGATTTAAATGTGACTTTTTAGGAAATCAATCACTAGGCTTTACCACTACGGTAAATAATCTCGGATATGATTCAGCAGTAGTCACTGATAATTATTTATTTTTTGGATCAAATAGATTTAATAAGATTACAGGAATAGCTGATCCAGCATTTAAAGGTGTATCTTCACCTAGTAATTACGTTCTTATTTTAAGAGCTTCTAATGGAAAAATTTATATTAGAAATTCAATAAATAGTGCAAGTACCATGAGTGATTATTCCTTTTACACTCCTATAAACCCTTCACAAAATTCAGCTATAACTGTGTTTGATACTGAAACTAGAGCTAAAATTTCATCGACGACAATCGTGCAACCGGGCCAGAATCAGTCTAATACAATAGTATTTGGAACTGATGATTCTAATGTGTATTTCGTGATACAGTATCAAGGAGCAATTCTTAGAACATTTAATGTTTCAGATAGTAGTTTAAATACTACCTATCCGACCATTGATCCTACGGCAAGATTTGGTTGTTTAGGAAGAGATGGCGAATATCTTTATATATCAATAGGCAATTCTTCAACTTCAAACACTTTTAATATAACTGACTCACTTGGGTCTGCGGCACTTGTTACTAAGGTATGTCGATTAAATATTACAACTAAAATAGTAGATAGAAGCTTTCTACCTAACATAGCTGGTGCTTTTGGTGGTACAAGTAAATTTTCTTTTACTGATGATTATGTTTACATAAGTGTCTTTGGAGGAACACCATCAAGAGCATATAGAATAAATAAAACTACTCAGGCCACACAAGAAATACTGCCCTCTACTTTAGGCTTATCTGGCCCGGCCACATGGCCAAATGGGAGACTACAGTTTGCGAGAATAGCACCTAATAGATTAGTTGTTTTTGGAGATCAGTCTACAGATCAAGATCCTCTAAAATTTGATGGTCGTCCATACGTTATTGTTTCTGAGGATACTCTTTCGCAATCAGGAATATCTCAGCCAGCAGAGAATCCTAAGCGTGGTTACATGACTCTGTACAATCCAATCAAAAATGAAGTAGCTGGCCTTTATCGTGCGTCTGCTGGCTATCCATACTATTCGCTTATTGGTTCATATTGGGTTTCATTTTCAATGGTAGATAATTCTGAGTCTGTAAATATCTCAATACTCTCAGGAGTACGACAACAAATTTCAGGAAACTATATTGCCTATGGATTCAATAGAAATTTATTTGCCTTTGAGAATATTGGCGCAGATTATTTATTCGCCTCCCCCGGAACACCCATTGTTCAAAATTTTAAACCCTATAGCGGAGTTTTAAGATTTAACCCAGTGGGAATCATTAACAATGAATAATCCTGAGAAATTTCTCCTCATAGGTTCTTTGATCTTAGAATTTTTCCTCATGGGTGCTGTGATCTTAGTAGGATATTTCCTTCTACTAGACGAGGAAGACAGGGACATAAATGAATAACCAAATGAAAATTCTTTTAGTCTTAGGCGTGATAGCAGGGGCATATTATCTTTTTAAAGAAGACGAGGACAATGTTCTTATAGGTGGTCTTGGAGATGAGCTAGACGAGGAAGACGTTGATGAAGACGAACTCATGATGGGGATAGAAGTTGAGAGAGAGCATACCACTAATAAAAATATCGCCAAAGAAATTGCCCTCGATCACCTGGCCGAAGACCCTCAGTATTACACCAAGCTTAAATTGATTCATAAAGAGAATCCTGTCACCTCAAAAAGAACCAATGAAAAACTATGGGAAAAAGTCAAAAAAGAAGCTGTTAATAAAATGGGTGGCCACAGCGCGCGGGCCATGCAGTATGCGGTAAAGCTTTATAAGGATCGTGGAGGAAAATACATAGGTCAGAAAAGTGCTGATAATGACCTTGCCACATGGACAAGAGCAAAGTGGCAGTATGCCCCTGATAGCAAATCAAAAGACAGATACCTTCCTAAAGAAGCTTGGAAAAAGTTATCCAAAGAAGAAATCCGAGCTACTAGAAAAAAGAAGAAAGGAAAGATGGGAGAGTGGGTAGAGAATACCGAGAAAGCAAAAAGGGCAGCAAGAGAAGCTACCAAGAAAGCTAGGAGAAAATATGAATAAGAAAACTATTATTTATTCCATTCTAGGAGTTTCCGCAGTGGCACTCTTTTCCAAGGGCGCAAGTGCGGCATCAATGACTAGGATAAAAAACATCACCACCTTCGATCCATTCTTTAAAAAGTATGCTGAGTTAAACGGACTTGATTGGAGGATGCTGAAAACGATTGCCATGGTTGAATCAACTCTTGGTGAAAACCCAAGGGTAAAAAGAGGGTTAATTAATCCTAATGACATTAAGGGTTCAATGAGTGAAGACGGAAAATCATGGGGCCTCATGCAATTAACCGTACCTACAGCAAGAGATTATGATAAGTCAGCAACAGAGGTTAAATTAAATAATCCTGAGTTTTCTATCGGAATTTCAGCAAAGCTTCTCGCCATGCTTAATAGAATTTTTGACGGAAAAGAAAGAGACATTATTATGGCCTATAATCAGGGGCTAGGAAATCAGAGAAAATTTATAGCCATGGAAAAAGATGGAACCTTGAAGACCCACCAGTTTCCTGCGGCTCGAGAGTATTATAAAAAATATATGAAAAATAAAAATATTTTATTGTCTTAAAGTAGAGGACAGAATGATTCCTACTGAATTTCAGAAATCACAAAAC